>Ga0256405_10002740_pt1 | contig 38862 bp, 28 predicted proteins | sample RumenRJG_02DNA_FD_189096 | JGI IMG/M metagenome (GOLD analysis project Ga0256405, IMG submission 189096) | Bovine rumen microbial communities from Lethbridge, Alberta, Canada - RJG_02 | ecosystem: Host-associated > Mammals > Digestive system > Stomach > Rumen | place: Canada: Alberta... | reverse complement strand
TATAGAGCGCGACCTGTATATTACAGGTCTTTTTTATTACCTGTACGCGCTCTATAAGGGGAAAAATCAGATAAAAGTCTTTGGAAAGGGGTTCGGGGGAGAACCTTTCCTCAGAAAGGGTTCCCCCGATAATTAACTATAAACTTCTATATAAGCATCACTGTTAAACTCACGGGCTATTTAGTTATATCAGAAAACTGCCTTATCGGTAATTTCGAGGGTATTAATATCGGCGGCAATGAATTGACTGTTGGCGATGACATAAACGTGATCGCCGATATAGAGGGCTCTCTGGAGGTCGTACTGTTCAAAAGGAGTATCCTCTGTTATTTCGGGAGCAACATTGCCGATATAAACGAACTTACCGTCCTCGAAGCGGAAGAAGTCATATTTATGGGACGTAGGGTTGAATTCTTGCGAATATGTTGTTTTATCATGGTTTATCGGAACTCCGATGATGTTCTTTTCGGGAGCTATAAGGAGAGCTTTTCTGTCCCATAATGCGTATGAGGAATACCACTCGTTAAAACCTGTTTGCTCATCGAAGTCGTAATTCAGATCATTATGCCATGTATAGGAATCCAGAGCTTTGAGGTTATTTGGGTCTGAGTTGTCGAACATAGTTAGCTTGAGACCTGTAATATTTCCGTCATCATCGCCGTCCTGACCGAATCCGAGGAGCAGACCGTCGCCCCACGACTGCATATAAGAGCTGTAGCCGTTTATCTTGAATTCGTCGAGCACAACAGGTTCTTCCGGGGAGCTGAGGTCAACAGCGTACAGAGGGTCGGTCTGACGGAAGGTAACGACATAAGCCATATTGCCGCTGAAGCTTGCGGATTTGAGCTGTTCGTCCACGCCGAGACCGTCAACGCTGCCCACCATATTCATATCCATATCGAGGACATAAACACGGGTATCGGTCTTGATAGTCTCGTAGGTGTAATAGCCTTCGCCATCGTCGGTGGTTATCCAGTTCCATAATCCGTCGATGAATTCTTCTTCGTCGTCATATATATGATAAGTTTTCTTTGTTTCCGTATAAGTTGCAGCCACGCGGAAGTAGCCGTCGTATTCGCTCATAGAGAACTGATCTTTGATATGACCGTCGATAGTAGTACCTGCCATAGGAACGATCTTACCGTCCTTGACAGAGATACGGGTGATATCGGACTTATCGTACTCATCCCAATTATAAGCGGCGGTGTAGAGGTTATTGGCTGAGCAGTAGATGCTGCCCGTATAGCCTGCGAGAGACTTGATATCATTTGGCTTCGGAGCGCCGCTCTCGTTGAGGTCGATGCTTGATATAACGCTGTAACTGAGGTTGTAATTGCTTGTGAAACCGCCTGACGGGAGGAGGATATCCTCAGCAGGGACAAGCTTTACATCGTCCTTCATACCGTAGCAAGGGATAAATTTCGATTCGTCGTAGTTTTTTTCAACATCGTCGAAACTAAAGCTTGAATAAGTTGTTATAACAAGGAGGTTGCCGTCGGGAGCGATTCTTGTATCGCTGTAGAAACCGTCCTGATAGTACACATCTATGAGTTCGGGAGCATCACCCTTGGTATAGAAAGCGACGAAGGTCCTGCCGCAGGATTTAGCCGCAATGCTTCTTTCGATTTTATCTGAATACAGATCTGAGTAGTCATTACCGATAACAACGATCATATCGTTATAGATATACATATTTGCAATGTTGACAAAAGAATTTTCGCTATCAGAGTTTGCAATGTCTTTCGAGACATTTACGCTTGTTTTGCTTGTGAATTTTCCGTCCTTTACGCTTGCAACGCGGAGCAAAGAGACATTTGAGGAGATGTTCTCGTCATATTTATTGCAGATGCAGAAGATGTGCCTGCCGTCAGTCTTGACGATATCAGCTTCGAGAACGTCCTGTTCCTGGAAGTAAGTCTCTGAGTGGTCCGGGTCGCCTTCTGTAGCCGGCGCAATGTCCTCCTTGTCAGGAGCTTCTGCAGTGGGTGCGGCAGTTTCCTCGTCGCTGTCAACTTTTTCTATAATAGGTGAAGCAGCATCGGAAGGATCACTTCCGCCGCCCATGCCGGCATCTCCATTAGTAGAAAAAGTGCCTGTCAAGGTGCTTTCATCAGCTGACTCAGCGACAGCTTCAAAATTTTCCGCAGCGTCAATGTTTTTATAGCGTCTTGCGTTGCGTTCCTGTTCTTTTTTAGCCTTATCACTTGCTTCCTTGAACATATTATATACCTGGGTATAATCAGAAGCACTGTTCATATAGCTGAACTGCTTTTTCACTTCATTGTTCTCTTTTGGAGCGTCAGGAGTGAGAATATCGTGTTTTGTGGTATCAGCGACAATTACATTATTGCTCTGATCTGTTGATAATTTGTTATTATTAAGGTTATAAGCAGCAGTACCGCCGATAACAGCACAGGCAGCAGCGGCAGCGGTTATGCGGCTTACAGCGATGCCCTTTCTTTTTTTCTGTGAAGCGGCTTCATTATCGAGCATGATCTTGATATTTTCGGGTTTGAGACTTTCGGGAACGGGCTCTGAATTGAGATGTTCTCTGAGTTTGTCATCATTATTCATAGTTATTCTCCTTTCGGGGATCATAATTCAGGGGTAAGTTCAAGCCTGAGCTTTTGTTTTATACGAGTAAGCTTTGATCGGACGGTGCTTGGTCTGATGCCGCACACCTCAGATATCTCGTCACTTGAATAGCCGCCGAGGACGGACATTGACAGCAGCAGTTTTGACTCGTTATCGAGCCTTTCCACCGCTTCGCGCAGCTCGACAGATTCAAAGCTGAAATTCTCACTGAGAGGAGAATTGTCGTTCAGCTCGTCATTTGGCTCGAAGTAAGAGCGTTGTTTCTGTTTTATTTTAACTGCGAGAATAGTCATTATCCAGCTGCGGAATTTTTCGGGCTTGCGTAATTTTTTTATTGAGCAGAAAGCGTCCATAACAGTATCGCTTACAGCGTCAGCAGCGTCGTGGGAGTTTCGCAGGCTATACAGCGCTATATGATAAAGGTCTTCATAAACAGTTGAGTATAATCTTGCGAATGCATCGGTGCTGCCTTCCCGCGCGAGTTGTACGTCTGCGGAGTAGTCGTTCATGCGAATCCCTCCTTTGAATCCGAATTCATAATATAAGTGTCGATAAAACATAAAATTGCTGCAAGGAGCATAAAAAATCAGCAAAATGCACAATGAAGAAATGAAATGATTGTAAGATATAACGAGATATAAAGATTCAACCCACAAAAATACTCATTTGGTGGAAAAAACGCAGAAAAGTTCATTGACAATTCTTAATAAATCATGTATAATAAAGGTAACTTCCATAGGTGTGAACGTTTTATCAGGAGTTTTATTCTTATAGGCAACAAGTATAAGGTTTGCGTCACACTTAAATTACAGGGGTGGGAAAACTTGATCAAGAAAAAAAGAATGATCTTTGGCGTTGTTGCTGCGGAGGCGAACAGCATTGAGCAGCGTCAGATCATAAAGGGAATTGCGAGATTTGACCAGTGTGTAGGTGTCGATACGATAGTTTTCTCCAATAATTATAATCCAAATGTCAAGGAAAAGGAACTTTTCTGCGAGAACAGGATTTACGATCTTATCCTGTCAGATGAGCTTGATGCTCTGATAGTTATATCAGAGTCCTTTGTCAATGAGGAACTCAGAAAGCTTATAGCAGAACGCCTTGTCCGCAAGAATATCCCCATTGTCATTATAGGCACATATATCGCTGATCTCGATCTGCCTGGCTGTACTTTTATCAACACCAGCGATGAGAATGATATTGAGGATCTTACCGATCATCTTGTGGAAAAACATGGATTTACGGAGATCGATATACTCACAGGTTATGATTTCATTGAAGCCTCTAACCTCCGTGTGAACGGATACAGAAAATCGCTTGAAAAACACGGGATCGATTTTGATGAGAGCCGTATACATTACGGAAATTACTGGATGAATTCGGGCAAAGAGCTTGCCGAGCGCTATCACAGCGGCGAACTTGAACTTCCGCAGGCGATAATATGTGCCAATGATTATATGGCATATGGCCTTTTGGATCGATTTGACGAGCTTGGGATAAATGTTCCCGATGATGTTACAGTAGTCGGCTACGAGTTCGTGGGCGATCGTTTCCTGCATTCGCCGATACTCACGACATACAAGCGAAACCGTGAGACGATCGGAGAAGATGCAGCAAATTATGTTTATAGTTGTATCAAAAAGCGTGAATTTCTTTTTGCTCCTCCAAAGGGCGAGATGATATGTGGTACAAGCTGTACCTGCGGAATAGACAGGAAGCGGTACAATGAAGAACTGAAAAATGCAAGGACAAAACGAGAGTATGACAACCGTGATCTGTTCAATCCACTGGATCAGAAGCTTACAGAGTGCCGTACACTGAGCGAATTTACGGATATTTGCAGTGAGTTTCACTGGCAGGTGCGAGGTATACAGAGCTTTTATCTTTGCCTGTACAAGAACTGGTACGATTCTGATGCAGAGCTAAGCGATATACTTTCGTGTCAGAGCATGGTGAACTGGGACGACAGAACGCCGTTTGATCTTCACAAGTACAATTTTTCGGCATTGCTCTCCAAGAATTACGAACCGGCTGTGTACTATTTTAACCCGTTGTTCTTCAACGACCGTCTTTTCGGACATCTTGTGCTGAAATATCACGATCCTGATACATATGATGATATTTACAGAAACTGGCTCAAATCCGTATCCAACGGACTTGAGTTCCTGCGCATGAAGAATGATATACAGTATCTTACACAGTGCCAGAACCTTTCGGATATGCGCGATACATTGACAGGAATGTACAATGAGACAGGCATGAGGAAGGTGTATCACACCATAGAGCTTGAAAAACAGGACAGCTGTCTTGTAATGATGAGGATAGGTATATCCAACGCAGGATTTTATGAGCTCAGCGGTAAGATACCCGCAATAATGGACGCAGCAGAAGCGGTAAAGCAGTTCTGCGGCAGCAATGATGTATTCGGCAGAGTGAATGACAATACGTTTGCCTGCATAATACAGGGCGAGAACGATACCGAACTGCTTGAGAACAGGCTCAATGCGATAATGTTCCAGCACGGGGTATATATCGACCAGTACGGGCTTGATTCCTTTGTATGTGCGGCAGTAAAATGCACGGAGAAGTCGTATACCAAAATGACAATGGCTTGTACGGATATACTTGCCGAGCGTCAGCGCGAGAAGATGGAGATGCGTATGCGGCCGCACTATGAGGATATGCTGAATATACGAAGCTATATCTACAGCAATCCGCAGGACAGCTTTGAGTCTGAGAAGCTTCAGAAGCTCTACCCGTACAGCGCAGGACACCTCCGCGAGGTATACAAGAAGTGCTTCGGAGTCAGCATACATAAGGACTGCATAAACGCAAGAATGGCAAAGGCTACATATTGCCTGACAGTAACGCCGCTGAGTATGGCAGAAATTGCCGAGCAGTGCGGCTATGTGGACAGTAAGTATTTCCTGAGACAGTTTCTTGCGACAGTCGGCGTAACACCGAACCAATACCGCAATATGGCGAAGTAGGGAATGCCGCCTCGGCGTTCCAAGCCGTTAGCCATTAGCCTTTAGCTTGTAGGGGCGGTATTTCGCCGCCCGTTATTCAGGGGGGAATATTATCTGCCCGTTTATCAAGAAAAAACATAAACTACAAAACCCGAAAGCAGTTTTATCCGAACGGCTTTCGGGTTTGTTATTATCAAAGGACAAGTTTTATAACATCATTTCCAGTTCTTTGATACTATGTGTATGCGAGTGCTTTTCGTAACAGAAATAATGATTGTGGTCGTGGCTGTGTATTATTGTATGCGAGTGCGTCGAACCTCCGTGTGTATGCGTAAAGGTATGAGCGTGTTCGTGTTTATGCTGATATGCAAATGTGTCGATAACAACTAAAACCGTGCCTGCAAGCATTATCAGCAGTGCTGCTATATATTGAACAGAGACAGCTTCTTTCAGAATAACAAACGAGAGAAACGTTCCGATAAACGGAGCGACAGCGTAATATGCGCTTGTTTTTGCAGCTCCGAGGGACTTCTGTGCCCTGATATACGTGAAAATACTCAGCCCGTATGCGACATATCCAAGTAACAGGGCTAATGATATATATTTGAGAGCAGGAAAATGTTCGCCTGTAACTAATGCTATTATGACCGAACCTGCTCCTGAACACAGTCCCTTTATGGCAACTATCTGATAAGTACTTTTCTGAGATATTTTACGTGTGCAGTTGTTTTCAAGACCCCAGCATACGCTTGCGCCAAGCACCAGAAGTGAACCAAGCGAGAATACAAGGCTGTTTGAGCCGCTGAATGACAGGATAATACTTGAAACTGTGATAAGAAATATGGCATAACACAGATATTTGCTTATTTTCTCTTTAAAAATAGCGAAAGCAATAAGAGAAGTTGCAACTATCTCGAAGTTTCCGAGCAAAGTGGCATTTGCGGAAGAACCGATATGTATTCCGAGCATAAGAAGAACAGGCGCAGCGATATCGAGAAGTATCATACCTATAGTATACGGCAAGTCATTTTTTTCGAGCTGTTCTTCCGAAGATTCTTTTTTATAATGGAAGAAATACATTATACTTACTCCGAAACCTGCTCCGAGGTACAGAATACCAGCCATAAAAGTAGGTGGGATATGTTCAAGCAGAAGCTTTGAGCAAGGGATATTAAGTGCATAAAACAATGCAGCAGAAATAGCATAGATAACTGCGGAAACATTTTGTTTTTTCATTTTTTCGTATCCTTTCATAATTGATTATATACTAATTATACTCTGTTGAATTAGTATTGTCAAACAAAAAAGGATAATAAATCAGGATCTATCGTGTTTCTTGGGGAGTGTGCCTGAAATAAAACAAACTATTGCTCCTGCAAATAATAACAATACTGTCCATTTCGGAACAGGAGCGCCTGAAATTAAAAACACCAACATGATGATTAAGGCGGCAATTTCAATAGCTATGCCTGATTTTGCGAGTATATTAAAGCTTTTCATACGTTTTCCTCCTTAGTTCCGAGTTTTTATACTGAAATTATAACCTAAAAATATAGATATGTCAACAAAAAAGCCACAGCATAATAAATGCTGCGGCTTTATTTATATATGTACAAAAGTTTAGTTTAAATAATGTGAGCGGAGCGAACACATCAACTCTCAACTCTTAACTTTCAACTCTAAACTCTTAGTCCTAAGGGCTGACAGCTAACGGCTAATGGCTTATTTTGCCTTGCCGAGGAAAGCAGCACCGATGATACCTGCGTCGTTTCCGAGCTTAGCGATAACGATCTCTGTATTCTTAGGGGAGTTGCGTGTGTAAACTTCCTTAGCAACGAGTTCCTTCATCGGGAGAAGGAGCGGATCGCCCTCATTGCATACACCGCCGCCGATGCAGAGTACATCAGGCTGGAAGATATTGATAGTATTTGTGATACCTGCTGCGAGGTACTTGATGTACTTGTCAACAACAGCCTTAGCGTACTTGTCTCCTGCTCTCATGCAGTCGAAGGAAGTACGAGCAGTAACCTTGCCTTTTTCCTCAGCGGACTTAGCCATGATGCTGTCAGGGTGTTCACTGATAGCTTCCTTAGTCATGCGGATAAGACCTGTAGCGGAAGAATAAGCCTCAAAGCAGCCTTTTCTGCCGCATGAGCACTGAGCGCCGTCAACTTCAACAACAGTGTGACCGATCTCGGCACCTGCGAAGTTAGAGCCTGAGTAGATCTTGCCGTCGATGATGATACCGCCGCCGACACCTGTTCCGAGAGTGATACAAACAGCGTTCTTAGCGCCCTTAGCAGCACCTGCAACGAACTCGCCGTAAGCAGCAGCGTTAGCGTCGTTTTCGATGAATACAGGCTTGTCGATAGACTCCTGAATGTACTTAACCATAGGAGTATTATTGAAGCCGAGGTTGTTAGAGTATTCGATGATACCTGTTTCGCTGTTAGCGATACCCGGAGTACCAACGCCGATCCACTCGATCTGATCCATGGTGAGCTTAGCATTTTTTACAGCTTCGATAGCCATTTTAGCCATATCGTCAGCGATCTCCTTTTCAGGACGCGGACAATTTGTCTTAGTGCTTGCCTTAGCGATAATGTTGTAATTTTCGTCAACAACACCTGCAACGATATTAGTACCGCCGAGGTCGATTCCTACATAGTATTTCATTTATATATATCCTCCTTATGGAATTGCCGTGATTATCACATCGCAATTTCCTTTTATAACATATGAGCCTGCACCTGCGGGAACAAAAACACTTGAACCCATAGACAGCTTCAGATCACAGTCTTCTGCGCAAAGCTCTCCGCTTCCTCCGATGACGAGAATATGAGCGAAAGAGCTGTCGTCAGTACCGAGCTGAGATTCCTTGATAATTCTCTCACGGTTTACGTTGAAGTATTCGCATTCAGCGAGGAGCTGAACAACGGCGCCGTCAAGTTCCATGCCGTAGACAGGCATATTATGGTCAACAGGTTCGGTATTTGTGACTTCAAGAGCTTTTTCAATATGGAGCTGTCTTGGTTTGCCGTCTGCGCCGAGTCTTCCGTAATCGTAAACACGGTAGGTAACATTTGAGCTTTGCTGTATCTCGGCAATGAGTATTCCCTTGCCGATAGCGTGGAGAGTGCCTGGTTTTATGAAGAAAACGTCGCCTTTTTTAACAGGGACGCGGTTTACCCTGTCCATGAGGGTATTATCCTCGATAGCTTTGCGGAACTCCTCTTTTGTGATCTTCTCCTTGAAGCCGTAGACCAATTCAGCTCCCGGTTCTGCGTCGATGATGTACCACATTTCTGTCTTGCCGTTATCGTTTTCGTATTTTCTGGCGTATTCATCACTTGGGTGGACTTGCACAGAGAGGTCGTTCTTAGCGTCGATGAGCTTTACAAGAACAGGGAAGCCATTGAATTTCCTGCAATTTTTTCCCATAGCTTCGGGGTGCTTTGCGAGCAGCTCAGAAAGCTTCATGCCCTTGAATTCACCGCTTGCGATAATAGTTTCGCCGTCAGGGTGACAGCTCAGCTCCCAGCTTTCGGCGAGGCGTTCTCCGTTGCTTTCCTTGCCGAACATTTCGCGGAGCTTTGTACCGCCCCAGATATAGTCTTTTATTGGTGCTTTTAGTAAAAATGGTTTCACTTTATTGCCTTTCTTTTATCAGCGGAAAGATCAGCATCCGCTTTTTTAGTCAGCTTTGCGAACTCGGAATTGAATTCGTCCGCAGAGCCGTTGTATACGTTAAGGTCGATATGCTCCTCTTCACCGTCATATCCCGTAAGAGTACCCTTATCGCTGTACTGCCAGAATTTCCAGTTCAAAAGATCGGGCTCACAGTTCACGTTTCTTATCCACAGCGGATAATCCGAGAAATTTTTCCTTATATATCGGCAGTAGACGGGTAGAGTAGTATATATGATAGGTTTTACGCCGTAGTAATTTTCGAGCTTGGTGAGAAGCGGTCTCAGGATACTCTCGGCATCCTCCTTAGAGGGCTTGTTCGAGCGTTTGTCGGCATAGTACTCGATGTCCACAACAGGCGGCATATCAATTTCGTCCCTTCCTACGGAAGCGATATAGTTATCAGCCTGAGTTTCGCCTGCGCTGTCAAAGCTGAAGAAGTGGTAAGCAGAGACTCTGATATTTGTAGAAGCTGCTCTGTCAAGGTTTCTTCTGACTGATTCGTCAGTATGTCCGCTTCCTTCGGTAGCTTTTATAAAGGCGAATGAAACATTCTGAGCTTCAAGTTCATTCCAGTTTATATCGCCCTGATAGTTCGATACGTCAACACCGAAAACAGGATATTTCGCCCTGTTTACTTTTGCAGTTGAGAAGAACAATGCGCCTGCTGCTGCGGTAGTAAGAAGTACTCCTCCGAGCAGAGTGCAGAAGATATTACGTTTTAGGTTTTGCATATAATGCAGACGCCCCCCTGAGTTTTCTGTATTTCCCGTGGTCGGGTAAAGTTATTATGTTCAAAAAGTCATACAAATATATAATAAACCAAAATGCTGAAATAGTCAACAGTTTTTTTGCAATTTGCGAAAAAAGTATCTGTCCGCCGACTTCGGTGTGAGATCAGGTATTTTTTTGCGGAGATCATCAGCTCCTTTCGTATTTTTTGAGTCAAAATATTGACAAGAAGAAGTAGGGATGGTATAATCTATTTGACAATAATATTAGAGGTGATAGTATGGATTTTGAAGCAGAATATAGCCAAAACAGGACTCAGATGAAAAGGATAAAAAAGGAAGACAAGATATACTTTATAATATGTGCAGCTAATCTTGTGGTTTTCCTCTTTTCTTTGTTTTTTCTCGTTGTTGCGGGTGAAAAAAAGTATTTATTAACCTCATTGGCCTCCTTGTTGGCAAGCGCATTTGGCGTGTGGAGCTTATACAAGAAACATTTTTCTCTTGCCGTTGCAGCTGTTGTTCTTGCTATGGCTGAGTTTGTTTTTGTATTGATAATATCCGTTGTATCTATTTTCACGATACTCGTGTTTGGTGTCCTGCCTGTATTCGGGGTGAGAAATGTTATGAATGTCGGTACGTACAACTGGCTGCGTCAGCAGGACGGTTTCCCGTATTTTGAGCCTAAACAGCGAATGAATGATCTGAACAGGGTGCAGTGGGGCATCAAAGATCCTTACACCCTCAAAAAAGAACGTTACGAACAAAACTCAACAGGTCATATGGACAATATCTGAAAAATTCCTTTCATATATAGCGCGGAAAAGGCATTTTTTCAACGGAAAAACATTGAATTTCAGGAAAATAGTTTTCATATTCTCTGATATGTACAAAATAACGGCTCGGGTCTGTACAATGTGACAGCTCCGAGCCGTTGTCTGTTTATTTGGCGGATAATATCCGAACTTACTTAAGGCAACACCGCACAAAGACCGCATGACGTCTTTGTACTGAATCTGCTTGGATATTTTCCGTCGTCTTGCACAGAAATCCCTTGACATACGTCAGTATGCCTGCGGAATTTCTATACAATCTGACGAAAAATCTCACGGCGCATCTTCAGCACAATCTTTGTGCGGTATTGCCTTAACAGTTCAGCTTATACTATGTTGAAAAGCTGCTGTTCGTCACGAGGGTCAAAGCTTACAAGAGACTGCGAACCGCGGGATATTACAAGTCCGTTATTGTCGTTTATCGGCGATATCGAAAAGAGTCCGCTGCGCCTGTGAGCTATCCTGAATATGCTGCCAAACTGCGAATTTACAGGCGTTCCCTCATGCTCAAAGAGTATTCCGAGCTCGGTTATACGCACGGAAAGGGGAGGTTCGTCAGGGAAGAAGCTGCATACCATATTGTTTGCCGCATAATGTCCCCGAAGCGGTGTTACAAGCGTGTCACGATAAAAACGATACAACAGCGCTGCGACTGCTTGTTCGGTGTCATAAAGGCGTGATATTATCTCTTTTTCAGGTGCTGTGTGCAGTTTTTCAGCTTCCGAGCATATTTTTTCCGTATTTCTGTTGATAGCTGTTGAAAAACTGCTCCTCATCGCAAAGCGTCGGAGATGCTCATAGTTTATGTGCTGCTCGGGAACGAATTCGGGGTACATTGCTCTTGCAAGGTCCTCATAGCTGACGTGGACACATTTCTTGCTGGAAAAATACGTCATTTTGGCAGCGTGAGGCAGACAGCACATATCCGACATCATGTGAACGGCTCTCGCAAGGTATATCGCGCCGTGCTCGGCATAGCCTGCCTTGTACATGGTGAGCGCCATTGTGTAATCCTCCTCGAACATAGTTCGGGCGCTCTTTGCAAATGAGTCCTTGCCGTTTTTGTAGTAGCCGCATATCGGTGAGAGCGGCTTCAATGATGAAGTGCAGGCGCTGTAATAATGCCTGCCTGCACCGTTTTCACGGTCGCCGTGTTCATCTGCGCGTACTGTATACGGCAGCATTATGTTAAGGTGCGGTCTTATGAGCGCTTCGGCTTCGGGAGCTGTTTCGTGCAGGAGCTTCAGCGCTCTTATCAGTATATCCTGATGTATCTGTGTTTCGGGAAGCTCTTTGGCGTTCTGATATTCTTCTGCGAGTTTGCTGAGTTTTGCTGCGGTAGTTCTCCATTTGTTAAACATATCAAAGCTCCTTTACATGAACGGTCTGCGTCTGTATCAAAGGAAGATGTACTTGAGCACGAACATGATCGCAAGTACATACATTATAGGATTGATCTCCTTGAACTTCTTGCAGGCAAGGTTGATAACAACGTATGAGATCACTCCTATTGCGATGCCTTCGGAAATGCTGTAGAACAGCGGCATTGCGATAACACAGAGATATGCAGGGATAGCGGAGGTGTAGTTCTTCTCGTCAACCTTGATCTCTGATACTGTGCTGAACATGAGGAAGCCTACGAGGATAAGTGCAGGGGCTGTTGCAAATGCAGGGATAGAAATGAATATTGGTGCAAGGAACATCGAAAGGAGGAAGAGTACGGCTGTTGTGAGGGCTGTGAGACCTGTTCTTCCGCCTGCGGCTGTGCCTGCGGAGGACTCAACAAAAGTAGTTGTTGTAGATGTTCCGAGAACTGCGCCTGCTGTAGTTGCTATGGCATCTGCCATGAGAGCAGGTCTTATACCCGGGAGCTTGCCTTCTTTGTCGAGAAGTCCTGCCTTTGTGCTTACACCGATGAGAGTTCCGAGGGTGTCGAAAAGGTCAACAAAGAGGAATGAGAATATTACAACGATAAAGTTGAATAAGCCTACAGAATCCATATCAACGTCAAAGCACTCGCCAAAGGTCTTGCCGAGCTTTGAGAAATCGGTCATGTGGAAAGAGGGGATAAGTGTGAAGAATCCTGCCTCTGCATCAGGTGCATAAAGACCTGTGAGCTCGCAGATTATTCCGAGAACCCATGTTGCTACGATACCGATGAGGATCGCGCCCTTTACCTTCTTTATGTAGAGTACAGACATTATGAGAAGACCTATAAATGCAAGAAGTGCGCATATTCCTGCGGTGTTGAAATTCTCGGTGAAATCCGTGAGTGTTACAAGAGTTGCCGAATCAACTGCAAGACCTGCGTTCTGTAGTCCGATAAATGCGATGAAAAGTCCGATACCGACGGAAACTGCTCGTTTCAGCGAAAGCGGTATCGCATCGAAAATAGCTTATCGTACCTTCGTAAGCGAGAGTACGATGAAGATGATACCTTCTATGAATACTGCAAGCAGCGCTACCTGCCACGAATAGCCGAGGTTTCCGCATACTGTGTATGCCATGTAGGCGTTGAGTCCCATTCCTGCCGAGAGTGCAAAGGGGAGATTTGCCATAAATGCCATACATACAGTTCCGACAAATGAGGCGAGACAGGTGGCAAGGAGTACGGCGGTGCTGTCCATACCTGTGGACGAGAGTACATTCGGGTTTACTGCGAGAATGTACGCCATTGTCATAAATGTTGTAATACCTGCGGCGATCTCGGTTTTTACGTTAGTGCCGCGCTCTTTCAGCTTGAATATCTTTTCAACCATTTTCAATTACCTCACTCATTGTCAAATTCTGCTATATAGGGCAGATTTCTGTAGAACTCGCCATAGTCCAGACCATAGCCGATAACAAAGTAATCCGGAATAGTGAACAGTGAATAGTCCGCGTTGAGATCAACGACGCGGCGGTCGGGCTTGTCCAGAAGGGTTATTACCCTCAGAGAGAGAGGATTGCGCAGCCTGAGCAGCTTTAACAGCTCGTTGAGGGTGCGTCCGGTATCGATGATATCTTCGACGATTATAACATGGTATTTGCTGATATCGTGCTTTAAGTCCATCGTTATCTGAACGTGACCTGAGGACTCTGTGCCCTCAAAATAGCTTTTTGCTGCCATGAAGTCTATCTCGCATGGGACGTTGACTTCGCGGCATAGGTCAGCCATAAAAATAAAAGCGCCCTTTAGTACACTTACGAGGAGTATGGGCGAGCCGTCATAGATAGAATCTATCATTGCACCTGCTTTTTTCAACTCTGCTTTTATCTCTTCCTCGGAAATTATCACGCGCTTTATTTTGCTCTTCCATTCTTCTTTGCTGTCGAAATTCATAATATTCCTCCAATGCTGTTTTATATACATTTATTATACCATTCTGCGTGATATTGTCAATAAGAACTGCGCATTTTTGACGGAAAATACAATAAAAATTCTATATTATGCAATAGGAAAACTGATGAAATTTACACAATGAGGAGAATTACTAATTGTATACTTCTACAAAAATATAATTAATTATTAGGCTGATATTTACATTAATTTGCATACGTGTTATAATTATCCTGTATAGGTGTATATTTTGCAACATGACTTTCCCTGTGTCAGGTGCTCTATATCACCGTATTTTAAGGAATTTCCGCTTTAGGCAGCGGATCTCATCCGTTAAGAAAAGGAGTAAAAATATGGTTAGCAGAACAAAAAAGCTCTCAATGCAGCTTATCGCGTTCGCTTCCGCCCTTGTGGTAATGCTCGCTTCATTTGCTGTATTGCCGCGTATCGAAGCTCATGCGGCAGGTACTGACCTGTACGTTGGCTATTCGGGCAGAAACAACAACTTCTCGACAGTTCAGGCGGCTGTGGACAAGGCTGCAAGTCTCAATCCATCATCGGAATCAACTCGCGTGACGATACACATTGCCCCCGGTACTTATCGTCAGCAGGTAATTGTTCAGACACCTTATGTTTCTTTCGTAAATGACGAGCCTCAGAAAGGCGATGCAGTACTTACATGGTACTACGGTATTGGCTATAAGTATTACAGCGCAAATTCAAAGGGCTATTATGACGCAAATCTCGCAAGATCCAAAAGCGGCAAGAATGTGGCTAATTACCGCTGGGGCGCTACTGTGCAGCTCTGGCCAAAGGCTACTAACTTCAAGGCTAAGAATATCGTCTTCGAGAATTCCTTCAACCGCTACATCACTCAGGAGGAGCTTGCCGACGGTGTTGAGCTTACAGGCGATACTTCCGTTACAAAGATCACTCAGGTCAGAAATAACTGGACTGATGCGAACTCTAAGGCAGCTACAGAACGTGCAGCAGCTCTTTCTGTAGATACAGGGTATGCCGAGTTCCTCAACTGTAAGTTCCTGTCAAGTCAGGATACTCTCTACACAGGCGGTTCTCCGCAATATTACAAGAATTGTCTCATCGAGGGTCAGACAGACTACATCTTTGGCGGCAGCAATGCTGTTTTCGACGGCTGCGAGCTTCGCTGGAAGGGCTACAGCAGCGGCTCTGTAGGCGGCTATATCACTGCTGCAAGAGAGCAGGGAAGTCCGTATACAGGCTATCTCTTCAAGGATTGCAAGGTCACTGCAAATTCACAGCTAACTGTAAGCCCCGGATATCTTGGCAGACCATGGGGACAGACTGCAAAGGTCCTCTTCGTCAATACTACCCTCCAGAACGGAAACATGATAACAGCAGCAGGCTGGACTTCTATGAGCGGCGTTCAGCCCGAAAGCGTTGACGGCTTCAAGGAGAACGGTACAAAGCTCTCAAATGGTCAGAGAGTCGATCTCTCTCAGCGTAAGGGACATACAGTCTCGGACGGAGATGCTGCAAATATCAATATCAAAAACTACATGAACAACTGGACTCCTTCGTTCATCAATGGTGAAGGAGCTTCAAGCGGTAACAACGATCAGCCTTCAACTAACGTTCATGGCGCTGTCAAGTCCTGCGGCGGCTGGTATGAGGAAGCTTTCGTTGAGTGGGACAGCTCTAAGCTGGGCAATAATGTCAAGGTGAGCTACGCTCAGGTCGGCAGCTCAAACTATACCGCTGTCGATCCTCAGCTTATCAGAGGTTCAAGAGTCGATATCCCCGGACTGAAGGGAAATACCGAATATAACATATCCATTCAGGGCTCAAACGGCTCTGCAAGCTGCAAGATCAAGACATGGGCTTTCGACCGCAGCGGTTATGCTCACTGGAACAGCAGCGATGGTATCGGCGCTTACAACAACGATGGTACTCTTAAATCAGGTGTCACTGTAATCTATGTGAACAACTCAAACAAGGACAGCATTACCTACGGCGGTCAGACAGGTCTTTACAACATCTTCTACAGCGGAAAGCCTAAGAACGTTGTATTCAGACTTATTGGCAGCATTGATGTGCCAAAGGGTGCAAAGGCTAACGACGGTCAGCAGAACGACGGCTCAAATATGCTCTATATGAACGGCGGCAAGAATGTAACTGTTGAAGGTATCGGCTATGACTGCAACCTCAATAAATGGGGATTCGATATGAAACATTCAACAAGCTGCGAGGTTAGAAATCTCTGGCTCGGTCAGTACCCTGACGACGGTATATCAATGTCAGGCGGCAGCACTTCAAAGTCTTCTCGAATCTGGGTCCATAACAACACTATCGAAAAGGGCTACAATGCTTATGCAGGCAACGGCATAGTTGATGCCGATAAATCCGACGGCGACGGCTCTCTCGATATCAAGTGGACTGAATACGTAACAATATCCTACAATGCATTCAAGGACGCTCACAAGACTTCTCTCGTTGGCGGCGGTACAAATCACGAGCAGGATTGGATAACCTATCACCACAACTGGTTCAATAATACCGAATCACGTAATCCCCGTGCAAGAAATGCACATATCCACACCTATAACAACTATTTCTACAACAATAAGCAGTACGGTATCGGTGCTTCGTACAACTCAAAGATATTCTCTGAGGCTAACTACTTTGAAAAGACCTACCTCCCTCTCGATGCTGTAAATATGGGCAACGATGCTTATTCAGGCACTATCAAGTCATATGGTGACAAATTCGACAGCTGTAACATGGGCAGTGGTCTTGCTTATCAGATAGTTTACAACAGAGCGGACAAGGCTTACATCAACAACCTCAAGAGCGGCGGTCAGGGCTACGATAATTTCGATACCGACTATTCTAAGATGTACGGAAGCTATAAGGTCCAGTCCGCTGACGCTGCAAAGTCTGAGGTAATGGCTTACGCAGGAAGAATGCAGAATAAAGCCTACAACGCAGGTACAGTATCCGACGGCGGCGATGATCCTCAGGTAACCGATGATTACATGAGAAGTAACCTCATCGCTCGTCTTGATATCAAGGATGCAAGTTACGGCGCTCAGTGGTCTATTGCTGAGAGCTTCAACGTTGGCGATAAGGCTTTCGGTGACCGTGAGCACGTTATCGCTTCTGTTCCTTCAAGCATCGCAGGCGGCGAGCATATCCTCACAGCCTGCAACTCAAAGAATACCGACTCTGACCTCGCTGTTCTTACTGCTGCTAAGAATATCACGGTATTTGTTGCACTCGACCAGAGAGTAACAACTCCGCCTTCATGGCTCAGCAGCTTCAATAAGACAGGTGAGGTAGTCGAGATAAACGACAGCGAAGCCATCAGACCTTTCGACGTTTACGTTAAGGAGCTTTTAGCAGATGAGTCTGTTATTCTCGGCACAAACGGTATGAGCGGCGCTTGCATGAACTATACAGCTTTCGTAAAGGAAAAGGCTGTTGTTGTGACAACCACCACCACTACCACTACTACAACAACGACCACCACAACGACTACAACTGCTCCTCCGCAGTTCAATTACCTCGCAGGTGATGCAAACTACGACGGACTGGTTGATCTCTCAGATGTAGTTATCATAATGCAGGCTCTTGCAAATCCTAACAAGTACGGTCTTAACGGCTCAGACGAGCACTGCATCACGGAGGGCGGACTTAAAAATGCTGATGTTGAAGGTCATAACGGTCTCACAGCTAATGACGCTCTTATTATACAGCGCTTCCTGCTTTTCCTTATCGATAAGCTGCCTGTAGACTGATATTACGTTATAAAAAAGCCATAGTATCTTTTGATACTATGGCTTTTCGTTTTTTAAAATGGTATTTTATACAGGTGCTGAGATAAATCAGAATATATTACTTCTTCGCAATAAAATTCATATATCCGTTAATAGTATGAATTGCAAAAAACAGCGCTGCTGTCAGAACCAATGGGTAATTGTACTTCCACATTCCAAAACATAAATAGTACAGCGGAACAACTGCAAATTGACTAATTACTATCAACCAGCCATATTGATGTCCCGAATAATAAAATGCCCAGCCAATAAAGTTAAACAATATCATGACAAGTGTCAATATAAAAAACACTTTATCTCTTGTTTTTTCTAATGAGAAAAAGCCTACATCATCTCTAACGATCAGCATTAATAAAACCATTGAAAGCACACCAAACACGCCTTGTATGATCTGGAGCCATTTCAATTCATTTTGCATATTCATTATTGGATTTGGTTCAGGTTTAACTAATGGCATTATTATATATGGGATTTCTTGTATCGCGAATGCAATAATGCCGATAAAGGATATTCCTAAATAATAATTCTTACAAAGATGAGCAATTTTTATCACTTTATTATTATCCTCTTTTAATTCATAAATTCCAGCTTATTTTAGTAACAATTATAGCATACATGGCTGAATTGTCAATAGAAATGCCATAGCACTTCTGACGATAGATCAGAAACACTATGGCATATATCTTCTATATCAGCACCGTACTTATGCTACCTGATATTTTCAATTATTCAGCGTCTTCAGCTTCCTCAGCTTCATCTGCGTTCTCGAGAAGAGCGCGCATAGAAATGCTGATTCTCTTTGACTCAGGATCAATGTCGATGATCTTAACATCAACCTCGTCGCCTACAGAAAGAACGTCCTTGACATTCTCTACCTTCTGGTCTGCGATCTGTGAGATGTGGATAAGTCCGTCAACACCGTCGATGATCTGTGCGAATGCACCAAAGCTTGTGATAGATACGATAGTAGCCTTAACTACGTCGCCTACATGATAGTTAGCCTTGAAGATCTCCCATGGGTTGTCCTCAGCCTTCTTGAAGCCGAGAGAGATACGGTTTGCTTCCTTGTCGAGGTCCTTGATGTATACTTCAAGAGTATCACCAACATTTACGACCTCGCTTGGGTGCTTGATGCGCTTCCATGAAAGCTCAGAAATATGTACCATGCCGTCGATGCCGCCGAGATCAACGAATGCACCGAAGCTTGTGAGTGACTTTACCTTACCTGTGTAAGTTGCGCCTACCTCAGCTGTCTCCCAGAACTTGGACTTTGCTTCTTCCTTCTTAGCGTTCTGAACAGCCTTGATAGAACCAACGGCTCTCTTTCTGCCGCCCTCAGAAACTTCGATAACGATGAACTCTACCTTCTTCTTGAGAAGCTGGTCAAGCTCTGCGCCTCTTGGAAGACCTGTGAGTGAAGCAGGGATAAAGATCCTTACGCCGAGAACTGTGAGTGTAACACCCTTATTAACTACGCTCTGAACGACACCTTCGAGAACTGTGCCTTCCTGCTGAGCCTTTACGATCTTCTCGTAACCAGCCTGCTCGTCAACCTTTCTCTTTGAGAGAGCTGCTGTACCCTCAGCATCATTTACTTTGATTACAACAAGATCGATCTCGTCGCCAACGCTGACGATGTCAGAAGGCTTCTTAGAAGGATCGTCTGTGAGGTCATCAAGAGCAACATAACCTGTGTGCTTTGTTCCAAGGTCAACGATAGCTTCTGTATTATTTACAGCGATAACTGTGCCTTTAACTTTCTCTCCTGTATGTATTTTTTTGAATGACTCGTCGATTGCCTGAGCGAAATCGATCTCCTCATCCTGATTAGCTGCAAGAATTTCATTTTCTGCCATTTTGGTTTGTACCTCCTTGATTATATAGGCGGGGGTCGATGCGCCTGCAGTGATGCCGATCTTCTCGGCATTTGGAAGCTTTAAAGACCGAAGATCGTCCGAATTTTCAATATGATACGTTTGACAATAGCGGCTGCAGACATCATAGAGCTTGACAGTATTTGAACTGTGCCTGCCGCCTACAACAAGCATTATATCAGAGTTTTTTGCAAGCTCGGCTGCGTCAGACTGACGAGCATCTGTAGCATTGCATATCGTATCATATATGACGATGTTGGGATCGTCCTTCGGGATCACGTTTAAACACTCACCCCATACTACAATATTATACGTCGTTTGCGCCACAATTGCAAGCTTTTTTTGCAAATTTTTATAATTTTTTTCAAAAAAGGCTTTTAGCTCAAAGTTGTCCTTAAAAACGAGGTGATTTTCGTCACAATGACCAACGATTCCCTGTACCTCGGGGTGTGTGGCATCACCTGCAATCAGGATAAAATAGCCTTCCGCAGATTTTTCGGATACTATTTTATGTATGCGTGAAACGAAGGGACAGGTAGCATCGAGCATACGATTGCCCTTGGCTTTTATCTGGTCGTAGATGTCTTTTCCGACACCGTGAGAGCGTATAACGACTGTCTCATCAGGACGCAGTTCTTCGACTGTATCGACGATGCGTGCGCCTTTGGACTGCATATCGTTCACAACGTCCTGATTGTGGATTATCGGCCCGAGAGTTGCAACGTTTGTATTATTTTCAAGTTCTCCGTAAACCATTTTTACGGCTCTGTCAACTCCGAAGCAAAAGCCTGCCGATTTTGCAACAGTGACCTTACTCATCTGATTTTTCCTCCTCGTCAGCCTGTTTCTCCTTTGCTTCGCGCTCTGCAAGACGCTTCATAAAGCCTTCTTCACCCTCTTCTCCGTATACGAGTTCTTTCAGGTCTGCCATGTAGCGGTTTTTGAGCTTTACGAGCTGACGCGGATTAGGTTCGTCGCAGATCTCGCAGTACTCAGCAGGATCGATGGGTTTGCCGAATTTTATCGTTACAGGAGTACGGAATTTAAGATCCTCGCCGTAGACGATGCCGATCGGGATTATGGGCTTGCCTGTTTTTGCGGCGATAAGGGCAGCACCAACGTGTCCCTTGCCTATCTTTCCGTTCTTTGAGCGTGTTCCCTCAGGGAAGATTATAAGGTTTTTGCCTATACCAAGGCGTTCAACGGATATATCGATGACCTTGTTATCACCGTTTCCGCGAGTTACGGGGAATGCTCCGAGCTTCTTTATAAGAGCAGCAAACAGCTTGTTCCTGAAAAGCTCTTCCTTTGCCATAAATGCCAGCTTTCCGGGAATATGACATCCGACGAACGGCGGATCGTTGTTCGTTCTGTGGTTTGCAATGTAGATAAAGTTGGTATCCCTCGGAACTTCTTCCAGTCCTTCTACGTGTAATTTGTATAATATCTTGAAATATGAGCGGAGTATAAGCTGTCCGAATTTAAATAATAACATATTGACCTCCTGAATATTTTTTAGCGCATAACTTTAAGGCTGCATCAGAGATTTACTGCGGCTGTGTAGGCAGTTGAGAAGGCTATCTGCAAATTGAAGCCGCCTGTGTATGCATCGATATCTATGACCTCTCCTGCGAAAAAAAGTCCGCTTATGAGCTTTGACTCCATAGTTTTCGGATCGATCTCTTTTGTGGAGATGCCGCCGCTGGTGATTATTGCTTCGTCAAGCGGTCGGAAGCCCGAGATCCTCACGGGGAAGGCTTTGATGAGCTCGCCGAATTTTCGGCGCTGCTCCTTTGTTATGCCGTTTATTTTCTGCTCGGGAGCTATGCCCGAAAGTTTTACTATTACAGGTATGAGCTTGGCAGGAAGGAGCTTCCTGATGCCGTTCTGGAAGTCACGGTTGAGATTTTCGGCGAAATCACGCTGTATCCTTGCGTCGAGCTGCTCAGGAGTGAGTGCAGGTTTCAGATCAATGACAAGCTTGTAGCGATTTGGCTGCATATCGCGGATATGCGAGCTTGCACTCAGAACCAGCGGTCCCGATACGCCGAAATGTGTGAACAGCATCTCACCCATTTCCTTGTATATCGACTTGTTTCCGTCCATGAGGTCGATAGTGACATTGCGCAGCGAGAGTCCCATCATCTCTGCACAGAATTTGTCGGGAGAGATGAGCGGTACAAGACTGGGCTTCAGCTCGGTGACAGTGTGTCCGAGTGCTTCTGCAAGAGTGTATCCGTCGCCTGTCGAGCCTGTGGCAGGGTAGGACTTTCCTCCGCAGGCAATAAGTACTGAGCCTGAGCGGTATTCTTCTCCGCCTGCCCTTACTCCGCATACAGCTCCGTCAGAGGTGAGTATCTTTGTAACACGCTTGTTTACGACCTGTACGCCAAGCTTCTTCATCTCACGGGCAAGTGCGTCCGCTATGTCGTTGGCGTTATCGCTTATCGGGAATACACGGTTGCCGCGTTCGGTTTTGAGCGGTACACCAAGCTCCTCAAAAAAGCTCATGGTACATTCTGCGTCGAAGTTTGCAAATGAACTGTAAAGAAAACGCGGATTCACAGGAATATTCTTCATGTGCTCCTCGGTGGAGCTGTTATTGGTTACGTTGCAGCGGCCTTTGCCTGTTATACGAAGCTTTCTGCCAAGTTTTTCGTTCTTCTCGAAAAGAAGTACTGATTTGCCGTAACGTGCCGCCTGAACAGCTGCAAAACAGCCTGCTGCACCGCCGCCTATTATAATAGTATCAGTCATATTTATCTCCATTAGCCTGCGGCTCGATACCGCTGAGCTGTCTGTATTTTGAGAGTATCTTTCGTCTTCGCTCGGCTGTTGCAGCTTCATCGATGATGTATCTGCTGCCGACGAATACCAGTACATCGCCCTCACGGGCTTCCTTCGGGAGCTGCTCCACGGGAATTGCTTTCATGCCGCTGTCAGTTTCAAGAACTGCAAGACTGCCTTCAAATCTGTCTATTATCGTCATTGTCAGCTCCTTTCGGTAGTGACAGCAAGCTTTCTGCCGTCTGATTCAACGATTATGCTGCCGCTGGTATCGGTGCGGAAGATCTGTCTTGTGTACCTGCGGATACGCTTCACGGTGCTGTCCGCAGGGTGACCGTAGGGATTTTCACTGCCGCATGATATCACTGCAACATCGGGGCGGATAACTTCAAGCAGCTCTTTCGTCGATGAATAGGCGCTTCCGTGGTGACCTGCCTTGTATAATCTTACTTTGTCAAGTCTGCCGCTTTTCAGCATTGCCGCTTCGGACTCTGCCTCAGCGTCGCCTGTGAGCAGGAAGGTGTTATCGCCGTGTGTGAGCACAAAGCTCAGGGAATAGTTATTGAGGTCGTCATAGTGGTTCCCGTCGGGAGCGACGAACTCTATATGCGCATCGCCAAGCTCAAATTCAGTGCCCGCTGCCGCTTCAGATATCGGAACTTTTGCGGCTGCGCAGCTGTCAAGGAACTGCTCGTAAAAATGAGTTGTAGGTATCTGATCGTCGGGAATATGTGGGACAATGACCTCTCCCACGTCAAAGCTCTCAATAATGGTGTGCATTCCGCCCATGTGGTCGGAGTGCGGATGAGTTGCGATGATGTGATCGAGATGACGTACTCCGAGCGCTGACAGGTGGAAAACTACGGTTTCGGCTGCTTCGCTCTCTCCGCAGTCCACAAGCATAGTTTTTCCGTTGGCAGCAATGAAAGTGCAGTCGCCCTGTCCGACGTCGATGAAGTGCATAACGAGCTTGTCTTCAACGGGAAAGGTTGGCTTCGGCTTCAGGAAGTCCTGCCATATGATGAACAGTACAACTGCTGCTATGACAAGAGCCGCGAGCAGTTTCAGCGCTTTTTCTTTCCGTGCGGCGCGTTCCTTTTCCCGTTTTTCTGCGAGTTCGCGAAGGTATTGTTTTTGCTGCGCGGTGAGTTTGTATTTCTCTCCTGCGGCTTTGACGAAGCTTTCCGTGTCTTTGAATTGCTTTGCCATGACTTGTCACCGCCTTTTCGGGGAGTATTACCGTGAACGTGCGTATCGTCAGCTACAAGACATTTCGGTGATGTGCCTATGAGGTCGCGTCTGCCTGCGGCTTTAAGTGCCTCGAGAACTATTTCCTTGTTCTGTGGTCGGAAATACTGGAGCAGTGCTCGCTGCATAGCCTTTTCCTTTGGAGTTTTCGGCACGTATACCTTCTCCATGGTGTATGGATCAAGTTCGGAATAGAACATCGCTGTTGATATCGTACCGGGGGTAGGGTAGAAGTCCTGTACCTGTTCGGGGCGTATCTTGTTTTCTTTGAGGAAGAGGGCTAAGTCGATAGCCTCATTGAGAGTGCTGCCAGGGTGCGAGGACATGAGGTAGGGGACGAGATACTGCTCCTTGCCCATGCCTTTGGTTATCTCGTAAAATCGCTTCTGGAAGCGCTTGTAGGCTTCAATGTGCGGCTTGCCCATTTTGTCAAGGACTACTGCCGAGCAGTGCTCTGGGGCAACTTTGAGCTGACCGCTTACGTGATGCATTATCAGCTCTTTCATGAACTCGTCGTTCTTGTCCTCGATAAGGTAATCGTAGCGGATTCCCGAACGGATAAATACTTTTTTCACGCCCTTGACCTTGCGTATCTTGCGCAGCATGGCGAGATACTCGGTGTGGTCAACTTTAAGTGCGGGGCACGGCTTCGGTGCAAGACATTTCTTGCCCATGCAGAGTCCCTTGGTAAGCTGTTTATCACAGGAGGGCATTCGGAAATCGGCTGTCGGGCCGCCTACATCGTGTATGTAGCCTTTGAAATCGGGCATTTTCGTTATTCGTTCCGCTTCCGCAAGTACCGATTCCTCGCTCCTTACAGTAACGCGCCTGCCCTGATGAAGGGCTATGGAGCAGAAGTTGCAGTAGCCGAAACAGCCGCGGTTATGAGTGATAGAGAAGCGCACCTCCTCAATTCCCGGAACGCCTCCGAGAGCTTCGTAAGAAGGGTGTATAGCGCGCATATACGGGAGTGAGTAGATATGGTCGAGCTCCTCCGTGGTAAGACTGTAGGCAGGGGGCAGCTGTACAAGCATGAGCTTGCCGTGGCGCTGGATTATGGTCTTGCCGTACACCTCATCCTGCCAGTCATACTGTATTTTTACCGCTTTTGCGTATTCCACCTTGCTGTCGCGCACCTGCTCGAAAGAAGGACACTGAGCAGCTCCGAGGGGAGTATTCACGGGCTCGGTCAGGTAGCAGGTACCGCGTATATCGTGGATATCACGGATATTTTCGCCTGCTGCAAGCCGTGTGCAGAGTTCCTGTATCTGGTGCTCGCCCATGCCGTACATAAGGAGATCTGCTCCGCTGTCGATAAGAACTGACGGGCGGACTGCATCGTCCCAGTAGTCATAATGGGCAAATCTGCGCAGAGAGGCTTCAAGTCCGCCGATAGCTATGGGGATATCGCCGAAGTATTCGCGCAGCTTCTGACAGTACACGATAGCTGCTCTGTCAGGGCGCTTGCCTGCCACGCCGCCTGCGGTGTATGCGTCGTCAGAGCGCTTGCGCTTTGCGGCAGTGTAGTGGGCAACCATTGAGTCGATATTTCCTGCCGTAACAAGAAATGCATACTTTGGCGCTCCGAAACGGCGGAAATCTCTGTCGGTGTGCCAGTCGGGCTGTGAAATTATGCCGATCGTAAAGCCCATGCTCTCGATAAGACGAGTTACTATCGCCGCTCCGAAGCTTGGGTGGTCAACGTAGGCATCGCCTGTTATGTATATGAAATCGAACTGCTCTATTCCAAGCTCGTTCATTTCCTTTTTTGTTGTAGGAAGAAATCCTTTGTACATGGTATCATCTCCTGAAAACATATTTTTCATGAAAATATGTTTTGAGCCAATAGCTGTCAGCCGTTAGCCCATTACATGGGGTGTTTGGAGCAAGGGTGCAGCGTCACGCCGGCTTATTCGTCCATGCGTCTGAGCCGCCATTCGTCGTACTGCATCTTCGACATGAGCACCCTACGCGGCTTTGCACCTTCGCTCTGTCCGATGACTCCGCGTTCTTCAAGTTCGTCCATTATTCTTGCGGCTCTTGCGTATCCGAGCTTCAGCTTGCGCTGGAGCATCGAGGTGGAGAGCTGTCCTGCTTCGACAGCTACCTTGATAGCTGCTTCGATTATATCCTCATCACTTCCGCCGCCTGTGGAAGAGCCTGCATCGGAATTCGCAGAACCGTTCTGGGACTGAGTTGCCATTGCATCGACGGCTTCTGTTATCTGCGGGTCGTACTTCGCCTCTGTCTGCTCCTTGATATAGCGGACTGTCTCTGCTATATCTTCATTTGACGAGAAACAGCCCTGAACTCGGATAGGCTTTCCTGCACCTATAGGCATATAGAGCATATCGCCGTTGCCGAGGAGTTTATCTGCTCCTGCCATATCGATGATAGTTCTTGAGTCTACCTGTGATTTTACAGAGAGTGCTATACGGCTCGGGATATTAGCCTTGATAAGTCCTGTGATAACGTCGGTGGTAGGACGCTGTGTTGCGACAACAAGGTGCATTCCTGCGGCACGTCCCATTTGAGCAAGACGGCATATGTAGTCCTCTACGTCCTTGCCTGCGACCAGCATCATATCGGCAAGCTCGTCGATGAACACAACTATCTGCGGCATAGGTGAGAGGTCTTCATCGAGGGCAGCAAGGTCGTTGTATGAGCGGAGGTCGTTCGCTCCTGCCTCGGCAAAGAGATTGTAGCGGCGCATCATCTCGTTGACTGCCCAGCACAGCGCTCCTGCGGCACGTTTACAGTCGGTGACGATCGGTATGAGAAGATGCGGTATATTCTCAAATATCTTGAATTCGACTATCTTCGGGTCGATGAGTATGAGCTTTACCTCGTCGGGAGTGGCGTTGTAGAGTATACTCATGATTATGGAACGGGTACATACGGATTTTCCCGAACCTGTTGTTCCTGCGATGATAACGTGAGGCATCTTTGCGATATCGCCGAGGATTATGTTGCCTGTTATGTCCTTGCCGACTGCGAAGGTGAGCTTGCTCTTTGAATCCTTGAACTCCTGTGAGGCGATTATTTCGCGCAGAGTTACCATATCCTTTGTGGTATTCGGTATCTCTATGCCGACTGCCGCCTTACCGGGAACGGGAGCTTCGATACGTACTCCCTGAGCTGCAAGACTTAATGCGATATCGTCTTCAAGTCCCTTGATCTTTGAGACTTTTATTCCCGGACCCGGCTGTATTTCGTATCTGGTTATCGAAGGTCCGCGGAAGATGTCCTTTATTTTTACTTCTACGCCGAAGCTTGAAAGAGTGTTCTTTATGACTTCTGCCTTTTCGCGCATCTCCTCAACGGCTTCCGCACGGTTGGAGCGTACTTCGGGACGTGAGAGAAGGTCGATAGGCGGCATTATGTAGATCGGCTTTTCCTCAACGGGCTCTGGTTCCTCGTCGGTATCTTCCGTGAGATCGATCTCGGGAGTATCAGGCTTGCCGTCGGCTGCCTTGCTTATGAGCTGTTCAAGACCCTCATCTGCTATTGCAGGCGCTTCTTCTACAGGTGCGGAAAGCACTTCAGCTGCGGAGATAGGTTCATAAGCAGTCTCAGGTTCGGGAGCTTCCGACACGGGAACATCGGCTTCGTCGCCGTAATCGATAAGGTGATCTGTCGGGAGCGGTATATCGAAGAATCCGTCTGTTTCCGGAGCAGCTGCTCTTTTGCTGCTGACTGCTCTTTCTGAGGACTTGCGAGGGCTTTTTCTTTTATTGGAAGTGGTGACAGCTCCGAGATCGGAAGCAGCTTCGTTTCTTGTTCTGTGATCTTTTATCACATCGTCGAACTCTTCGTCATAATCGCCGCCTGCAATAAAATCCTGAACGGCTTCGACGAATTTGCCTATCATTACAAAAGGTGACGCAAGAAGCTTGAGGAAATCGATTATCCCGCGTCCCGAAAGAAGCATTCCGAATACAAAGAAAAGCACGAGAGATATCAGCCGTGCGCCCAGCTTGCCGAAGAGCTTCAGCAGGGGAGCTGCAAATACCATGCTTGCTACGCCGCCGCTTTTGAATTTTGCTCCGTCTTCGTAAAGAATGCGCAGGTGACTGCTGAGAGTCCCTCCCGGTATACGACCTGCCACGAATATCTGAAATGCGGCGCTTGCAAGGAAAATCATGGCTATACACCAGATAGTCCTGCCGCTTATGTTCTTGCGTGTCTGCTCTGTGCCGAGCTTGATAGCGGTGTATATCAGCAGCGCGGGTATAAGAAATGCAGCGATGCCGAAAAGTCCGAGTAACAGGTTATGTATGGCGAGCCAGCCCTTTGTTCCGTTTATAAGCACCATGAGCGCTGAGAGTATCCCAAGTGCAAAGAGGATTACCGACCAGAACTGGTTGCTGTCGTTCTGAGGTGCGGAATTTTTGTTTGCTCTCGATGGCTCACGTTTGGGCGTTTCAGTTTTTTTCTTCTGTTGACCCGAGGTCTTTTTTTTAGTAGTTTCTGCCATTTTTGCCTCCGTTTGTTCTTTCACATTATGTATGCTGTGCCCTCATTATATCATTCTTTATGCGCAAAAAAGCGCGTTTCGGCACAGCTGCGGTCAGTCCGCATATCTTTTTTCTGTTTTTTCTATCATATCGTAGAGACAGTCCATTGCATCTCCGAGACTGCCGAGACGGTCGATCAGTCCAAGCTCGACGGCTTTTTCTCCTTCGAGTATACTCCCGACGTCAAGGACGAGCTCCTCCGTGTTCATAAGGAGACTGCGCAGATCGGATTCCTGTATATGGCTGTTTTTGGTGACGAATCTTATTATCCTGTCCTGCATCTTATCGAAATAGGAAAGAGTCTGAGGGACTCCCAGTACAGTGCCGTTCATTCGGACAGGGTGTATGGTCATTGATGCTGTGGGGACGATAAATGAGCGTTTCGCACTGACTGCCAGCGGAACGCCTATGGAATGTCCGCCGCCCACTACAAGTGAAACGGTAGGAGTTTTCATGCCTGAGATAAGTTCTGCTATGGCAAGCCCTGCTTCCACATCACCGCCGACGGTGTTCAGGATTATCAGCAGTCCTTCAACACTTCTGTCCTGTTCGATAGCGACAAGTGCAGGTATGATATGCTCATATTTTGTGGTCTTGTTCTGCTCGGCGAGTACGTAGTGACCTTCAATTTGTCCGACTACCGAAAGGCAGTGGATAAGGTGTTTGGAGTTACGTGATACCGCCTGACCGTTTTCACGGGCAAGCTCTGCATCATCGAGAGCGTTCTCTGTATTTTCGTCGTTGATTTTTTGTTCGTCTGACATAATTTACACCTCCGAAGCTATTTTGTGCAGCTTTCGCAGGTGTATACATTATTATTATATACTCTTGCTATACAAAAGTCAAGGGATTTCAGCCTTTAGTTATAAGCCTGCGGCTTTGGACTTTCAACTTGCAGATGATTAGCTGTTGAGATGAAAACGGCAGCGGCAAATAGTCGGTCAGTGAAAAAATAATGTTAATTATGCACAATATTTATTGGATAAGTTTGTGTATAATAATCAAGGATATAGTTTTTTTATCCGCATTTTCTAAATTGTTGACTTATGAAAAGGTTGGTGCTATAATATCGTTTGAAAATTCTTCGGAAATCGTCCGAAGAATAATATAAAGGAGATCATGAATATGAAAAGAAAACTGTTGGCTATCGCTCTCGTTGCTATGATGGGACTTACTGCTTGCGGAAAGTCAGAGAGCTCGGAAAAGTCTGACAAGAAGGAGACTGAAACTACCACAGAGGCTGAGACAACCACTGAGGAGGAAACTACAGAAGCAGAAACAACTACTACTGCTGAGGAAGTTACTACAGAGGCTGAAACAACTACCGAAAAGGCTGATGATGCAGATAAGGATAAGGACGAAAAGAAGTCGGATTCCAAGCCTGTTGAAGGTCTGAGCGAAAAGTATGCAGACCTCGATAACAGAAGCTTTGCTTATAATGGTAAGGTATTCACTGTCGGTGTTAATACTTTACAGGACCTCGTTGATGCAGGTGTTCCTTTCAAGGAAAGCGATGCTGCTAACTTTGACAACAACGTAAACAAGAACCACAGCACTGCTTGGTATACTATCGATATTTCCAAGTATTCACACATTCAGTTCGAGTTCGGCAACTATACCGACGGCAACCTGAAGGAGAAGGAGTGCGTTCTCTCTTACGCAAGATGGTACACTATCTACACTCCTCGTGCTGATTTTGAAGAGGACAGAAATAAGGAGATCGTTGCTGACCTCGAAGATGCAGCTAAAGTTGTAAAATTCTCATTCCCGATCACTATGACTAAGGCTGACCTCCTCGCTAACAGCCCTGAGCCGACTGAGGAGAAAGAAAGCATGAACAGCGTATTATACAAGGTCGATTCAACTGTATATTACGGAAGCAGCGGTTATGAGTTCCAGTTTGAAAAGGATAGTAACCAGCTCAAGGAAGTTTATATAACATGGCTTCCATGATCGGATTGTAATTATATCGGCACAGTGTATTTTTGCACTGTGCTCAGCTTGTCAATAAACCTATTTTTTTAAGGGAACGCCTTCACTTGCAAGGCGTTCCCTCTTGAAAAACAGTCCACTGGACTGTTTTTCAATTCACCCTTTGCGAAGCGCTTTGAGGCTATATGTGGGGCTTTGCCCCACACCCCACCAAAGGCGCTGCCTCTGGACTCTGCCAAAGGAACACAGTCCCTTTGGAATTCCATTCATTGGTATAAGGACTTTTTCGACAGACTGAGCACAGTGTATTTTTGCACTGTGCTTTTTTCTTTTGTGGAAATTGTTATTTTCTGCTTGACAAATATTCGGTTTTATTGTATATTTAAGTTGTATGAATGCGGAGCGAACCGCATTCAAAATATATATTAATACGAGAGGGGTATTAAAAATGATCATCAAAAAGTTAACCGCAGCAGTTTCTGCTCTTGCAATGTCAGCAGGTGTGCTTGCATATATGCCTGATAGCACAAAGGGCAGCATCGCAAGTGTTGACGCAGCTTCTAAGTACAATTATGCAGAAGCTCTTCAGAAGTCTATGTTCTTCTATGAAGTTCAGCAGTCAGGCAAGCTTCCTGAATGGAACTCTGTTCCGTGGCGCGGCGACTCAATGGTAGACGAGGATGGAAACGAGACAGACGTTGTTCCGGGCGGCTGGTTCGATGCAGGCGACCACTTCAAGTTCACCCTTACAAATGCTTATTCCGCTTCAATTATGGCATGGGGTTATATCCAGTACAAGGATGCTGTTGACAAGGCAGGTCTCGGCGAGACTTATCGCAACAATATCCAGTGGGGTATGGACTACGTTATGGCCTGCGATAAGGGCGGCGGCGAAATGATAGGTACTATCGGTGACTTCAAGGGCGGCTCTACTGACCACAACATCTGGTGCAGTGCCGAAGTTTATCTTCGTAAGCATCACCTGAACAGCAAGGACTGGAAGAGACCTTACGACGTTATCAAGAACGCTTCCGTTGCAGGTCTTTCAGCTGCTTGTCTCGCACAGGGCTACATCATATTCAAGGATTCTCAGCCTGATAAGGCTGCACAGTACCTTAAACACGCTAAGGATCTCTTTGAGGGCGCTGACAAGATAAGAGCCAACAAGGATATCGGCGGCATGACAGGTATGTACAATACAGATTCATGGCTCGATGACTGTATGTATGCTGCTAACTGGCTCTACATAGCTACAGGCGACAAGAGCTATCTCGATAAGATCGAGAAGGATTATATCCCTAATTTCCCACTTGAGAACCAGTCAACTGCTCGTAAGTATACATGGGGTCTCTGCTGGGACGATACTTCACAGGCTGCTGCTTACCTCTATGCTCTTAATACAGGCAACAAGGAATGGATCGAGCACGTTTCTCACCACCTTGATTACTGGATAGACGGTTACGGCGGAAAGAAAGTAGACTACACTCCTGACGGACTTGCTTGGCTCTTTAACTGGGGCAGTGCGCGTCACGCTACAACTACTGCTTGGCTGGCTAAGCTTGCAAGCGATACTATCTTCAAGGACGATGCTTCACGCTCTAAGAAGTACAACGACTGGGCTAAGTCTCAGATGGATTACGTATTCGGCGATAACGGCTTAAAGATGAGCTACGTTCTCGGTATGGGCGACAATCAGCCGTCTGCATTCCACCACAGAACTGCTTCAGGTATCCACGATGACCACTGGAATGACCTCGGTCAGAAATCAGGCGGTGCTGAGGGCTGGCAGACAGAATATGCTCATACACTCTACGGCGCTCTCGTAGGCGGTCCTGATAAGTCGGGCAGCTACAAGAACAGCGTTGCTCAGTATGAATACTCGGAAGTTGCTATCGACTACAACGCAGGCTATACAGCTTGTCTCTGCGCTATGGTAGATGACTTTGGCGGTAATATCGATGCTTCATTCCCACCTGCTGAAATGCCTAAGTGGCCTGAGTGGGAAGTTGCTGCTGTTATAAACGGAACTCCTGCTAAGAGCTACACAGAGATCAAGGCATGGGCTATGAACCACACTGCTTGGCCTGCAAGAGTTGAAAAGGACGTTGAGTACAGATACTTCTTCGATGTATCAGAAGTTCTTGCAGCAGGTCTCTCTATCGACGATATCAAGGTAGAAGGCAAGTCTCAGCAGTACACATCGGGCGAGCAGGGCTACGCTACTGTTACAGGTCCTCACAAGTATGACGGCGATCCTACAGGAAATACTTACTACGCAAGCATCAAGTTCGAGGACGGCAGAGCTATCCAGCCTACAGGTCAGAGCGAACACAGAGACGAGGTTCAGTTCAGAATCTCTATCCCTGATGCTATCGACGGCAAGTCTACAGCAGGCGCTTGGGATACTTCAAACGACTGGTCTTACCTCGGCGGTCTTGAGAAAGCTACAGACCTCAAGAAGGCTGATTCACTCAACGAGCATATGCCTATGTACGTAAACGGCGAGCTTGCTTGGGGCGAAGAGCCTGACGGTACTAAGTTCGTTGCTAAGCCTTGCACAAAAAGCAATGGGAGCATACAGCCAGGTACAACTACAACAACAAAAACAACCACAACAGCTGTCACAACAACAGTTACAACCTCTAATGTGCCAAATACTGTTACATTATGGGGAGATGCTAACTGCGACAACGGTGTTGATATGGCAGATATCGTTCTCATAATGCAGGCTCTCGCTTCACCTAACAAATACGGTCTGAAGGGTACAGAGAAGGTACATCTCACTGCACAGGGTTCTGCAAATGCCGATGTTTACAAGAATGGCTCGGGTGTCACAACTAATGATGCACAGACTATTCAGAGATACTTGCTTGGCCTTGTAAAAGAACTTCCTGAAAAATAATTAATTAATTCATAATTCAGAAATAAGAGGGAATTCGTTTCCTCTTATTTTTTTTACCTTTTTGTCATTGTGCACAAAAAGTTCTTTTTCCCATTAGGGAAACGAACGAATTTCCAGAAAACTATTTACTTTTTTTTTGCGATATAATATAATATAATCGATGAGTTGACAACGGTGCATCATCCTTTACGGATGGCGGCTCATCGCCGAAAACACGGTATAACCGCAGTGTTTGCACTGGCATTGCGTTATAAATTATATTCATAATATCAGGGAGGGTATTCAAATGCACAAGAAAATTGCAAAGGCTATCACAAGCAGCCTCATGGCAGCTTCTATGATCGCTTCAAGCGCTGTTGCACTCGTTCCTATGAGCGCATCCGCAGGTAACTGTCTTGGTCAGAATGACTTCGATGAGGGCGTTGGTCTTCCATGGCATATCTGCGTTACTAATCCAGCAGAGCAGAAGTTTACAATTTCAGGCGGTACATATAACTGTACTATAGTTAACCCAGGTGGAAAGACCCGTGGCGGTGACTCAAGATGGGACTGTCAGTTCAGACACAGAGGTCTCCATATCGAGAGCGGTCACTCATATAAGATCCACTGGGAAGTAGATGCTTCCAACGCAGGTGAGCTCCATACTCATATCGGACCTCTCAGCGGTAAAGGCGGCGTTTGGCAGAATAACTCTGAGCAGTGGAATCAGGGTTGGAACAATGTAAAGATCTCTAAGGGTAAGAATGAATTCGACAGCTCATTTACCGCTTCTGAGACACTCGAAGTTGCTGAGTGGGCATTCCACTACGGCGGTTCAGGCCCTTTCCAGGATTCTGACTGTTTCCCAGAGGGAACAACTCTTAAATTCGATAACATGACACTCGAGTGCACAACGTGTGGTTCTGCATACAAGGATGAGAAGTCTACTCCTTGTCTTTGGGATCCTACAAACGAGCTCGGTGTTATCACTCCTCGCAGCGATGTAAGAATCAACCAGGTTGGTTACTATCCAAAGTCTCAGAAGAGAGCTACATACGCTACTTCTTCAGAGAAGAGCGCTGTTTCATTCTCAGTTAAGGATTCTTCAGGTAAGTCTGTATTCACAGGCACAGGTAAGGTTGTAGGCTTTGATAAGGATGCAGGCGATTACTGCCAGATCCTCGACTTCTCAAGCGTTACAGAACCCGGTACATATACAATCGAAGTTGACGATAAGAGCAATACATTCAAGAACAAGAAGACAGGCGAAACATATGATATGTGGAAGAGCCATGAGTTCGTTATCGGCGACGACGTTTATGATGGCGTTCTCAGAAATGCTATGAACTACTACTACCAGAACCGTTCTGGTATGGATATCGAAGAGCAGTACATCACTTCTTACAACCCTAACGACCCGGGCGGTAAGAAGAAGCTCGCTCATAAGGGCGGTCACGCTCCTTCAGATGAGGCTTATGTACAGTCAAAGTGGGTTAAGTCTTACGGTCAGGAATTCGACGGAGACAAGGGCACAACTGTTGACTGCGTAGGCGGTTGGTACGATGCCGGTGACCACGGTAAATACGTTGTTAACGGCGGTATCTCTGTATGGACTCTCCAGAATATGTTCGAGAGATCCAAGATTAATAAGCAGGATTCAAAGTGGGCTGACGGAAAGTCTATGACTATTCCTCAGAGCTACAATGTTGGTAATATAAAGTTTGACGGTACAGGTTCACCTGATATCCTCGATGAAGCAAGAGTTGAGCTCGAGTGGATGTTCAACATGATCGTTACATCTAAGGATACAGAGTGGGGCAGCAAGTGCAAGGGCCTCGTTTACCACAAGATGCACGACCACAAGTGGACAGGTCTTGCTACAAAGCCTTTCGACTATCAGACAGAGTGGAAGACAACTCGTATCGTTAAGCCACCAACGTATGCTGCTACATTCAATATGATCGCTTGTGCTGCTCAGGCTGCTCGTCTCTGGGAGCCATATGATTCAGCATTTGCTAAGAAGTGTCTCGACAATGCTAAGTCTTCATGGGATGCTGTAATGGCTATGAAGTCTAAGTGGCAGATCAAGGAAGGCTCATGGAAGACAGATCCTCAGTTCGCTCCTCTCGATCAGGCTATCGGCGGCGGCGGATACGGTGACTCTTACGTTGAGGACGATGCTTACTGGGCAGCTTGTGAGCTCTTCGCTACAACAGGCGACAGCGAGTACTATGACTTCCTCAGCGCTTATAAGAATAAGAATGACGGCGACGGCCACGATAAGGCATTCGATATCACAACAAGCCTTGGCGGTGGTGAGAACAACGGCTCATTCAGCTCATTCAACTGGGGCTGTACAGCTGGTCTTGGTACAATTTCTCTCTACCTCAGCGACAAGACATCTGCTGCTGACAAGAAGACTATTGCTGCTAATATCGAAACAGCTGCTAAGACATACGTTGACTTCGAGAACAAGTCTACAAATGGTATGGGTATCCCATATGTTGGTACTACATTTACTGATGAGATCAACTGCCCAGGCGAGACTATCGAGGGTTATGAGTGGGGTTCAAACTCATTCGTAATCAACAACGCTATGGTTATGGCTTATGCTTACGATATCACTAAGGATGCTAAGTACATGAACGGTGTTACAACTGCTCTTGACTACATCTTCGGACGTAACGGTCTCGGATTCTCATTCGTTACAGGTTACGGTACATATCACTCTAACAATCCTCACCACAGATATTGGTCATACGAGCTTGACCACGACTTCCCGATGGCACCTTCAGGTGTTATGTCAGGTGGTTGCGGCGCTGGCCTCCAGGATCCATACGTTGCTGGTCTCGGATATCAGAGAGGTAAGACAGCTTCACAGAAGTGCTTCGTTGACTCTATCGAAGCTTGGTCTGTTAACGAGGTTACAATCAACTGGAACGCTCCATTTGCTTGGGCTATCTCATTCCTCGAGGATGAAGCTCCAAACCTCGGCTCAACACCAAGTGTTGATCCTTCAAATGATGATCCTACAGTTACACTCTGGGGCGATGCTAACAACGATGGCGGCGTAGATATGTCTGATATCGTTCTTATCATGCAGAGCCTTGCTAACCCAAATAAGTATGGTCTTAAGGGTTCAGATAAGACAGCTATCACAGCTCAGGGTCTTGCTAACGCTGACGTTGATACTGCTGTTAAGGGTGTTACAGCTGGTGACGCACTCCGTATTCAGGAGTTCCTCCTCGGCAAGGTAACTTCACTTGACCCAACTAAGTAATTTCCAATAAAATAAAAGCGGCGCTTCGGCGTCGCTTTATTTTTCCTTGACGGGAGGGAATATTCTGGCAAATATTCTTGATTATCTTGATTGGCGCGGAGATGTTCCGTTCTCTGCCGACCCCTTTAATGAGATCGATGGACTTATTTTATCTCAGTTCTGCTATGTACCGCTGGAGGGCGTTGTTTCGTCAAGCTTCAGCGAACATATCACTATCCCTGATGCCTTCCGAAAGTATAACGCGGACGGTGTGGAGAAAAAACTGAGGATACTGACTTTTGAGCAGGATAACCTGCTTTTCCGTAAATTGGCGGAATCAAGACGATTTCGCGGGACTACTCTTTGCGGCTATGTCAGTATCGTCGAGCATTCAGAGGAGATACAGTTTTCTGCACTGACTTACCACTTGTGCGACGGAAGCGGTTTCATAGCTTTTCGCGGAACTGACGGCACTGTCGTTGGCTGGAAAGAGGACTTTAACCTCAGCTTTATGCAGCAGACATCAGGTCAACAGAAGGCTATCTGCTATTTAAACGAGGCTTTTGCCGATGACGGCGAGCTTGCTATAAGGCTCGGTGGTCATTCTAAAGGCGGAAACTTCGCAATTTATAGCTCTCTATTCTGCGATGAGGAGGTTCGTCATAGAATTACCAATATCTATTCTTACGACGGGCCGGGGTTCCGTGATGAGATCATCGAATCGGATATATACAAAAAAATGCTCCCGAGGATCAGGAGCTATATTCCACAGGTATCTATCGTCGGTATGCTGCTTGGCAGTGGAAGCGACCCTAAGATAGTAAAAAATTCTGCCATTGGAATCAAGCAGCATTTTTCGTATAATTGGGAATTGAAGCGTAATCGTTTCCTGCTCGCGGATAGGCTGAAAAAGTCAGGGAATGTTATAAATAAGGCAATTTCAGGCTTGCTGGAGGACTTCAGCGATACCGATCGCCAGATCTTCTCGGAGGCACTTTTTGAGATACTTAAAGCTCCTGATAAGGAGACACTCAAGGAGATCAGCAAGCTGAGATCCTATCCTGCGCTCATAAAAGCTTTCTCAAAGCTGCGTCCTGAACAGCAGGCTGTGCTCAAAGAGGCGGTCAAGAAGATCGCTCAGGGCGGTACAGGTGCTTTGTTTAAATCACAGTAAGATAGCGGCTTCACAACAGTGAAGCCGCTTTTTGTTAGTATTTACAATTTATTATGTACTTTCTACAGCATTAAGCCGCATGAAATATAAGATATAAATGAAAATGCCATAGTATATAATATAATACTATGGCATAAATCTATTCGTCTTATTAATCAGACACCGTACTTAGCTGTAGCAACAGGAACACCAGGACCCATTGTTGAAGTAACTGTGCAGCTCTTGAGGTAAGTACCCTTTGCAGCAGCAGGCTTTGCCTTAACAACAGCTTCCATAAGTGTGTTGAAGTTCTCTTCGAGCTTTGCAGCACCGAATGAAGCCTTACCAATTGGGCAGTGGATGATATTTGTCTTATCGAGACGATACTCGATCTTACCAGCCTTAGCCTCTGTAACAGCCTTAGCAACGTCAGGAGTTACTGTACCAGCCTTTGGGTTTGGCATAAGTCCACGAGGTCCGAGAACCTTACCAAGACGACCAACGAGACCCATCATATCAGGTGAAGCAACAACTACGTCGAAGTCCATCCAGTTTTCCTTCATGATCTTATCTACGAGATCCTGACCGCCTACGAACTCAGCGCCTGCAGCCTGTGCTGCCTCGTACTTGTCTTCCTTACAGAAAACACATACACGAACAGTCTTACCTGTACCGTTTGGAAGTACTACTGCACCTCTAACCTGCTGGTCAGCGTGTCTTGAGTCAACACCAAGACGGATATGAGCTTCGATTGTCTCATCGAACTTAGCCTTTGCATTCTTGCACACGAGGTCGAGAGCCTCTGTGGAATCATACTGCTTTGCATAATCAACAGCCTTTGCGCTGTCAACATATTTTTTGCCGTGTTTCATTATATTTCCTCCTATTTAAGTGGTAATACCGAGAAGCTTATAGCTTACCCGATTAGCGGAATTTTCCTCCCACCAATAGAACTCTGAACGGGAAATCATTCCCACTTCATCATTCAAAAAATTAATTAGTCAACAACTACAACGCCCATAGAACGAGCTGTTCCAGCGATCATGCTCATAGCTGCTTCGAGTGAACCTGCGTTGAGGTCCTGCATCTTTGTCTCAGCGATCTTCTGGATCTGTTCCTTAGTGATGTTTGCGACCTTTGTCTTATTAGGAACTCCTGAACCGCTATTGATGTTGCAAGCCTTCTTGATAAGAACTGCTGCGGGTGGAGTCTTTGTGATGAACGAGAATGAACGGTCTGCGTAAACAGTAATAACAACAGGG
>Ga0256405_10002739_pt1 | contig 38869 bp, 35 predicted proteins | sample RumenRJG_02DNA_FD_189096 | JGI IMG/M metagenome (GOLD analysis project Ga0256405, IMG submission 189096) | Bovine rumen microbial communities from Lethbridge, Alberta, Canada - RJG_02 | ecosystem: Host-associated > Mammals > Digestive system > Stomach > Rumen | place: Canada: Alberta... | reverse complement strand
AGCCAGGGCGAAGATCTCCGCCTCCAGCTGGCCGGATACGGACAGGTTCACGGACTTGCCGAAGAAATCCTTGGAGAAGTCCACCTTGCCGTCCTCTGTTCTGGGGATGTCGTCCAGGTCCAGGGTCGTCACTCTGAACATCTCGCCTGCGCCCTCAGCGTCGGAACCGGTGATGATGGGTGTGTGAACGTATACGAAGCCTCTCTCCTGGAAGAACTTATGGATGGCGTAGGCTACCACGGAGCGCACTCTGAACACAGCGCTGAACATGTTTGTTCTGGGTCTCAGATAGGCGATCTCTCTCAGGTATTCCATGGAGTGTCTCTTGGGCTGCAGAGGATAGTCGGGAGTGGAAGTCCCTTCCACCACCACTTCTCTGGCCTTGATCTCGAAGGGCTGCTTGGCCTCCGGCGTAAGGGTCAGGATGCCTCTGATGGCAAGGCCTGAGCCTACGTAGCACTTGGCTATCTCTTCATAATTATTTACGGAGTCCTCTTCATATACCACCTGTACGGACTTGAAGAAGGAACCGTCGTTCAGATCGATGAATCCGAACTTATTGGAATTACGGTTATTCCTTACCCAGCCTCTCACCAGGACTTCTTTGCCGCCGTACTTTTCTGTTGCGCGATACAGATCTCTTACTAATGTTGTTTCCATTTGGACTCCTTTCAGTGCCGGGTATCACCCGGTATTTTTTCGGCCCGTCGGGCCGGGTTGCCGGTTGCTCCGGCTTGATGCCGGGCTGCGCCCGGCGTATTCGGTGCCGCCTAAGGCGGCCGCCTATCAGAACCAGTTTCTGGAGTAGGTATCCACGTTATCCACGTATTCCCTGTGGCTCTCTCTGTTCTTAGCCATTCCTCTGTAGAAGCTGTTCATCTCTCTGCTGATCTTGAGGTCTCCCTCACTTTCGTGGCTCTTCTTGATGGCCTCATCCAAAGAGTTCATCAAGTTGATGGCCAGGTCATCGTAGCTCTTGACCTTGTCGTAGACCGCGTACTGCAGATCATCAGTCTTGCCCTTGCCGGAGAACCTGGCGTAAAGCTCCTGCAGGTCGTTGGTCACTATGCCCTCAGCCAGTTCCTTCTTGTAGACCCTGTAGGCTCCGTCCCCGGAGGTCAGGTCCTTGACCTTGCCGGTCTTGAAGTATTCGTAGAGGGTGGCCACGGGCACCAGAGACCTGTACTCGCCGTTCAGGGCCTGGGGAGCGTAGAACTTGTCCAGCATCTCCTCCGTAGCCTTTTTCTCCTTGTTGTTCATGATGATCTCAGCCTCGATCTCGCTTAAATCAATGTTCTGCAGATCCTTCTTGGTCTTCTCGTGCTCGGCGATGATCCTCTGATAATCCATAAGATCGTTATTAAGCAATTCGAGGGTGCTCTCCATGATCTTGTTCTGCTCTTCCTCGTAGGCGGCCTTGGCCTCCTCCTCCAGACGGGCGTGCTCCGCCTTGCCGGATTTGTACTTGTAGAACTCGATGCCAAGGATGGTAAGCACCGGAAGCAGCACCACGAAGATCAGCGTCCCAGGGAACTTCAGGATCCCCCAGTCCAGTTTGGCGATGAGAAGGATGATATACAGAAGTATAAAACCTCCGAAAACTATACCCAGCATCTTCGGCTCCGGCTTTAGAGTAAAGCTGTATACCTTCTCACGATATTCTCTTTTTTGGTAGTCGTTGATACGTTTCTCTACGTTTTCTTCTTTTTCTTTAAAGGTCTTCAGGGCCTCGTCCTCGGCCTCCACCTTCTTCACCGTCTCGGCTTCCTTCAGCTCCAGGCTCCAGCCGATACGGTTGATGCCATATCTCATGAGCTCCAGGTCAGCTGCCCGCCTTAAGTACTCAGTGACTCCGATAGCGTTCTTCTCAACGGCCGCAGTGTATCTGGCCCCCGGCACGCTCTCGCCGATCAGGGCCGCATGCTTCTCGGTCTTGCCCGCATCAGGCTTTTTATCCAAAGAGTCCACCGCATATCTTGAAGCCTTCGCCCCGCACTTGGAGCAAAAAACGTCTTTTTCAGTTAATTCATTCCCACATCTGGAACAATATTTCATTATTTCCTCCCCTTCTCAAAAAACAAAAAATCCCCTTTAATCGTATACATAGTGATTATATCACAACATATCCTGCATTTCCATACCGACCACAGGGGATTTTGAATGTTTTGCTAAACTATTTGGGAAAACTATCTGGGGGACGCGATGAGCTCCACGAGCTTCAGGGTCACCTTCAGGGCATTCTCGAAGGCGTCCAGCGGCAGGAACTCCGCAGACGAGTGGAAGTTGAGAGCCCCGGTGAAATAGTTGGGCGTGGGGATCCCCTTTGTGGAGATGAAAGATCCGTCGGTGCCGCCCCGCATGGCCTTAATCTTGGGCTCGATCCCAAGCTCCTCCACGGCCTTAAGCAGTAGATCCACGCACTCCCTGTTTTCCTCGGTGACGTAGTCCAGGATGTTGCCGTAGATGTCCTTTACATCCAGCGTGATCTCCGCCCTGGGGTACTTGAGCCTGACCATCTCAAGGGCCTCAGAGAGGACGCGCTTGCGATACTGATATTTTGCGCCAGAGTGGTCGCGGATGTCGATTATCATCTTGCCGGTGACGCCGTCGGAGTACATCTCGGACACCCAAAGGTAGCCCTCCCGAAGCTCGGTGTGCTCCGGCACCTCCGCCTTGTCCAAAAGATCTACGAAGTCACGCATCACCGTGCAGGCGTTGACCAGCACGTTCTTGGCACTCATGGGGTGGGCAGAAACGCCCGTCACGTTGAGCACCGCCTCCCCGGCGTTGAAGGTCTCGTAGATCACCTCGCCCTGCTGGCAGCAGTCGATGGTGTAGGCGAAATCCACCGGGAACTTGGTGAAGTCCATGAGCTTGGCGCCCCTCAGGCCCGTCTCCTCGTCGGGAGTGAAGGCCACGTAGATGTCCCCGTGCTCCCTGGAGGGGTCCTCGCAAAGGATCTCAAGGGCGGTCATAATGTTGGCCACGGCGGCTTTGTTGTCGGCGCCCAGCACCGAGGTTCCGTCGGACACGATGATGTCCTGGCCCACGTAGTCCCGAAGCTCCGGGTGCTCCGCAACCCTTATGTAAAGCTGCTTCTCGGGGTTCTGCAGGATGTCGCCACCCTGGTAATTTCGGATGATCAGAGGGTGCACCTCAGGACTCAGGCCCACCGCCACCGTGTCCATGTGGCAGCACCAGCCCACAGTGTGGACCGGGCCGTGGCCCGGGCTGAGCCTTGAGGGCAGATGCCCGTAGACGATGCCGTGCTGGTCCACCGTGACCTCCTGAAGGCCAAGGCTCTCCAGTTCCTCCCTGAGGAGCTCCGCCATCTCCCACTGGCCCTGAGACGAGGGGACCACTGGGTTCCCGGGGTCGCTCTGGCTGGGGATCTCCGAATATCTGAAAAATCTTTCGGTTAATTTCTCTTTAAATGTGGAATTCATGATTTCCTCTCTTTTAATTTGATTTTTTGGTGTGGGCGGGGCGCAAAACATCCGCCTCCGACGTCTCTTCTCCGTCATGCTCTGATTTTACCCCCACTTGGCCCAATATTCAAGAGGAAGGGCCTTCCGGCCGCAGCCGGAAGGCCCTGATTGAAAGGTATCGTCATATGAGTAAGCTTTGTGGTTGGGGCTCCGCCCCGATTGGGCATCAGCCCCAGGGGCCTCTGCCGCCTCCCGGGCCTCCGCCCATTCCGGGCCCGCCGCCCATGTCGCCGGGCTGTCCTCCCGCCATGCCGCCCTGTCCAGGGCCTCCCTGGCCGGGCCCGTCCATCATCTGCGTGGTAATGGTGGTGATCTGCTCTCCGTTGACAATTACGGTGCCTCCCGTGAAGGAGATCTGTCCGTCTACGTCGAAGGACCACTGCGCCGTGATATTGATCTCACCGCCGGTGATGTTCAGCGTGCCGTTAACATCCACAGCGTCCGTGTCCCCCTGGCCCATAGTGATATCATAGCTTCCGCCGTTTATGTCAAGTCTGCAGGATACGGAAGTGGATTTCTGCGCCGCATTGATGCCGTCATCCGTGGCATTGATAGTAACATCGCCGCCGTTAAGCTGTACGTAAGTTGCCTCCATTCCTTCGGCGGCGTTTATATTGAAGCTTCCGCCGTCGATCTCAAGATAGGTGGTCCCGTGAATGCCGTCGTCCGTGGCGTTAAGATTGAAGGTCCCGCCCAGGATGTATACATATCCGATGGTGTCGTCATCATCGTCTTTTGCTTCGATGCAGTCATCGGACGAGATGTTGAAAGTGCCATCCGCGATCTCAATGTAGTCGTGGGCTTTGAGCCCGTCGCCCTGAGTTGAGATCTCGTAAGTTCCGCCGGTGACCTTGAGGCCATCCTTGGACACCACCCCGTGATCAGTGGAGGAGATCACCAGAGTCCCCAGGCCGTTCAGCACCAGATCATCCTTGGAAAAGATCACTCCGTCCAGGTCAGTGTCCCCGTCCGCCACAAAAGTGCCGGTGACCTTAAGTGTATTTTTTGTGCCATCCGTAGTAGTGACGAAGACCTTGTCCGCGCTTGTCACATAGATGGCGGGAGCCGATTCGTTGGTGATACTCACGCCGTCCAGCACCAGCTGGACCTTTGCGCTGTCGTCCGCGCACTCCACCTTGACAGTCACGTTTGCAGCCGTCCCCTGAAGGACGTAGACGCCGGCTTCCGTGATCTCAATGTTTTGCCCGTCAGATACAGTAAAGTATGTAGCCTCCGTCAGGTCCGCATTCTGAGTGAGATCCCGCTCCGTGAACATATCAGCGGTGTCGATGACCGAATTTTCGTAGACCCCGTCGATGGAACTTACGACTGAATCATATGTATAGTCAGAAGCCGTTGCGGTGGCCTCAGTCTGAGTCTCAGACTGTGCCTGCTCCTGTGTATTATTTGCTGTGCCACAGGCCGTCATGGTGAAGATCATGGACGCAGCCAGGCCGGCAGCTAAAAATCTTTTGAATTTCATTGTCTTACCCTCCCTTTTCCTAAAAGGTTTTGCTTTTGATGGTACCACTATATCCGCCGAACCTTGAAGAAAACTTGAAAGTAGGAATTATTTTTTCGGGGGGTGGGTCAGAAATGAGGGATTTGGCTTATCTGACCCAATATTGTGATGGGAAGTGGGTCGGATTCCGGGATTCTGGCCAAGTTGACCCAATATTTTGCTGGGGGGTTGGGTCAGATTCGAGGATTCTGGCCAAGCTGACCCAATATTTTGATTGGGTTTTGGGTCAGATTTGGGGGAATGGGCTTATCTGACCCAAGTTTTCGGGCTGGGAGTGGGTCAGATTTGGGGGAGTAGGCTTTTTTGACCCAATATTTCGGGGTGTAAGTGGGTCGGATTTGGGGGCGTCGCATTTTCTGACCCAAGATTTCTGGCTGAGAGTGGGTCAGATTTTGGGGGAAACACATTACTTGACCCAGTTTCGTGCCAGCAAGTTGGGTCAGAATTGCGCAAAACACCCCATCCTGACCCAATCGCCCTGCCCACACATCGACTCCAGTCACCCCCACTAGGACGCAATCCCCCGTTTCAACCAATTGCATCCTAGTTTTTTCCTGTTCCACTAGGACGCAATCCCCCGTTTCAACCAATTGCGTCCTAGTTTTTTCCTGCCCCACTAGGACGCAATCCCCCGTTTCAACCAATTGCATCCTAGTTTTTTCCTGCCCCACTAGGACGCAATCCCCCGTTTCAACCAATTGCATCCTAGTTTTTTCCTGTTCCACTAGGACGCAAACCCCCGTTTCAACCAGTTGCGTCCTAGTTTTTTCCTCCTGCGCTAGGACGCAAACCCCCGTTTCGACCAGTTGCGTCCTAGTTTTTCCCCCGAAACCTAGGACGCAATCGCAAAAAATCTCATTTGCGTCTGAGTCCTTCAGCCTAGACAGTCCACCTGCCCCCCACTCACCCCGTCCCGCCCCAAAAATCGCACAAAAAGAGGCGCCCGCGGCGCCTCTTCACATCACCTACATATATTATCTGTTCTTGAACTCTGCGGGGCGCTTGCCGAGGAAGGCAGCCATGCCCTCCTTCTGGTCCTCAGTGGCGAAGCACTTGCCGAAGTACTTGTTCTCTACGCGAACGCCGCCGTCGATGTCCAGCTGATAACCCTCGTCGATGGCTTTTTTGCAGTTGGCTACAGCGATGGGAGCATTCTTGGTGAAGGATGCCATGAGTGCCATGACCGTATCCATCAGTTCTTCCGGTGCCACCAGCTTGTCCACCAGGCCCAGCTCGTAAGCTTCCTGGGCGCCGGCGATCCTGGCGCTGAAGATCAGTTCCTTAGCCTTGGAGACGCCGATTTTTCTGGCAAGTCTCTGGGTGCCGCCGAAGCCGGGAGTGATGCCGAGGCCGGCCTCGGGCTGTCCGAACTTAGCCTTTTCGCTGGCAACGATGTAGTCAGTTGCCATGGCCAGCTCGCAGCCGCCGCCCAGCGCAAAACCGTTGACCGCAGCGATGACGGGGATGTCCAGAAGCTCGATCTTCCTGAAAACTCCTGCGCCGAATACGCCGAAGTCGAAGCCTTCCTGCTCATTCATGGTGCTCATTGCAGCGATGTCTGCGCCTGCCACAAAAGATCTGCCTGCTCCGGTGATCACAAGGCCGCGCACGTCCTTGTCGGCTTTTATCTCATCAAGCACCTTGTCGAGATCCTCCAGCACCTGGCGGTTCAGGGCGTTCAGCGCCTGCTCTCTCGAAATGGTGATAATTCCAACGTTTCCATTCACTTCATACTTGAGTGTTTCGTACATGTCAGTCTCCTTGTTTAATGTCAATGATGGGTTTCGTGGTGCGGGGCTCCGCCCTCCCACAAAACCATTATACACCGCACCGCAGTTTTTTCCAATATGCAAAAAAGATGGGCAAAAAAAGGAAAAAGCCTCATGTTACTTACATTGCAAGGCTATCATATACGGCCCCTTCGCTCATAATTCCTAGATCTTTTTCAGTTCAAGCCTTCGAACAAAATCTTTATAGAACTCCCGTCTTGAGTGAAATATCAGTCTTTCGGAATTAGTAAGATCCCTGCTCTCGAGTTTCTTGCGAATGAGTTCTATGGTGCAGATGAGATCGGCCACCTGAAATAATCTGTAGTCTTTAGGCATTACACGCCTCATCTCATATTCTGAAAGCACCGCACTAAACACGGTGTTAAGCAACCTTGTAACCGTCCTCTGACCATTGTCATAATACAGAATGACTTTGTCATATCTTTGTAGCATTTCAAGATTGTCTTTCGCAAATCGAGTCAATTCTCTGGAAAGCCTTGCCTCTAGCCGAAGTTCATCGGAGCATGATTTTTTCTCAACTACTATTGTCTTATACAGTATCGGCACTTTTATCGCAAAAAAGTACAATTTCGAAAAGAGGTTTCGCCTCTCGTTTGGAGACCAATTACTATAAGTTTCTTCTCTCCTTATCAAAGGTTCTGTGTGGATCACTCTCTCCTTGATGTTCAGATATGACAACTCCCGTTCAAGATTGGCTAGTTCCTTTTCTATATTCTGATCCTGATCATGAAAAACCAATGTCAAAATATAGTATGGCGAGTGGGATTGATAATCACCGAAATCGCCAGATTCGTCCACAAATATACTTAAATACCCCATTTTCTCCCAAAAACCCCACGGATAAAAAAATGGCGGGGAGTCTCCCACGCCTGTTAGGTTGAACCTGGGTCTTGCGACCAGCTCATGTATTTTGATTATACCATTGCCACCCAGATTGTCAAGTATGCTAAACGTTCAGTATTACAAAGCCTACCCCCCCCGCCCCGCCCCAAAGAAAAAATTTCTCAGCCCTTGTTTACACCCACACTTATGGGGTAAAATACCCACATAAGTTTGAATTTCATCGGCGCAAGCCATTAAAGGAGGAAAATATGCCAGTTGTAATAACAAAAGATAATTTCGAAGCAGAAGTGATCAAATCAAAGAAGCCCGTGCTCATCGACTTTTGGGCAAGCTGGTGCGGCCCCTGCCGCATGCTGAGCCCCGTAGTTGACGAAGTGGCCGAAGAGCATCCCGAGCTCAAAGTCGGCAAGATCAACGTGGATGAAGAGCCCCAGCTCGCCATGCAGTTCGGCGTAATGAGCATCCCCACCCTGATCTACTTCGAGGGCGGCGTGGCCGTGGACAAGTCCGTGGGCGTGGTGCCCAAGGACAGCATCCTTGCACTCTGCAGACTTTAAAGAAGCCGGAAAGGAGGCCTAACCATGAGGACTTTGAAAGCGCTTTTCCCCGTGGTCCTGGCTACCACCCTGATCGCCATGGTGCTGGTCATGGGTGCCCAGATCAAGGGCGAGACCGAAATCGAGGAATAACCTGCGCAAAACATTAGCGCGCCCTGAGGGCGCGCTCAGACTGTAGACAAAGTCTCACACAAAGTGTGGGGCTTTTTCTACAGGCTGCACATCCGATAGAAATCGGATGTGTTCATTAAGCGGAAACGTTGTCTATCATTTTTTATTACCCCCATGCCCAGCCACTTGACTTCGCCGTACGGCTAAATATATAATAGAGTCAGCCAAAATAAGCCGTACGGCTAAATTTATCCATGATCCACGATTAATAGCCGTACGCACAAGTTTTTTGCAAGTCGAGGTACATTATTATGACGATCACCAGCAGCAAGGATTTCGGCCAAGCCATCCGCGACAGACGTAATGCTCTAAAATACACCCAGGCGGAGCTTGCGGCATTCACGGGCTTCAGCGTGAGTTTTTTGTCCGATCTTGAGAGGGGAAAGAAGACAGCAGAGCTGGAGAAGGCGATCATCATCGCCAACACCCTGGGGCTCGATCTGGAACTGAAGGGGAGAGGATAGAATGAGAGAACTGTCAGTATATCTTGAGATCAAAGGGGCTCAAAAGTTCATAGGAACTCTTCGTGGCTCAGGACCGGAAGACACTGTTTTCACATATGATGAATCCTATATGTCTTCCCCCATAGCAAAGCCTGTTTCCATCAGTCTGCCACTTCAGGCGGCGCCTTTCAGCCCGACTGAGACGGGGAACTTTTTCGATGGTCTTCTTCCGGAAGGTTTCACCAGAAGGACAGTATCTCAATGGGTCCGTGCAGATGAGGGAGACTACCTGTCTATTCTCGCCCACCTCGGAAACGAGTGTCTTGGAGCCATACGGATCGTTGAAGACGGTTCGCCTGAACCGTCTCCATCATACGAGCCTCTGGGTCTTGGCCGAATCAGGGCGCTGGCACAGGAGGGTGCCACACAGTCCGCGCAGTTGGTGGCAGAAGCTCACCTGTCACTGACCGGTGCGTCGGGCAAGGTTGGCCTATATCATGATGGATCCTCAGGCCATTGGTATCTGCCTCTGGGTTCCGCTCCCAGCAACTGCATCGTAAAGCAAAGTCACGTAAGGTACGATGCCATCGTCACCAACGAGAAGCTCTGTCTTTTGACCGCCTCAAAACTGGGGATCGCTGTTCCTCACAGTTTCATCATCGATACCGGTGATTCCGGCGAAGGAGATGTTCTCTTCGCTACCGAGCGATATGACCGGAAGGAATATTCAGACGATACGATCTCAGGCCTCAAAAGACCCCTCCGCCTCCACCAGGAAGACTTTTGTCAGGCTCTGGGTGTGCCTCCCGTCTCAAAATATGAAAGGTCCGGGGACAGTTATCTGCCGATGATGACCGACCTTTTGAGGCATCACTCCACTGATCCCATCGATGATATCATCGGTTTTTGGGACATGGTGGTGTTCAACTGGCTCATAGGAAATACAGACGCGCACCTGAAAAACTATTCTCTGCTATATTCGGATGACCTGTCTTCAGTCCGTCTGGCGCCGGCCTACGACATGGTGAGCACTGTGATCTATGAAGGCACTTCACGAAACATGAGCTTTAATATCGGAGGAGAGTATGCCGTAGAAAAAGTTTCTCGCGATAATTGGCTGCAAGCCGCATCTCAGGCTGGCATCGGCCGTGGTCTGGCCATTGACAGGCTCGACAGACTGGCAGAAACTCTTAGGCCTGCGCTGCTTGAAGCTTCAGAAGAACTCTGCTCGTTGGGATTTTCCAAAGCAAAAAATATCGCTGAGAACATATTGTTGAAAGGCGGCATCAGCAAAACATTATAAAAACGGTGCTCCCCTACCAGGAAACACCGCATCGCCTGCACAAAAGCGGCGCCCACGGGCGCCGCACTTTTAATTTCACATTTTATTCTGCCTCACACGCATACTCATAATCCGCCATGACGCGCTCCACATAATCCTGAAGAAGCGCCTCCGGATCTTTTGCGAGAAGGCCGTCTCTCACCGCGTCGTACTGCTCCGGCATGTACTGATGCAACATGGAGAGCGGGATGTCCACCCTGCGCAGGTTGTCGATTAGCTTGGCCACAGCCGCCTGGACCTCCGGGTGCCCCATGTAGTAGCGGGAGCGATCCGAGAAGCTGTAGCGACGTTTCAGCTTGAGGGCCTCGGGGCTTCCGTGGTAGTGGGCTTTCCACTTGCCTGGGTCGGCCAGCATCACCTGCTCCAGGATATCGTCGAAAAGCGACTGGTCCAGGGCCGGGATCAGCTCCTCCTCCATCATGTTCAGGGCGAAAAGCCCCTCGCGGTAGGCGAAGGTCAGCGCCGGTCCCACCTTGAGGATCCCCACGCCGTCCCTTGTCATGGCCCTCAGGCTCTCCCTGGACTGATAGTCCGTGGAGTGGCCCTCGAACACCAGGCCCGGGTGGGCTTTCAGCGCCGCCATGAGCTCAGCCGCTGCCCCGCTGTCATACTGGAAGACCTGCTCGTCCCCGAACTCCACGCCGGGCTGCACCACGCAGGCCACCACGTCCTCCATGGCGTCGGGCATTCCCTCCTGCGCAAAAAACTTCCTATAGGCTTCCATGGTCTCGTTGAAGGCTTTGGGCGAAGTCACTGTGAGCCCCTCTTCCTCCTCCTGAGCGCCGCCGGGTACCGGCACCTCAGACCCGATGACGAACACCGGGCGCTCCGCGCCGGGCACCTCCCTGAGCCGCTCCTCATAAGCGTCCATGGCCACACGATAAAGGAATGCGCCCCGCCTGGCCGGGATCTCCGGCGGGAAGGCTCCCTCCGGGTCGTCGGCTAGCTTCATGCTGGTATCCAGGTGTATCTTGGTGAAGCCCGCCTTTACGTACTCCTTGACCAAAACCTCCGCATTGGCCATGGCCTCTTTTTCGGGAAGGTGGGACCAGGTGAGAGGACCCAGGTGGTCCCCACCCAGGATCAAAAGATCCCTGCTGAGTCCTTCCTCATCGGCCATGCCCATGACCAGATCGTAGTAGTCCTTGGGTTTAAGTCCGGTGTAGCCGCCGTTCTGGTCAACCTGATTGGCGGTGGCTTCGATGAGCACCGGAAGGCCGGTCTTGACCGCCCGCCTTATGGCTGCGCGGATCACCGGAAGCGAACCGGTACAGTAAGAAGGTATGGCAAGGGCTCCGCCCTTGCCTCTATTTAATATAAGTTCCTTTATGGGATGCATCAAAATTCCTCCTTTATTTGATGTCGATTATTATCGGTTTTGTCGCGGATCTTCTCCGCATACTTCAAAGTCTGCTTCAGCGCCTCCTCCTTGGGTATCCCCGCCAGCCTCAGCTTGTGGGCATACTCCAGGATCTCGGTGAAATCTTCGCCGGGCTCGATGCCGTTCATGATCAGGTCGTGGCCCATGACGTGAGGCCTTGACATGTATTCATTATACACCTCCAGGCGATCCATGAGAAAGCCCATGTCTCCGCTGAAACGGTCGCTACCTGCGAACACAGGCCTGTCGGCCGCTGCGAAAAGCACCAGGTCACCCGGGACCATCGCCTGGTCGAACATGCGGTTCGTGACCTTCACCTTGGACTTGGCGTAAGCGGTCATGTTGGGCTTCATATGAAGGGGAAGCATGTTGTGCACGTATTTTTTGATGTCCTTGGGACTGACCACGCGGTCCAGTTGCCTATCGGCGATAGGCAAACCAGCTTCCTCATGCCCATAGGCATGAATCCTGCCGTCAGCGCCCATCTCCGTGGTCACGATCTTGCCCAGGTCATGGGTCAGGCAAAGCATCATGAAACCGTAGGGCTCCTCCGCCAGGTGCCTTAAGGTCGCACCCCGGTCCAGCACCTCCATGGTGTGAGTCCACACGTCTCCCTCCGGATGGTAGATGGCATCCTGCGGGACCCCGATGGTCTCCTCGATCTCTCTGAACCAGGGGCTCAGCTTGCCGCAGCCCCTGAGCACCTCGAAAAACACCGAAGGCTTGGGGCTCTCCAAGAGAGCTTTTTTCATTTCGCCCTCGATCCGCTCCATGGAAAGGCCGCTGATATCGATGGTCCTCATGAGATCCATGGTCTCCGACGCCACGCTGAAGCCCAGGCGGGCCGCAAACTGCGCCGCCCGAAGCACCCTCAGCGGATCCTCCGGAAAACTCACCGGATCCACGTGCCTGATGACCCCCTGCCGAATGTCCTCCCGGCCGCCGAAATGATCGATGATCTCACCGCTCAAAACATCCTCCATGAGCGCATTCATGGTGAAGTCCCTGCGGCGGGCCGCCGCCTCAGTGCCAATGAACGGGTCCACGTCCACCTCGAAGTCCCGGTGGCCGCCGCCCACAGACCGCTCCCTTCTGGGGAGCGCCACATCGATGTTGAAGCCTTTGAGCGAATATATGCCGAAGCTGGAGCCAACAGCCAGAGGCTCGCCGAGGTCCTCCAGCAATTGGAAGAGCTTCTCCGGCTCTACCCCGTGGACCTCGATGTCGATGTCCGGGGTGCGGAGCTCGCTCTTAAGCACCCGGTCGCGGACGAAGCCGCCCACATAGTATGCGCGCCCGCCCCGCTCCGCCACGCGAGCGGCGATCTTCTTGCTGATGTCCAGTTGTTGCTTGAATTCTTTCATTTGAATATCCTCGCTACAGATTTTACCCCAAAGCCGCCCCAAAGTCCATCTCCGATTACGGCTGGGGACCGGTGTTTGCCCTGGTGCTCGTTAATGGTTTCACGACTTTGCCACTTGAGGCATGTTTTTTGCGGATGTCTTGCCACTTTTGAGCTGAAATTGGCCGCTTACTGCAAAAAATGCACTTTGTAGACGAACATTCGCCCCGGCGCCGCAAAACATTCGCCCCCGCCGGCCGCGGCTCACCACCGCCCCTGCTCTTGCTATCCCCAGCCTAAAAATGTATAATACCCCATAGTTTATAGAAAGGAATCTACAAGCACAGATGAAGCAAAACGATATATTACACGGATTCAAAGTGTTAAGCGTCCGCGACAGCCAGGAGGCCGGCGGCACGCTGATCGAAATGGAGCATATCAAGACCGGCGCCAAACTGGCCTGGTTCAAGAACGCCGACGACAACAAGCTTTTCAGCGCGGCCTTCAAGACCCTGCCCCACGACTCAACCGGCGTTTTTCACATACTGGAGCACTCGGTGCTGGAGGGGTCCGAGAACTTCCCGGTGAAGGAGCCTTTCCTGGACCTCCTCAAGAGCTCCATGTCCACATTCCTCAACGCCATGACCTTCTCAGACAAGACCATGTACCCGGTGTCTTCCAAAAATGAGCAGGACTTCCTGAACCTGACCAAGGTGTACCTGGACGCAGTGTTCAGGCCCGCCATCTATACCAGCGAGTGCATTTTCCGCCAGGAAGGCTGGCACTACGAGCTGGGTGAGGAGCCCGCCGCGCCTGCCGCACCCGCATCCCCTCTGGCAAAAGGCGCCGCGGCCGTGACCGCCGTCGCCGAACATGCCGCACACCCCGACGCCGCGCCCGCTGCAACCCAAGACCCCATCTACAACGGCGTGGTCTACAACGAAATGAAGGGCGCCCTGTCCTCCGTGGAAGAACTCCAGTCCGAATACATGATGGAAGGTCTTTTCCCGGACAACTGCTACGGCTTCAACTCCGGCGGCGACCCCAAGGTCATCCCCCAGCTGACCTACGAGAACTTCCTCAAGGCCCACACAGAATTCTACTCACCATCAAACGCCCTGATCTACCTGGACGGCGACGTGCCCATCGATAAGGTCCTCACACTCATCGACGAAGAGTACCTGGGCACCTTCAACAGAAACCCCATTCCCCACGAGATCGCCCTCCAGCAGCCCCTTGGCGGCCTCAGCATAGAGAAACCCTACGCCATCGGCCCCGACGAGGACCCACAGGGCAAAACATACTACTCCATCGGTAACCTTTTCGCCACCTGGGACCAGCGCAAAAAAATCACGGGCTTCAACCTTCTCGCCGCCTACCTGGCAGGAGACAACGAGTCCCCATTAAAGCGCGCCATCCTGGAGAAGGGCCTGGCCAAGGACATGAACTTCGCAGTCTATGACGGCATCGCCCAGCCCTTCTACGCAGCAGAGTTCCAGAACACCGACCCCGAAAAGCGCGACGAGATCGTGGCCACCTACCGCCAGGTGCTCCAGAACATCGTGGACAACGGCATCGACCGCGACATCATGACCGGCTGTCTGAACCGCTTCGAGTTCTCACTCCGAGAGCTCCCCGAACCCCAGGGCCTGACCAGAAACATCATGGCACTGAACTCCTGGCTCTACGGCGGAGATCCCATGCTCTACCTGGAGAACGAAGAACTCCTGAAGGAGCTCAGATCAGACCTTGACACAGACTACTTCGTGACCCTGGTGAAGGAACTCCTTGATACCGACCATGCCCTGAAGCTGACCCTCACGCCCTCCACTACCAAGGGAGCCGAGGACGCAGCAGACGAGCGGGCCAGAGTCAAGGCCGCAGTAAGCGCCATGACCCCAGACGAGATCCGAGACGCACGTAACATCTTCGCCAAGATGCGCAAGTGGCAGGAAGAGCCCGACTCAGAGGAAGCCGCCGCAACTCTTCCCGTGCTCCAGCTCACCGACGTGGACCCCGAGCCCTCCCAGGTGATGACCGAGATCCGCATGGGAGAGAAAGACGTGACCATCCTCTACCACCCCATAAACACCAATGGCGTGATCTACGGCAACCTGTACTTCTCACTTGCAGACGCCACCATGGAAGAACTCCAGACCCTGTCCGCCATGGCCGAGTTCATAGGACTACTTCCTACCGAGCATTACAGCTCCTCAGACCTCCAGAAAGAAGTCCACAAGATCTTCGGAACCATCAATTCCGACGTGGTCCTCACCGGCTTCAAGAACAGAGGCGACCAGGTGAGACCCTACTTCCTGGTGACCTTCGGCGTGCTGAAGGAGAACCTTGAGAAGGCCACAGAACTCTTAAGAGAGATCCTGCTCACCTCCGACTGGAGCGCAAGGACCGTCATCCTGGAGAACCTCCTCCAAGCCAGAGAGACCTTCTCCCAGAACATCCAGAACTCCGGCAACCGCTTCGCAGCCCGCAGAGCCCTGTCCCACTCCACAGCAGGAGCCATGATCGAAGAGAAGATCATCGGCTACGACTTCTGGAGATACCTGAAGAACATGACCGACAACTTCGAGGACCTGGCACCCAAGTTCACAGAGGACTGCGCCGCCCTGGCCCAGAGGACCTTCACATCCGAGAGACTCCTCATGAGCGTCACCGCCACCGAGTACCCCCAGTACTGCGACTCGATCGGTGCTAACTTCCCCCAGGGAACAGCAGCCCCCGACGTCATGGAACTTCACCCCGACCATGCTAAGCTCAAAGAGATCATCCTGATACCCTCAGGCATCTCCTACGCATCCCTGGCCGGCAACCTCCTGAGCGAAGGCTACGAATTCCACGGCGCCAACCAGATCTTCTCCCAGCTCATGAGCTTCGGCTACCTGTGGGCAGAGATCCGCGTCAAAGGCGGCGCCTACGGCTGCGGCTTCAGCGCCGGCATCACAGGCAACATGGCCTTCACCTCATACAGAGACCCCAACCCCCTGAACTCCCTTGCGGTCTACTCCAGAGCAGACCAGTTCCTCAAAGAGTTCTGCGAGAGCAAAGAGACCATGGACAAATACGTGATCTCCTCCATCTCCAACATGGATGGGCTCAAAAGCTCCGCCGCCAAGGGCCGCATGGCCGACATGCTCTACCTGAGAGACTCCGGCTTCGACGAGCTCCGTGAGCTCCGCCACGAAATGCTGGCCACCACCAAGGACGATGTTGCCAAATTGGCAAGTCAATTTGCCAAATTGGCAAGTTCCGGCAGCCAGGTCATCATCGGAAACGCCGAGGCCCTGGCCGATAAACTGGACGATCCCGAGTGGAAAGTCTGGAAGCTGAGCTAGCGCTCTCCCGCCCCCGGCGCAAAAAATCCAACCCGGGGCCTAACACCAACAAAAAACCCAAAAGGACTGAGCTTCGAAGTTCAGTCCTTTTTCATTACCTACATAGAGGGGACTTGCCAGATTGGCAAGTTTTTGTGTTATGACTTGCCAAATTGGCAAGTTAGTATTGTCAAAGTTGCCAGGTTGGCAAGTTTCTGGGTTCTGGCTTGCCAAGTTGGCAAGTTTTTGTGGTTGGACTTGCCAGATTGGCAAGTTTTTGGGTTTTGGCTTGCCAGATTGGCAAGTTTAAAGAGAGAATGTTGCCAGATTGGCAATAAACTTGCTGAATTGGCAAGTTTTGACACGTGAAATTGCCAGTGTGGCAAGATTGGAGAAAGCGTATTGCTAGATTGGCAAATTTTTGGGGAGGGTGTTGCCAATTTGACAAGTTAAAAATATAAGGGATTTGCAATGTCAACGTCGCCCTAGAATACTGGGTAATCTGCTGTGTTACTCGCACACCTTTCCCATCAAAACAGTATTATATCGCACCGATATTCTTCTTATGATATAATAATATATATAAAGGAGGCATTGCACGTTGAACACTATCGTGGATTACAATTACGAGCTATTAGGAATCGAGTACCATCGTATGCAGTTATTGAGACTTTTTGAACGTTTTTGTTTAGACATGAAAAAAGCCTCGTTTAGTTCAAAGGTACGACATTTTTATAGGGTAACTCCTGATTCCATATCAACCACCAAATCATTGTTCTTATCAGAATACGATTCAAAACTAGATGATTCAGATGCAACGCAGATGACCGCGTGGATATTCGCACATCTAAAGAAAAAACCAACAAGAAAAGCTTTAACTAATGACCTTAAGATAAAATTATATAATATACAAAAGGGCAAATGTAACATTTGCGGTTGTGCGTTGGGAAATGACTACTCGAATATTCATGTTGATCATATAATACCGTGGGTCTTAGTTGGAGACGAACTTGAAAACAACTATCAAGATCTGTGTAAGGATTGTAATCTCAGAAAGAATAAGCAAATAGATTACTATTACAAGAAACTGGTAAAACTAGTTTAGGAGGGCATTTTATGAAAAGGTTATATCTCGAACGTATAAAGCAGCATGGTAAAGAATATTATATCGGAAAGGCTGATCCTAGAGATTTAGTTCGAATGGCGAAGCAATTAGAGGTTGGTACCATTCAAGATGCACAGAGACCACTTCAAGAGAAGAAACTTCTACAAATAAGAGACCATGTGACAGACGAAGGGCTCCTTCCAAATACATTAGTTTTGGCTACATGTAAACCCGAATTGGTAGTTAAGTCACAAATCATAAAAGATGATCAGGATAATGATGTGGAATTGTTCTACATAGAAGTTCCAGTAACTGATGAGGAATTTAAAAAATACAAAGACAGCATTGAGGCTATGGATGGACAGCATAGGCTTTATTCATTTACGGAAGATCGAAGGACTCTCCCGGATGATATTGATTATGAAATCGGATTTACGCTGTTCATTACGCCTAATCTTAAAGAACAGCGAGAAATCTTTCTAATCTGCAATGAGAAACAAGACAAAGTGGCCTCAAATCTTTTGATGTATTTCAAGGAAAAGTTAAAATTACTCGAGGGTGCTGAAAAGGCATACTATCCATTGGTTAGCAGACTTAATACTGAATTACAATCGCCACTCAGAGGAAGGATCGTAATGAGCGCAGAGAAAGTCAAAAAGGGTATCAAAGCTCAACAATTAATTAAGGTCCTTGATGCAGCTAAAATAAAAGATATATCTCTTAGCAATAACGGGATTCAAAAATTAACAGAAGACCAACAATTAGACATGCTTTGTAAATATTTCAAAGGCTGGCAAAATGCAATCGATTTTAGTTTTGCTAATCCTGAATCTAGTGACGGTGCAGCTTACAAAATAGCTGGAATTAGATATATGATCAGTATGCTGCAAGCATTTTGGGATAGAGCCATACAAGACAAGATAAAATTCAATGAGCATTTTGTTGAAGATACCATTAAAAAAATGCTCGCAGTTCAAGCAATAGCTCCTGACGAACTATTCACCGGCGAAAAAACCTCAATGGTGTTTAGAGAGAGATCGGCCACTATTGCATTTGCGGAACAATGTGCAGAAGTAATAAAGAAAATGGATTCAAACGATTTTAATCCGCTTCAGTAAATCATTAAAACCCATAAATATAATAGAGCAAATTGGATGCCTCCCCATGGAATACAGGGAGGCATCCAATTTGCTTATCCTTTTATCATCTATAACTCATGTGTTTTGATCATCTGGGCTCCTCTCCCACTTCTCCATCTTTTTTCTTACCAAGAAGAAGTGGATGAATCCAACCACCAGGATGATAGGGGCAACAACCATGAATGCCACACCAATCTTGATAATGACAGGGTGGCTGACAAATTCAAACATTCCGATACCTGCAGCTAAAGCCGCAATGCCCGTTCGAATATATGCGAGCAGCGTCTGAGAATTTGACAGTGCGGTTCGCTCGAAAGCCATATCTGTCCGAACCTCTGCCATACCTGTGCGCTTCCTCGCCAGATTGGTTCTGGACTCAGCCATATTAGTGCGCGTCTGAGCCATTTCAGTACGTTCCTGCGCGAGATCGTTCTGGAAAGTATCAGCGTCATATTTTTTATTCTTATCTATCACTTTGAGAAAACCCTTTTCAATACAGTCTTTCGTAGAAAACTTTCTAGTCTCACCACTATCAAATGCAATGGTGACCTTACCTTCCTCTACTGAAACCACTTTGCCGTCTCCATAAAACGAATGCTCCACATACGAACCAATCAGTGAATTCAGTTGGTTCTTTTGCCTTTCGATATTCATTACATCGATTTTGATCTTAGGCTTATTACCAGATTCTTCAAATTCATCTTTATGCCGTGTGGCAGCCTCAACCGGATCTTCCTTGTAATAATCACAATGAGCCGAGCCTATACACTTGCTTTTCCTCTTGTAACAGTATACGTCATCCTTTCGGAAATAAACGCACCAATTGCGATGACGCCTTTCGTCATCTTCACTCATGCTAATAGTCCCGATATGCCAAGGTGTCCCGTTGATCTTCTTAAAATCGCTCATGGTCTTCGCTTACTATACGTTGTTTCCTCTAGTCCTGTTATATGCGCAAGCATATAATCGCATTTACCAGAAAAGTATCCCATTGATTGCGCGTCCTGGCTCCTCTCATTAACAACTACAATTTTGAATTGCATCGATTACCTCAATATCAGCTGGTAACCAATTAACTTGTAATAATCCATCCAACGGCAACCACCTGGCAGCTTCATGCTCAAGTAGCTTTAAATCGCCATGCTCTACGCTGCACCAGAAACAATCCATGATCAGATAAAACTCTGGATAGTCATATTCGACCGTGGTCAAGAAGCTTTCCACCTTGATTTCTGTGTCCAATTCCTCCTTGATTTCGCGTACAAGTGCCTCTTCAGGAGTCTCACCTGCTTCGATCTTTCCTCCTGGAAATTCCCACCAGTCTTTGTATGCTCCATAACCACGCTGAGTCGCAAAAATCTCATTGCCGCGCCTTATTATTGCAGCCACTACTCTTATGACCCTCTTATCTGTGTTTAACCCCATCTTTTTATATCTCTGTTATACCTAAGCTTTTTAAATAGTTATACGTTCCATTATAGTAGTCTGGAATGCGTGTACTATCCTCCCAAAATCCACTTGCAGTTTTATGATCATTGCCTTTTGGAACGCAAATAATCATGCCAGCCCTTGCTCTCGTAAGGAGCACTCTGTACGCATTGAGCATATATTTCATTTGTTCATGCTTACTCTCGCTATCATCTACTAATTCGTTCCATTTAGTTTTGCCATTGAACTTATAAAAATGCCATTCATCATTTTCATATCTCATATCTGCGTCCCAAAGCAAGCAGGTATAATCTAATTCTAATCCCTGAACTTGTATTTCAGTCGCAGCGTCTTCTAAATAGTTCGATGCTCTTGTATCTGTCTTATCTTCAAGGAACCAGTGAACCGCATTTTCATTGTCACTTGGCAACACATGAATCCCTAGTGGCTTATATCTTGCTGCTTCTTTTGTAACCAGCACACCGGTTCTCTCCGTTCCTCTTACCTTTGAATGCAGCCATTCTTTAGCTTTATTCATATCCCTCGTTATAAATATCGGGTATTTATCTTTTATTTCTTCATATATTGATGAAGCATTCCTATCTAAAGCAAGTAGTGCGTGAACGAAGGCAGATAGTTTTTCAGCTCTGTATGATCTCAAAGATACTCCAAGATGCAGACTTTCAGAGTAGTTTACATTTTTGTTGTGTTTTAGAAGCTCATCTACTTGCCCCTCCGCATACTCACGGTCTGTTAAATGTGGTGAAATATAAACCTTCCAATGAGTAAACATTTCATTTAAGGACTTAATCCATTCAGAGATACCTGCTTCTCCAGTATGAATTTCCTGCCCTCCTCCTACGAGGCAAACAATTGTAGCCCAGTCTTCCCTCTGATCAAGAGACCATATTAAAAATGATGCTTCAGACATTGGAAAGTTTGGTACTTTTAGTTTATTTCCGTAAGTACCTCCTCTTTTTAGGTAATCCGCTAGTCTTTTGTGTGTCCATGATCTCTGTGCTTCATCAAAAATAGCCACATGCTCAACTTCACCATATCCACTATCTTTTACCTTAACCGCTTTTTCTGGATCAATTTCAAGCGCCCCATTTTCAACAGGATTCTTTATTTTCGCGAGCATATTATCACGGTAACGGTGTATGATTTGAATAAACTTTTCAACATCGCGTCTTGATTCTGATAACTTCTGCGACTTATTCTTTGCTTTTTCTTTTTTATAGTGATCTCTCGTAAGGGCCTCACTCAATACTGCAACCAGTGGGCCGTTTCCCGAAAGATATACAGCTTCTTCTCCCTTTACAGGGTTTTCATTACCTTGATATGTCTGTTTAACAGCTACATCTAAACCTACTAAAGTTTTCCCTGCCCCTGGAACGCCAGTGACAAAGCAGATGCTTTTCTCTCCGTTTTCTTTACTCTTCTTGATTACATCAAGAATGTATCTAATGGTGTTATCTGTCGTTACATCATCCGCTTCATGCCTGGTGATATCTTCTACAGAATGGTTCTCATATAGCTCCCTTGCAGCCTCTATAATTGTAGGCGTAGGTGCATAAGGGCTAATGATCCAGTTTTTATTTATTGGAGATTCATTCGGGAAAAGTTCAAGCACTTTTCTAATTAATGTAGCTATTCCTGATTCACCTGTTACTAATGGGTTAACTACTTTATCATCATAGCCTGAGGGCTGAATCAGGGAAGAAGATTTATCATAATTAGTAGCAATTAATATTGGGACTATTACCCTACCTTGGCTGAATTTATGGAAATAGTTTAAATCTAACGCGTAGTCAAGGACCTGATCTATGTCATTTTCTAATATCCTTGATTCCCCCACCTTGAACTCAAGGCAGAAAATAATACCATTTAACAGTAAAACGACATCGATTCTTTTACCTAAGCGCGGTATATTATATTCGAATATAATACGTCCATCCGATTCTTTCCATGGTTCTAGTACATTTTGTAATAACTCAATCTCTTTCTTCCAAGCCTCCCGCGTAGTTGTCGGCTCGTCGCCATGATAATCGCCGCTAATTATTCCGTAAATATACTCTTTTTCTTTGCTAATAAAAGTTTTTATGTCACCATCATATAAGCACCGAGGATTATTGTTCACTATACTGCCCCCCTTTTTCAACATTCGGAACCTTCCAACCGCTGTTTTAAATCCATAAGTAGTTTCTTATTCATTATACTTCCATAATGAACTCCCTCATACGTTGGATGCAGCACCGGATAATATTCTCTTGTCTCCAGTATGAATTTCTTGTCAATAAGCCACCTGATAATAAACTCTATGTCTTCTCTTTTTAATTCTTTTAGTTTTCCAAAGCCTTCCACGTTTTCTAAGGATTTATCCTTCACTTTGTCTGGCAACTTTCCTCTCAAGACTTCGGTCAATATCAAAAGCTTTGATATTAATCTTTTTCCAGGAGTTCAATTGCTTTTTTAGGATTCTCACCGTATTGACTGTATTTGCCAGGATTTAGATTGCGCACAACAAGCTCTCCGGCAAAACGTTGAATAGAAGAATAACCCTTAAGCCTAACTAACTCGCATATTATTTTATCCGCATTGAACTCATAAATTGTCTCAGAATAATGTGTCATTTTATCTATTGATGAAATGACTTCATCATATAATTTGTCTGTTTTTTCGAGACAATCCTCAATACTATGCCACAATCCTGACTTAGAAAGAGCAAGATCTATCATTGGACAAATAACCTTCCAGTCATCCTCCGTTATTCTTTCTTTGCGGGATAAGTAATAAATAATTCCCTTAGCATACTGCGCTTTTGAATCATCGTCAATTATCATGCGAAGCGTTTCGTCGATTAACATGTAGCATTGCTTTTCTTCGATACCTTTAATCCCTTCACATATTGTCCACGCCACATGATTCATTGCATCTTCTTCCAGCGTCTGGAGAAAATGCCGATAATTATCTTGATGAAGGAGTCCAAAATGATAGGCCGCAACCATATAAGTTAAAAAAGCATCTGCGTTTCGGTATTCCCGACCGTCTTTTTTTATCAACAAGGAAATATCATCTAACATTTCGAAGGGAGAGCAAAAGTCAACCACCAAAGGGATAATAACCGATGTACCACTACACATAGCCAAAGCAACACTAGCTACGTCTTCAGCACTCTTTAAAACCGGAATGACTAACGACTTTGTTTTTTCCTCATCAAGATAGAGGAGATTCTGTAATCTAAATGCGCAAGCGTAGATAAGCCACTTTCCGGGATTGTCATTAATGGCATCAGTAAGCCAGGCATAGAACCGCTCTTTAAGATCGTTTACCCCCTTACAAGAGGCGACGCTATCAATAGTCAATGAAAAGAACTGGCTTTCTGCAACATTAACGATATTCATTATCACATCCATATTTTCATGATAAGGCTCATCATTAACAAAGAGTCTACCAGGGTCAAAGGAAAGAAGCAGTTCACATATTTCATTTTGCTTCCATCCATTTTTAGAAAGATGTTGTAAGGCATATACGAAACTGGAAGTTAACTGAGCGCGTTCTTTTGCGATGACATCCAATTCACAAATGATTTCATATAGCCTCTGTATGAATGACTCAAGCGTATCACGGGGTATTCTGCAAACAATCGAATCATCAGATAGCAAAGAGGTTGCTGCGCATAACTCATCTCCTGTTTTAGAAAGCATAAAGTCGACAAGCGAACATAGTTGTGAATCTGAGATTTTCTTTCCCATCTCTTTAATGAGTTCACAAACATGGTAATAATCGTTGCTCCACACTGACTTTTCTTTTTCTGCTACAATCTCTCCGTAAAGCTCTTCAGCAGAGTGGGATGAAAAATCATCATTAGCAAAATATTCTTCATGCGGAAAATCTCGGACTGTATAGTATCTCTCCTTATCTTCAAGAGGGCTTTTTTCATCAAAACGGTCCTCTTCTTTGATTTGATCCCTCAATTCTGTAGCGATCAGATTGACACGCGATAAAAGATCAAACAGTAGATATCGCCATGTATTTACCCATTTTATACTGGTGTCATACCAAGCGCTTTCTTTTTCAAGATTATATCCAAAAGACGCCTGACTGATCCAATCAATAAGCGTCCTAACATCCGCATCACTTTTATGCCTTGATGATAGAAATGAATCTAACCATATGTAAAAATCTACAAATACATTAGGGAATGATAACGGATTCTCCGCGAAGTCAGTCACTTTTCCTTGTGCCACCTTTGCTGCTAGGTGAAGGGAAAATTGCCATTTATCTGTAGAATCCGCCTTTCGCAACAAATCAGATATAATTCTTGTTTGCGCTTCGGAATCCATATTCACCAAAAAGATTTCTATAGATTTATACAAGGAAAATGCATACCCGGATCTGACAAAATGATACCTATCATCAAAGCTTCGATAAAATGGGTTTGGTTTTTCTGCTTCAAGAAACAATGCAAGACAATGCTCAATAATTCGTTCAAGAACTTGATTATTGTGGAAAGAAGAAATCTCTTGCGCAAGTTTGGGAAACCAATATGAACGGTACTCTTGATTTTCAATTTTCCCTGATGCGAAAAAGGCGCAAAAGAGTTGTGCTGCTTTGTCCCCAGCACATTCAAATATTCTTCCACAATAGTTTCGTTCCATTAAACTTATTGCCAAATCGGAGCCACTGGCCCAAGCATTCCACAAAGCCATTTCAATGTCATCTTCAGGCAATTTGCCTAGATTGAGATACACTTCCCATAGTTGATTAATTACGGGTTGGTTTTTTTGAACGTTTTCGTTATTGTATGCTTCTGCTATTGCTTTTTTGACAAATCCTGTTATTCGTGATTTTTCGTACTCCGTGGGTTCTTTTCTTTTTATGCAGGACAAAACACACGGCAAAATAGGCCAATTTACATAACTATATGATTTTTCGTCTATTCTCTTAATAGCAGGAATCCCGTCGGGTTTTATGATTCCTTTATCAAACAAAAACATAATCCAATCGTAACAGTGCAGACACTGCGGAAGAGCGTCTAACATAGCCGTTAGATCTTTAAGTGAATCTGGTCGCCCCAATCTCTGCTCAATATCATGACGATTTTCGTCGGAAAACTCATCAAGTGCCTCTAATACAGCAAGAATGCCGCGGCTATTATATGGTGTTTTATGTTTCAGTTCATCTATCCACTCGGAAATGATGCTAGCTTGCTGGGCATAACCACGTTCGTCTTTACTGTATGGGATTAGATTTACATTGATGCTTGCAAAATACTCAGCCTTTGCGTTACATAATTCCTGCTGACATTTAAAGAAACCCTCTAATAGATAATGTTTCAATACCTTTTGGGGAGATACAGGTTCAAAAGCAGCATTGATTATTTCGAATTCGGTCAAGCCATAACCAATGAACAATACTGTTTTATCATGCATAACCTGCCGTAAAAAAATCGGCAATTGATTCCCAGGTTGATACTCTGATAGATACTCATCTTCAGTAAAAATCAGTCGTTCTTTCTCTTTCTCTGTTCCGTTACCCCAATTCCCGTGTAGGCAATAAACGAAAGGCTTGTCAGGGCGTCTTTGGTATTCATCTTTGGAACAGTCAGTCGTGTATGAGTAAGGGAACTTTTCCACTAACAGGCCATCGCAGTTAGTAGTCAAGAAAAGCGTATCAAATAAAGCGATTTTCGAATATATGTCCTCTTTGTCTTTGTCTGGCATAAGGGCCTTGTGAAATATATCCCAAAAAACCGTTGTCTTATGTTCTTTTTCAGCAATCCTTTTCGCAATGGTTATTTTCTCTTTGCTATTTGAGCAACTGGATTTAACTTGATCCGCCATGGCGGGAGTGCAGACTTTGTCGACCAATGCATCTGCCATCTGATCCCAGCCCTGGCAACCCATCAATCGTGAAATGCCTGCCCCGACAAATACTGCTAATTCATGCCGCTCATAGGCTTCTATAATTCCTTTTGGAAGTGCGGGGAAAAGTTCAATGTGTGTATCCATTAAAGCCTCCTCATTTTAGCTAATCGCACAGTGGCAACAGTTCTTCCAGCTAAGCTACGATGCGCTTTTGTTCTGCAAGTGGGGACGAGGAATGACCATATTCTGAATTCATATCATCGCCAGCTTTGGTTTTCCTGTGGGAGCCTTTTTCTGCCATGTGCCGAGACGATATTCCCAAAGTGTTCCCTTCTTCAGTCCTCAGGAATATCAAATAGCTTTTCATCGTAGGAGATTTCGGGTAGAGACTTTTCTTCCAGATAACAGTATCTTCTTTCTATTCATCTCTCATTCTCCTTGTACTCGTTTCGAATTGTTTTATTATGATGATTATACCTTCATCCCGACCTTTTCTCAACTAAAGTACCAAATCCACTCTCCCTATTCTCATTATCCTACATTTTGAGTCCGATTTTTTACGCTTTTATATCGTCACCGCCCTCTTTTATCCTACTACCGCTTTGCCATCTTTTGCGCCGATACCACGCCGCCGTCATGACAGCCTCTCATCACACAATCCCCTTATCCCCCTGCCATTCGTGGGTCATCTCCTGTATTTTTTGCACAGTTCCATTTCAAATGTCTTCCCTCTCTCTGCTCCTGAATGGTATAATATGCATATCATTCATATTATATACAGTACTTATCCATTGAAAGGAGATTCATTCTATGGAGAGATCATCAGAACAGAAGGCTTTGGGCGTATTCAGCGTGCTGGCCCTCATCTTCGGGATCATCGGCATCATCTTCGGCGTTGCGGTCATCGCAATGAGCGGCTTAGCTGTGGGAAATGCAGGATCCCTTATTTCCGATGTCGGCGTCACCGCGGAGCAGATCGGCATGTTTTCCGGGCTTTTCATCGGCATGGGCATCATATTGATCCTGTCGGGTATCTTCAATCTGATCAACTGGCGCGCCTTAAAGAAGGTGTCCCGTGATGCCACCAAGTACAAGATGGCCATGGTGGTCACCATCATCTCTTTAGTGTTTGCGGCGCTGTCGCTAGGTGCGGGCTTCTTTAGCCCTGACGGCAATCAGGCCATCGCAAGCGGCATCTTCTCGGTGGTGTGGAACCTGATCATCCTCTTCCTGGTGAATAAGGTCAAGAACTCAGTCCACACTCTGTGATCATCTGTTAACCACGAAAACCCAGACCCCGCGTCTATGAAATGACGCGGGGTTTTCCTTAAAAAAAATAGACACGCTCTCGCATGTCTACCTTTATGAGGCTGTTTCCTGTTAGGGTTGTCCAAAGCCTTACCCCAATGCCACATCCAGGGCCATCATCAGACTGAATCCAACCGCGAAGCATACCACTCCGATGTTGGAATGTTTTCCTTCGGACATCTCGGGGATCATCTCCTCAACCACCACATAAAGCATGGCTCCCGCAGCGAAGGAGAGCAGGTACGGCATGGCCGGCACCACCATGCTGGCCACCAGTACCGTGAGACCTCCGAATATGGGTTCCACCGCTCCGGACATCACGCCAAGCCAGAAGGACTTGGGTTTGCTTTTGCCCTCTGCGAAGAGGGGCATGGATATGATGGCGCCCTCCGGGAAGTTCTGAATGGCGATTCCCAGAGCCAGGGCCGTGGCCCCTCCCATGGTGATATTATCAGATCCCGCAAGCAGGCCTGCGTACACAACTCCCACAGCCATGCCTTCCGGAATGTTGTGGAGGGTCACCGCCAGCACCATCATTATGGTCCTGTTAAGGTTGCTTTTGGGGCCTTCAGTCTGGTCCGCCTGGTCTATGCTTCTGTGAATGTGCGGGATCACGTGGTCCAGCAAAAGCAGGAACAATATTCCAAGCCAAAAGCCTATGAATGCCGGAAGGAAGGCCCAGGCACCCATATCCTCCGACTGCTCTATGGCAGGAACGATCAAGCTCCAAATGGATGCCGCCACCATCACTCCCGCTGCAAAGCCCGTAAGTGCCCGCTGCACCCCGCTCCTCAGGTCTTTTTTTAAGAAAAACACGCAAGCGGCACCTGCCGCCGTGCCTATGAAGGGGATCATCAGTCCCCAAAATATCTGATTCATGTTATCTTTACCATTCTGCCAAGGCTTTCCTAAGCCTCCGGTCTATATCTATCCTTGTCTCCCTGCATTCCTTGGGATACTGTTTCCCGGCCTTGAACATCATCGACACTATCAGGCTGAAGCCCACCGGAAGCACCATCTTGATCATAGACTCCGGAAAGGCGAAATGAGTGCCGTGTTCATATATCCAGCTTTCAACCCGGGACTCGTGCTGCGTATTACTGAGGCGTTCCTCCATCCTGCGTATGTATTTTGCGGTATCCCACAGCACGTCATCCTCCGCGCCGATGAAAATGAGTTTGCCTTGGATGTTTTCCACCTTGATGCGCTCATCCTCTGTGACCGGATGCCTGCGCTCGGATTCGTCAAACATCTTGCGGGAGGCAACCTTATCACCGCCCGCCTTGGATTCTTCCTTTATCTTTTGCCAATACTCCGGATGCCGGTAGGCATAGGGAAGGAACGGAAGTTGCGCACCCTGCCAGGTCACTGAAGACTCATAATCCCCGGGGCGCTCCTCGGCGCCATCCTTTCCGTCCCTGTAAAAGCCTTCCATGACGAAGTCCGGCGGCGAGATAGCTACTGTCAGGGTGATCTCCGGATAGTAGGACGCGGCCAAAAGAGCCATCATCCCTGTGGTGGAGGCTCCCACCACGCCGAACTTCTCACAGCCCTGAGCTCTCATATATTCCAGGGCCATACCGAATCGCTCCAGGGGGTAACTGTGGTGTCCATAGTCCTTCTTGTCCGGCGACATGGCCATCACGTGGATGCCCTGTCTGTTCAGCCACTTGGCGCCGGTCCTGGCCATGAGATCCTCCGAGCTGTCCCCCAGCATTACGATCATCCCCCTGTTGCTAGGGCGGTCGCAGGGATACCAGACGCCGTTAAAACCATCCGTTTCAATTCTGAATACTTGCCTGTCTCTCCTCATCTTCTCATCCTCCGAAAACGATCTTAACGATCTTCATCTTCACCAGTCCGTCGTTCATTTCCTAATGCAGTTGGGGTTATAGTTTTTTGCCTGTGACCGTGTAGATCATGCCCTGTATCTGCCGGGAGTCTGTCACGGCAAAACCGGCGGCCTCCATCAGTTTCTCGATTCCTTTGCGGTTCGTGGTGTGGCAGTCGCCGCTCCTTGCCAGTTTGAAAAGAATGTGGTTGTCTATCCATGCACCGATTCCGCCGATGCCTGTATCGGAAAGAATGTACAGACCACCCGGCCTCAGCACGCGCTTCGCTTCCTGCATTGCCTTTTCGGGATACGGATAGTGGTGGAAGCTCTGGGAGCAGGTGACAATATCGAAGGTCTCATCTGGATACGGCAGTTTATCTGCGGAGCTTACCACAAACTCCACACCTTCGATCTGTTTTCCTTTCGCCACGCGGATCATCTCATCAGATAGATCTACGCCACAATAGCGCGCAGGGCGCTGCTTTGTCAGCAATTCCATCAAAAAACCCGTTCCACAGCCCACATCCAGTAGGGATTCGTAGGACAGATCCTTGATCTGTGCGGCAATGTCATGGCAGCTGATTTTCCCGTTACGAGAATAATAATAGGTGTCCCGTTGGTCATAGTCGGCGGCCTGTCCGTCAAAGTGTTTTTTTGATAATACTACGTAGTCCTTCATGTTTTTTGTTCCTCCTAATTTCCCCCAAATCATGGCGCCGAACAAGGCTGTTTATAGAATTTCAGTAATGCTCTGTAATGAACTTCCGGGTCCTCTCCCCTGGGCGTCCATCTCTTCGGCGGAGGCCTTGAACACTCACCAGGGTTCCACTGCGCACTGGAACATCACGAATATATTCTTATGTTCTGATCCAAACTCGTATACTTTCATTTCGTGTTTTGGCGGTTATATGTGTCAAAATAATATTAGCATTTGCTAACCATCGGGTGCGGTGGTTAGCAATACCTAACTAATTATATATCCCCTCCCTCCTAAAATCAACACGAAAAAACCCCAAAACCATGGGTCCTGGGGTCTTTTGTTCGCCGTTACTCTTCTGATTATCTCTTCGGAGACCGCCAGGCACTTCCGAATACATCCAAGAAAACTGAGATGGTTTTGCGTTTTCCGCTCGGTTTTGCTTGATTCAGACGGTTTCTGTAAGCAAAAATCGTGATCCCTGATTACAACTTAAACCCCATATAGAGTTAGGATTTGCTGCATATGTGCTTCATACCCATTGCATCCCAGGGCGATGGATGACATCATAATATGTGGGGGTCCTCACTCCTTTATTTCAGAGTATCACTTTGATGAACTTTATTCTGAGCTTGGATTATGCTTCCATTCTTCAACAAGTCTCATGGCTTCTTGCTCATTAACATGATCCATTTCATCTTTTTGATAGTTTAGAACAAATGAAGCCAGCTTTACTTGCTCAACGGTAGAAAGCTCATTCATTTTCTTCTTATCAAAGTTTTGAATCAACTCATATATTTCTTCATCTGATAAATAAGCAGAGTAGTTACTGGGATGAAAGCTCCATCCACTACCATTCGTTCCGTTCCATCGACCAGCCATTGCACATACATATCTCAGCGTTTGATATTCATCTAAAAACAGGCTGGTTATATATTCGTTTGCTCCTTCTTTATCAAATGACTCCCAAAGGAAGAATACATGAGCAAAATCTTTCAAATCTAATATGGATTCATTAGCAACAATGCCTTTTATTTTAGATACGAATATTCTCTCCAGATCATGCAATTGTTCTAAACTTATTATTTGATCCGTTTCTTTTTTCGAGCCTCCAGTCAATCTTCCATATCCCAATTCAATCGTGTGAATAATACGAGCCAACGCTCCAATTCCATTTTTGTCTATATTCTCAGCAATGTCATGAATGATACTATTGCGTTCATCCTCTGTTTTCAGCTTTCGTATTATTTCTAATGCACAGTATTCTGCTATATCACTTGCCGAAAGTGTGAAGAACGCTCTTGTCGTCTCTCCCTGATATCCCTCTTGGGAATCCATTAATGCTGAGGCAAGAATACCCAACCGGTCATACGGAATACTGTCGATCAGTGCTCTTATCTCCTCTAAAAAATAAACAGTATTCCCTTGTTTATTAACTTCTTCGATGACGGATTTCAAAGCGTCTTTGTCAAAATCATAGATGCATGCATTTACTATACTTCTGGGTACTTTTATTTCATCCAAGTCAAACATGAAGTATAGTTCAAATCTCCCCTCGTGTGCGGCTCTCATTTTTCCGCGTATCTCAGAACTGTTCTGATACCACGAATTATGTTCTTCTACGTCTTTTGCAAACACAGGGAACATTGTTGCGACACACTTTAATGATTGTTCTGGATTTATTCCCAGCCTTGAAAAATCCTCGCTATATTGTTTGCGATAGTCAATCTTGTGATCCCTGGTAGACAAAAGACCATGTAATAACCCACCACAGACAGCTTCCTTATTGTTGCTAATCCATTTATATAGTTCTGGTTCTAATACTTCTATTGTGGTGATGCCCACCATATCTTCAAATGAGGTTTCCTGATACAGCATACCATATTTGAATTGAAAGGTATTAATCACCCTGTTAATGTCCCTCAGTGTGATTATGTATGGTGCAACACAATTTTGGAAAACATTGCTCCAGTATTGTTGATCCCAAACAACCCCAGGGAGCTCTCGGATTATCTGATCCAGTTTAGCAAAAAAGATTTCATGTAGCTTTGACCTACGTAATTCAGGAAGTTCAAAAGGAATCTGGATTATCTTTTCCAGATATTCATTCCCATCAATATTGTGTATCTCAGACAACGCACTTCTAACTATTTCCCTGTCCATTGCTAAAATGTATATTATGTTCGGGAAATCAGCTACTTGTTTTACCAACTGAAAGATATCTCTAATCTGAGAATTTGTCAGTCTGTCAATATCGTCTATAACAATTAGAATTTTCTTGTTTGCTTCTCGCAATGCCTTTTCAAGTTCTTTTCGAGTCTTATCTAAATCAGCCCCCTGCATAAGGCTTTCGCCTTGTGCATGTGCTATCGTTTTGAATACGGCAGCAGCGCCAGAGCCAATTACAGGGATAAGGGATAGAGCGTCAAATGCGCCAGAATAATCGCTTAACGCTTTTCCGACTTTCTTCTTTAGCTCTTCATTGTCCTGATACTCTATAGTGTTTTTAAGATTCTGAAAAAAAATGCTGATTAAGTTGTCTTTATCAGAATAGTTCCAAGGAGCAAAGCGCATAGTTATAGGCCTATTCTCCTCATCAGATGATAAGCCATCTAACTCGCTAATTGCCATATTGATTACTGACGTTTTTCCGGTTCCCCATTTTCCAAATAAGCCAATAACTAGTCCGTCATCGCCATTATATTCGAAAATGGCTTTCCCAAGCTGTTTTGCAAAAGATGATCTCCCCAACAAGTCTTGGTCGCAGCTTTTTATAGGTCGATCTGTATTGTAGTTCATGGATCATCCTCCATACGAATTGTACTGGTTTTACAGCAACTAACTTTGCTGACACCGGACGCCCGTCTATAACTTCTACGGCATCCAAATAATTCTTCGAATAACTCCTTGGAGAAGTAAATAAGAGTCGTGAGAATTACTGCGCCGTTTTGTGTTTTCCTCGAATTCTCCTGACAGCCAGTTCTGGCCCCATCAACTTATCATTCTTTGTTTGGTACTGTGTATATGATAACTTTCCACTAAATACACACCAAACATGAACAATAACACCGTTAATCGAAGGGTGTTTTGGAAAGGTTAGGGGTATATACACCTCAAACCTGATTTATCAAGGACAAACAATAATTCACATATTCCAGAAGATTTGTTTCCTTTACTTCTTGAAGCTTCTTTGAAAGAGTATGAATCTGCTCAAGAGTATCGTTGGAAATAGGATTCTGGTTTATTGGAAATACTTTGCTGTAATAGCTACCCTTTTGAGCATCGGGGATTTTCTTTGTCATAATCCCGGCTTTAATCATAACCTCTTCTAGATTTGGAGAGTTGTATATCGGCACAATATACTCTTTGAGGCAACTGCTTTCAAACATTCTTCCGGAAATGTAATCCTTTCTGGTTTGATCGGAACAGTCATCTGTGTCCATGATAATAAACAGTTTGAAATTCTTTAGGGCCTTTTTCTTTTTGTCATATTCTATAGAATATGCTTTGGCAAAGGTTTTGAGACTATTATATGGTTTGCTGCTTAGTATCTTCTGTAAACCATTGATTTGAATACTGCTTTTACCTTTATTGCTATCAATGATCCTGACAGGCAAATGAAGGTTCGTATAAATATAACTTGCAAGAAATCGTTCTGATTTCCCATGCACTATGACGGCTGCTTTTTTGTACTGAGCAGGGGTATAATTCCTCATTCAGTTCCCTCCTGCTTAGTACCGACTCCTCTTAACTCTTCGACTATTTCTCCATATTCTATTTCGTCAACAACAGGAACACCACCAAATAAGCCCTTAATATACATGTTCCGAATGTTATTTGTCCCATGAATATCGTATTCATCAAGGCAATGCACTTCTTTATTTCCTAAGTAGTCAACATTGATGACGTAAATTGACTGAGGACGCAGCGTCTCCAGCAAATACGTATTATGCGTTGTGATGATTAATTGCCCGTTTATCCATTCGTCTATTGATGAGAGCATGGTTCTGAGGAGTAAATCATGTATTCCAGTGTCAATTTCATCTAGAGCTATAGTCCCGCCTTGACAAGCCCCCAACAAATCATTGATCATGAACAGAATCCGTTTAGTTCCTTCTGATTCCTCCTGAAAATTTATACTCCGGATTTGTCCGCCGATCATTTTATCAACGTACAGTCTGTAATAAAGATTTGGGCCTTCTGGATTCTTCTTATAGAAAACTTGCTTTATATCAGAATAAGCCTGCGTAAAAAAGGTATTCAGGATACGTTCAGTCTGATTTAATGCATTCTCATGAGAAACTGCAATCAAACCTTCAAGCGGATTATCTATCACCCCCTGATAATTAACATTTGCATTCTGACTCTTGAGAGAACCAATCGAGTGTTTGGCTGTTAACAATAGGATCATGTTAATTACTTCAAACACATATGGCAGATAGCTTTTGTTAATATAATCCGCGTTTTTGCTTTCACGTTCATTGTGAAGAATACTTAATAGAGAGTGTTTTCCCCAATATTGGTCAATCAAAGTTGCTAGTTCACGTTCAGATTCTTTAGTTTGAAAGAAGTTTCCACAGAAAGACTTATCGATTCTACCATCCTGCAATGAGAGATCGAATACCACGCCACTCTGTTTTCCTGTAAAATAGTATAACTTCTCTCCAATAAACCCTTCTGTGAAAGAGATAGAATAGTAACCAGAATGATTATTGAATATAAAACCCAGCTCAATGGTTGTCGGTTCTTCACAAGCAATCATTCTATGGTCTGCCATCACATTTTGAAATGTTGGAATATTGCCGTTTGCCAAAGATGCGAGGAGTGCGTCCGGCAAAGATCCAGCCTTTTGCATTTGCTGTAGAGCCACCATATGAAAGGACTCTAAAGAAAGGCGCAAAAAGCTTAAGCTATCGACAAAATTCGACTTTCCACTTCCGTTTTCACCATAAACTGCAACAAACTTTTTATATGACTTTTTTCCTTTTCGAAAATCGAATTTGGTGTCCCTAAAAGATTTGAAATTCTTTAACTCAACATAAGTAATCATCCGTACCACCTCATAAGAATAATTGCGAGCGTCTTTATAATAACACGATTTTCTCCGCCTGTCAACAAACACGCTCAAATTTGACATAAAATATGTCATATTTGAGCGTGTTGTTAGAAGTGCAGGATGCGTTGCAAATCTGCTATTGCTTAGCTAGGCTACTGTCCACGGCAATGTACGCTTGAACCTCAACCTTATTACATTATCTTTCAAACAAATCCAATTATCCAGGGAAGAGGTCGACAGGCTGTGGGAGTTCAAGGACCAGCCCTATTATCAGATCGTGCTGATGCTGATCTACACCGGCTTACGCATTTCGGAGCTGCTGGAACTGAAAAAAGAGAATGTCAATCTGAAGGAACAATACTTAGATGTGATCGTCAGCAAGACGAAAAACGGCATCCGCCGGGTCCCCATTGCAGACAAGATCCTACCGATGTTCAAGGCCTGGTATAAGGGATCCCCTTGTGAGTACCTGCTCTACTGTCCTTCAGGAACGGGATTCGATTACCGGAACTACTACGACAGCTACTGAACGGCGGTGATGGAAAGCCTGGGCTTCGACCACAGACCTCATGACACACGTCACACCTGTGTCTCGATGCTGACGGAGGCCGAAGTGAATGCGACCATGATCAAGAAGATCGTAGGCCACTCAGGTGCGATGACGCTGACGGAACGGGTATACACCCATCTGGATGTCAAGGCACTGCTGGAAGCGATCAACAAGATCTGAACAGAGAACCGGGGTCTCGATCATAGTTTTGCGGCATCAGAGGCGTACTTCTCAAGGGATATGAACTCTGTGCCGAGCTCATCGTGACCGTCAGCGATATAGAGATACACGTGGTAGTCCTTAGCCATCTCTTCGGCGGAGGCCTTGAACACCCACCATGGTTCCACTGCGCACTGGAACATCACGAATATATTCTTATGTTCTGATCCAAACTCGTATACTTTCATAACGGCTTCTTCTATGTTATATGTCACAAAACAAAATTAGTTTTATCTAACCATCGGGCATATTGGTTAGTTCTAACTAACTAATTATATCCCCTCTCTCCTAAAATCAACACGAAAAAACCCCAAAACCATGGGTCCTGGGGTCTTTTGTTCGCCGTTACTCTTCTGATTATCTCTTTGAGAACTGGGATGCACGTCTTGCTTTCTTCAAGCCGTACTTCTTTCTTTCCTTCATTCTGGAGTCTCTTGTAAGGAATCCGGCTGCCTTCAGCGGTGCTCTGTAAGCTTCCGCATCAGCTTCGCAAAGGGCTCTTGCGATACCGTGTCTGAGAGCTCCTGCCTGGCCTGTGAAGCCGCCGCCGACTACTGTTGCGACTACGTCGAACTTTGTCTCGGTTCCGGTAACTTCCAGAGGACGTCTGACCTCTCTCTTAACGATCTCCATTCCGAAATAATCTTCCAAGCTCTTCTTGTTGACAGTGATGTTGCCTGTTCCGGGGATCAGTCTAACTCTGGCAACTGAAGACTTACGTCTGCCTGTACCTTGATACTGCATCTTAGCCATTGTCTACTCCTCCCCTTAAATTTCCATTGTCTCAGGCTTCTGTGCTGTGTGAGGATGCTCACATCCGGCATAGACCTTTAACTTTTTGAACATCTGCCTGCCAAGCTTGCCATCAGGAAGCATGCCCTTTACAGCATGTCTGATGATCTCTTCGGGCTTCTTCTGCTGTAACTTTTCGAAGGTGATCTCTCTGAGTCCGCCGGGATATCCGGTGTGCTTCTTGTAGATCTTGTTGGATCTCTTCTTACCGGTTACAACAACTTTTTCTGCGTTGATGACGATAACGTAATCTCCGCAGTCAACGTGTGGTGTGTAGATGGGCTTGTTCTTTCCTCTGAGAACCATGGCCACCTCTGAAGCAAGCCTTCCGAGAGTCTTGCCCTCTGCATCGACGACGTACCACTTGCGTTCGATCTCTGCAGGTTTTGCGATGAATGAACTCATCTTGTCTGATCCTTTCTACCTACTGAGTTCCCGCTATCTGTCCCCGTCTGTGCGGGACAACGCGTGAACTGTTTCGGCTCTGCCTACTGGGTTTCGGGAAGATCTCTCACAGCAGGCGACGTACGTTTCTAAGCGCACGGCACCCGGTTCTTGATCTTCTCAGGAAACTTGATCGGCATCCTAAAAATAACTTTTAGCCCAGACGCTTACGGACGAAGCCTGGCGTCTCGGGAAGCCGTGGAGCGAGCCACGGCGCACAATCGTGCTTGTATATTATATTGCCTAATAATTTGAATTGCAAGGAGTTTTTTGAGGGAAAAACGGAATAAATCGGATCAGGGGGTATACTGCTCTGCGTTCATGACCAGGCCGCTTGTTCCGTCTCCTTCGCACACTAAGCGTCCGTAGAAATCGAAGGTCTTGTTTCTGGCTTTGTCGTAGTGTCCCAGCCTTCTTCCGTAGAAATCTGTGGCCACTATCTGGTTTCCCTGGTCATCCAGGAAGCCTTGCACTCTTCCGTAGAAATCTTTGATGGGTGTCTTTGGCATGGTGTGTCTCCTTTCTGGTTGTGGGTTGGCGCGGGGTTCCGTGATTGGGGGATCGTGCCGGGGGTTCCGGGCCCGTGGCGCGGGCTCGGGTGGCTCGTGCCAGGGCTCCGGGCTAGATCTCCCTGGTGGGGTCGTCCGCGATTCCCTGTTCCAGCTGCCACAGTCTGGCGCACTTCCATGCGTGGAACAGGTCGCCCTTCATTCCGTAGTACACTCCTCCGTGGGTAAAAAACATCACGTCGGAGTAGATTATTGTAAGATTTGGTATTTCTTTGAATAGGAAAACTCTGTCTCCCATGACCATGCGGTCTCTGTACAGTTCCAGGTCGCCGGTCTCAAGATCCACGTCTTTGTAGTTATCGTCCTTCTCGAAAAGGGTCACGGCCTGCTCAGTGAAAAGCCTCTCCTCCCCGGCCTGTGCCACGTCTCTGTCGAACTCTTTCTCCATCCAGCGGGTCCAGTCGTAGGTGTTGTCGAAGGGCAGGGGTGCAGGATTTTTTGCGCCATCTGCCGTGGGCACCAGGAAGCCGTGCTCGTCGATCCGGCCCTGCATGCCGCAGGCGCTGCAGCCGAACTCATCGCCCCGGGCCCAAATCCGGTCGTAGGCGCCGCAGACCGGGCACTTGAAAAGATACTTCTCCATGCCCTCGGCCGGGTCGCCGCCCCGGTAGGTCCACATCAGCTTCCGCTGCTCGGCGTAAGCGTCGGAGCGGATGTCGCCGTTGATCAGCTCCGTGATCTGAGCCGGGGTCATGGCGCGGAGCTCCTCCGACGAGTAGGTGCCCACGACGTGGCCCTTCATGGGGCCCCGGCGTTTTTTGCGCGACCACCTGGCCTGTACGAAAAAGCCTCCGGTCAGCCTGTAGGTCACCAATCCGCAGCCCGCCTGCCTGATGAACTTGCCCAAAGCCTCCGGCAGGGGCAGGGTGCGCCCGTGGTAGGACCGCCTCCCCTCCGGGAAGATCATGACGTTGCGGCCCGCCCGGACTCGGCGCATCATCTCCCTCACGGCGCTTAAGGAGGACTTGCCTTTTTCCACGGGAATGGGGTCCGCCAAAATCTTCAGGGGCCGGCCGTAGACCGGGTTCCGGAGCAGGTGCTCGCCGCACACGAAGTACACCGGCTGAGTGCTGGCCAGCATCACAAAAATCTGGTCCGACTCGGTCACGTGGTTGCAAACCATTATGTAGGGTTCGCCCATGTCGGGGATCCCGTCGGTCTCGAATTCATATTTCTTTGCCAGCCGCCTGCAGATCATGCGCCCGATGGCGTAGGTCAGCCTGTAGACGGCCGGTATCTTCACATCTAGCATAAAGTCTCTGCCTCAAATCGTAAGTTTACGTTCCAAGTGTATTCTATGATTGCTCCTTCTGTCAATGATTTGGTGGGATTCTGGGAAAATAGGGGGGTGTGGGTGGTAAGGATTGATGGGGTGGGTCAATTTCGGATGATAAGCAAGATTTGACCCAATTTTCCGACTGGTAGGTGGGTCAATTTCGGGTGATAAGCAAGATTTGACCCAATTTTCCGACTGGCGAGTAGGTCAATTTCGGGAGTTGGGCCAGATTTGACCCAATTTTCTGGCTGGCGTGAAGTGGTAAGCTAAAAGTAGACACCGTCCAAAAACATGTAAACATGACGTATAATATCATAAACAGCATGTTCGCATTCTACACAGGAGGTGCTCAATGCAGTATACTTACGACAAAC
>Ga0256405_10002738_pt1 | contig 38895 bp, 54 predicted proteins | sample RumenRJG_02DNA_FD_189096 | JGI IMG/M metagenome (GOLD analysis project Ga0256405, IMG submission 189096) | Bovine rumen microbial communities from Lethbridge, Alberta, Canada - RJG_02 | ecosystem: Host-associated > Mammals > Digestive system > Stomach > Rumen | place: Canada: Alberta... | reverse complement strand
GGTTAACCTTGCAGAGAATCCTGCGGCAGCAGTAAATAAACCTATCATCGCATATTCATTTGAAGAGGCAGTGAAGGCTCTGGGTTACAGCGATGACTACGAAAAGTACACGCTCTGCCAGGCAATGGATGCCTCTTTCAGGGTATTTGCAGTAGCACCTGTGATTTTCATCAATGTACTTGATCCGTCAAACGCTAACCATAAATCAGCCATGACAGGCGGAACCATCACCATTACTGATGGCGTCGCAAAAGTGACTGAGAAGGGCGTGCTTCTTGATAACAGCTTCACTGTAAAGAAGGACGCAAATACTGCCCTCACAAAGGGAACAGATTATCTCACATCTTTCAATGATGATGGAACACTCGATATCACCATCCTTGAAACAGCAACCACCACAGGCCTTACAAGCGTAATCGTGGCAGGTAACAAGCTGGCACCTTCAGGAGTTACTGCAAATGACATCATCGGTGGTGTCAATGCAACCACAGGAGAGGAGAAGGGTCTTGAGGTTATCCGTCAGATCTATCCTACACTTGGACTCACACCGGGCCTCATCCTTGCACCGGGCTGGTCACACAATCCGTCCGTTGCGGCAGTCATCAGATCTAAGTGTCAGGAGCTCAACAATCTCTTCACGTGCGAAGCAGTTGTTGATATCGCGGCAAACTCATCAACCGGCGCGGCTGTTTACACAGCTCTTCTCACTGCAAAGACAAACCTCGGCGTTGCCGACCCACATGTCATCCTTTGCTGGCCAAAGGTAAAGCTTGGAGAAAAGACATTCTTCTACTCAGCAGTATGGGCGGCGATGACGGCATACTGTGATGCACAGCACGGCGATGTGCCTTATAAGAGCCCTTCAAATGAGCTCCTCAACATGACTGCAGCAGTCCTTGATGACGGTACAGAGGTTCTTCTGGATAATTCCCAGGCGGCACTTGTAAACAGCTACGGTATCGTCACAGCTGTCAATGATCAGGGATGGAAGGCTTGGGGCAACAACACCTCAGCATATCCGGGCAATACAGACCCCAAAGACCGCTGGATCGCTTGCAGAAGAATGATGAGTTGGTACAGAAATCATTTTATTCTGACATACAAGGGCAAGGTCGATGATCCTACGTCATACAGACTCATCGAGGCTGTTGTAGACAGTGAGAATATCTATCTCAACTCGCTCACATCATCAGGGGCTATCGCAGGCGGCGTTATCAGCTTCAGCGAAGCAGACAACCCTATCACATCAATCCTCAATGGTGAGGTCCATTTTGAAACAAAGATCGCATTCTGGACTCCTGCAGAGTATATCGAGAATGTCATCGAATTTGACCCGACGATTCTTCAGACTGCATTAGGAGGTGAATAAAGATGTCAAAAGTAATCAATTCACAGTCAATTCCTGAGATTATCAATAATTTCAGGGTTTACAACGGGGACGGAGACGAGCTCATCGGTATCACCGGTGAGATGTCTCTGGCAGATCTTAATAACCTTACGGCATCCATCAGTGGTGCCGGCATTGCTGGAACCTACAATACTCCGGTAATCGGTCAGTATGATTCCATCCAGCAGGAGGTTCCTTTCCGTGTAATGTACAAGGAGATGGCAACCATCATGAACCCTATGAAGGTCGCAAGACTCAATATCAGAGGGGCTATCCAGGTAACAGACAAGTCCACAGGTGTTTCAGATATGTGTGGATTCCGTTATGTAGTAGGCGGAAGATGCGTGGCAGCAAAGCCTGGCTCAATGCAGCCAGCTAACCCTATGTCAGCATCCGCAACAATCGAGGCAACATACGTGCTGGTAGAGATCGATGGCGAGAAGGTTATCGAGATCGATAAGCTTAACAATATCTGCAAGATCGATGGAACAGACCTCCTCGAGGCTGTACGTCGCTACTGCTAATCAAAAAGGTGGATGGTTATGGGGAAAAAGGTTGTTGAGAATGCTGAGATCGGAGCTGCTGAGAATGCAGCTCCGGAATCAGTTGAAAATGAAGAACAGAAAATTGAAGAGATGATGTCATTCAAACTGAACCAGTCATTCAAGTATGACGGCGAAGAGATCACAGAGCTGGACCTATCCGGATTACTGGATCTGAATGCACACGATCTCGTAGACATAGACAGAGAAATGACGCGCAGAGGTTTTGCAGGCGCTCGTAACGAGCTGACAAGACAGTATGCGATGCTGGTTGCAGCTCGGTGCAACAAGAAACCATGGGACTTCTGTGACAGAATGAGTGCGCGAGACTCCATCAGACTGAAGGAGTATGTCGTAACTTTTTTCTACGCAACGGTCTAACTCCGGAAGCGATCGATTCGATCAGGAGGGCGATCGTGGCTATTTCTCTGAGAACCGGAACATCGATGCAGTTTTTATACGAACTGCCGATCGATGAGCTGGACAAGGTGACAGAAGAAATTCTGAATGCAAGCAAGAAACGAAAATAAATCAACGTAAGGAGATGCAGTATGGCAAACAGCAAATATCAATTAGCATTGCAGATTGTCGGAATGGTGGACCAGTCTCTGGGGCAGGCGACCAATCTGACAAAGAAGCAGATGAGAGAGATTGCAAAGGCTGCAGCGAAGGCATCCGGAGAGGTAAAAGGGACAGCGGTATCGACATCGGAAGCATTCGCAAAAGCATCTCCTGGCATTGATTCTATGTGGGGAGGACTCACAAAGGCAGCAGGCGCTGCAGTGGACGCGATGAAAGTCGCAGCGGGAGCAGCAACAGCTCTGGGAGCCGCAGCAGTAACGGTCGGATCCGGATTTGAATCCGCGATGTCATCATGGGCAGCGACAGCGGGAGCGAGTCAGGAAGAGTACGCAGCAGCGAAGCAGGCAGCGATGGAGATGGGCAGAGAAACATCGAAGACGGCAAGCGAATCAGCAAATGCGCTCGAGTACATGGCTCTTGCGGGATGGTCGGTAAACGATTCAATCAAAGCACTTCCATCAGTGCTGAGACTGTCAGAAGCATCCGGTCTCGATCTGGCCAGAACATCAGACCTGGTAACAGATTCAATGGCGGCAGCTGGAGTCGAGATCGATGGTTTAGCAAATTACCTAGACATAGCTGCCACAGCGAATAATAAGTCAAACCAGACTGCAGAGCAATTCATGGATGCGATGATCGGAGTTGGTGGCGTAATGAAGACTCTGAAGGCACCGGTGACAGATACTGCAACAGTCCTTGGAATAATGGCAAATCGTGGCGTCAAGGGTGCTGAAGCTGGCAATGCCCTGAATGCTGTCATAGCGAATATGACAACCGGAACAGGAAAAGCCGGAAAGAAGATGAAAGAGCTGCAGCTGTCGGCATTTAACGAGGACGGAACATTTAAGGGACTGAAGCAGACATTCACAGAGCTGAACGAGAAGCTGTCGACAATGACCGACGAAGAAAAACAGGTAACGGTCGCAGCAATCGGAGGCAAAGAGCATACAGCGGATCTGAATAACATCCTCATGGGGCTCACGACAACGCTCGAAGATGGAACGACAGAATGGGATTCACTGGCAGCATCGCTCGGAGATTGCCATGGAGCGATGGAGAAGATGGCCGAAACGAAGATGGATAATCTTCAGGGAGACATGGCGATCGCAAGGTCAGCAATGGAGGACGATGCGATCAGAATGTATGACCTGTTCAAGACTCCGCTGAGAGAAGCTGTCCAGGAAGGAACACAGTGGATCTATAAGTTCGGAGAATTGTCATCCGAGTATCTTGAAGAAGCAATTCCGACAGTGCGGAGACAGTTACTGGACGGGAAAGATGCTCTGATGGAGTTTGCGGATCCGATGATTGCGACCGGAAAATGGCTGCTTGATAACGGAGATAAGACTGCCGGAATCATCGTGGGAATTGCGACAGCAATCACGACGCTGAAGGTAGCAAAGGAAGCACAGGCAGGCTTTACTGCAATATCCGGGTTCATAGCTGCAATGGCATCGAATCCGGTAACACTGGCGATCGGTGGAATCGCATTACTAGGCGGAGCGATTGCGGGAATTGCGACACAGGAAAAACTCGCAGCTAAGAAAGCGAAAGATGCGAACCTGGAGAAACATTTCGGGAATATGACATTATCTCTTGAAGATTTGCATGAGGTAGCGTCCGACATCCTGGGAAAGGATACGATCGGCAAGCTGGCAGAGTCGATGGAGGAGATGACAAAGGTCGACAAGATCGCGCAGACGGTCGAAGACGCCAGCAAAAAGATATCGAGGATCACATGGAAAGTCGGATCCGGGTTCCAGCTGACAGAAACAGACTCAGCGGACCTGAAAACGAATATCGATTCGATGGTCGAGCAGAGCCTGCAGGCAGTAGAACAGGCGAAGTACACAGCACACATCTCAGTGACGGCAATGTTCGGGGAAAACAGTGAGAAGGGGAACGCACTACTCACTGAGCTGGACAGTATGTACGACAGCATGAGCGGAGAGGTAACAGAGCTGGGAAATCAGCTCGGAAAAGCCTACAGCGATGCAATGGAAGACGGAATCATCGACGTTGATGAAGCAAAGATGATCCAGGAGCTGCAGGAAAAGCTGGCAGCAATCACGAACGAAGTATCGCAGGCACAATCAGAAGCGAAACTGCAGAGAATCGAACTGAAATACTCCGGAGAAGCGCTGACAAATGAATCATTTGAAAACCTGCAGAGAGAAATTAATGATCAGATTGATGCCCAGACAGAAAACTTCAATACAGCTTATGAGTATCAGCTGGGCGCTCTAAACATCAGACTGAATAGAGGAGAGATCACGCAGGACTCATACGATACGTTGAAAGCGGATCTGGATGAGCAACTGCAGTCAAACCTCGATGCACTCAGTGAAAAGGGATTTAATTATTCGTTGGACACCGTAGAAGCATCATATCAGTCAGAAATTGATGCATTCGCTGACAAGGCGCCGGAGATACTTAAGAATGCAATCGAGAAGATGCAAGGCGGAGCCAATGGCCTCGGAGATGCGCTCGATGGGTCAAACCTGATCGGACAGTTTAACGTCGACAGCTCAACACAGGATGCAATCGGAAAGCTACTGGAGAAGATGCAGCCTCAGATCGATGCAATGAGGGAAAAGGCAAAAGAACTGCAGGAAGCAGGGAAGGCAATTCCGGAGTCATTACAGAAGTCACTCGACAGCGTGACGAACCTCGAAGCGCTGAGCGGAAACATGGATGCCATGTTTGAAGTGCTGGGAAAGGCAGCGGTCAACAACCCACAGTATGAATCAGCACTTGGAGAACTGAAAGCGAAGGGTACGGAGCTTCCGGAGGAGTTTAGTCAGGCGATCATCGATAATAAGACGCAGGTGCATAAAGGAGTCGATGAAGCATACAAAGAGGTAAAACGGAGAGCAGACGAAGACTTCGCAAATCCAATAACAGCAAACGCAAGACTGAACGTCAATGTTACGACAACATATAGCAGAATCACATCAAGAATCCCTGGAGTGCAGGAGAACGCTGAAGGATCCATCGTAAGAAAACCAACGCTGTCATGGGTCGGCGAAGGTGGAGACTCCGAGGGAATCATTCCAATCAATAACAGCCAGAGATCTGCGGATCTTTACAACCAGGTCGGAGAAGAACTGCTGGCAGCGGGAAACACAGGAATCAGAGCAGGTGGCGAAGGACAAGAGAGAGCTGCTTCGATAAGACGAGCACAGACGGCAGCAGAACTACAAGATCAAGTGGAATCCGGGCTGAAGACTACGGTGAACGTAAGAAATGAAGAAACCGGATCCAGATCTCAGACAGTGACATATGCGCCAGTATTCAATATCAGCGGATCTGCAAACGAGAGCGATCTCAGAAGAGTAGCAGCTGAATCATATGCGCAATTCAAAAACTACATGAGCAGATACGTAAGGGATAACGCAAGACTAAGCTATTAAGGAGACGGTATGGCATCGAAAACGAAAAAACATATCACAATCGCCGGAGACACATTCGACAAGATCGCCTACAAATACTACGGAGATGAGCATTTGTGCGACAAGCTGATGGATGCAAACCGGTCTCTGATCGATTATCTTATCTTCCCGGCAGGAATTGAGGTCACGATTCCTGCGCGGGAGACGTTCACGACAGAAGAAGTCGATTCTGATTTCCCGGATTGGAGGTCGGTATTAAATGGCTAATGCGAGGAAGCTGGTCCCGCTGATCTTATACGACGGCAAGGAAGTGGGGCTGACGGCAAGAGTCGAAAGCATCGAATATACGGACAACGATCAGGGCAAATCCGACGAGATCACACTGACATTCTCAGGATCCGCTGCAAACTGGCTGAGAATGAATACAGTGATCGAGAAGGAACATAATCTCGAGGTGGCACTGACATTCGCACAATGGGACTCAGCAGAGACATTTTCAAATTATCACGCCGGTAATTTTACGGTTGACGATATAACGTTCTCAGGGCCTCCGAGCGTGTGCGTGATCAAGGGGATATCGGTCCCTGCATCATCGGATTTCTCATCTACGAAGAAATCAAAAACGTGGAACAATGCAACACTGAAACAGATCGCGCAGGAAAAGATGGCAGAATACGGAATGGCAAATCTGTATTACTGGGGAGCGGAACCGGTGATCGAGGTCGTAGAGCAGGCGGATCAGACGGATAGCGAATTCCTTTATGATTTATGCAAGCATGAGGGGATGTTCCTGAAGATCTACAAGACAGGACTTGTAATATTTGACAAGAAGATCTACGAAGCGCGTGGATGCAAAACGACATTTACTCCGAAGGACATGGAATCGTATTCCTGGAACAGCACTCTGGTAGGGACATACACTGGAGCGACAGTGCAGTATACCAATACTGACGCAGAAAAGAATACGGCAAAGAAAACAAAAGAAGAAAAAGCTACAGCAAAGGCGGACAAGGCAGCAGACGCTGCGATTACAGCCAGAGATCCAAACTCCTACAACGTAGGAAAGGTGGATGCAGCAGCCGAAAAGAAAATGATCAGCGTGGTGGTAGGAACAGGTCCGAGAATCATGCAGATCAATGAACATTGTGAGAATGAGGCGGAAGCAATGCGGAAAGCAGCAGCGAAGGTAAACGAGGAAAACGAAAAAGCTGTGACCACTGAATTCACGACCATAGGAAATTGCGATGCGTGGCTGAACGCGACAAACAATTTCATGATTTCAGGGATGGGACGATTGAATGGAAAGTATTTCTGCACGAGCGTCACGCATTCAGCGAGTGCAAGCTCCGGGCACAAGATGGCGGTCCGAGGATACAAGATTTTTAACAGGTTATAGGAGATGCGGACATGGGAAGCAGTCAGGATGTGAGAATAGGATTTGTATCATCGTTTGATGCCGGAACAGGTACCGCATCTATTTATTATCCGGACAGATCCGGAATGGTAACTCAGAAGATGAAAGTGTTCGCTCCACTGGGATGCAAGCAGACTCTAGTGAAAGATGATCAGGTGCTGGTCCTTCATCTATCGAATGGAGGAGAGGCGGGCATAGTAATCGGAAAGATCATGGACGGAGGGGCATCGATCACAGCACAGGGCGGAGGAATAACATTTTCCGGATCGCCTGGATCGATAACATTAGCAGATCTGATCCGGATCAAGAATAAGGTTTTGTGAGGTGACGCATGAGAATAGGAAACTGGGGAAGCGGAATTAAATTTCAGACGTCAGATGAGCGGGTGCTGACATTCACAGAAATGAAGCATTCATTCTCAGCAAACATCAAGAAGCACAATGTAATGGGTGGGAAAAAACCTTTGCTTGAATTCACAGGGCCTGATCTTGAGACGGTGACCTTTACGATAGAACTTAATGCACTGCTCTGCCATAGGCCGATAGCCGTGGAGGAGAAACTGCTTAAGAGAGCACAGACAGGACAGCACTACCCGCTGGTAATAGGAGGCCGGAGGATATTAAAGCAGGCGATGATCACGAATATGTCTACCGGCTACGATATCGTGCTGAAAAAAGGTGAAATTTACTCCATGAAGATAGACGTGACCATGACGGAATATAACTGAGGAGGATACCATGAAATTCAATTTCATATCAGAGAACGAGTCGGAAGAGATAAATAACATCATAGACTGTCTCCAGAATATCCTTGCAATACCCGAAGGCTCCATACCGTTGAACAGAGGGCTGGGGCTTAAATGGTCATCATTATCCACTGTCCCGGAAGACCTTGAAAATGATTACGCAACGGATCTCATGGAAAAGGTTGAGAAATGGGAGCCGAGGATAGAAGTTGTGGCTGTCGAGTTCGGATACGGTGAAGATGGTCAGGCGACGGTCAATGTTCAGATAGAACTCACAGAGACGGAAGATAATGAAGAGGAGGATGAGGAGGAATGAGCGCAAGCAATCTTGATTCCATCATGAATTATCCCGATGTGTCATTCATTGACAACCTGTCGGTGGAGACGCTAGAGAACAACATGATCCAATGGTTCAAGGAAAAACGGAAAGAATTAACAGGAAAAGATATCGTATTAGGAGCGGCAGATGATAGGAGACTTATCTTATCAGCTGGTGCTTATTTTATTTACCAGGCTTTTCAGAAGACAGATCAGGCGGGCAAGATGGGACTTCTTAAATACGCTACCGGGGATTTTCTTGAGAATCTCGGAGCCCTCAAAGGTGTATCCCGAAACCCTGCAAGAGGCGCGACAGTAACACTCAGATATTCCATGACAAGTACGAGAACGTCTGTTACTCCGGTTCCTGCCGGTTCAAAGGCAACAGCCGGTGACGGTGTGTTCTTCAGTACACAGGAATACGTGGAGATTCCAGCAGGTGGTACATACGTTGATGTCGAGGCGCTATGTGACACTGTTGGCACTGGCGGAAACGTTTATGCGATAGGAGAGATAAATAAGATGGAGGCAGCAGTGCCTTTCATCGATTCGGCCACTAATATCACAAAGGCGCAGAACGGACGTGATATAGAGTCTGATGATGACCTGAGAGAACGCATATTCCTGGCTCCTGAGTCATATACCTCTGCCGGCTCAAAGGGAGCTTATGAATATTATGTCCGAACCTATGATTCGACCATAGAGGATGTGTCCATCTCATCACCGGACCCGAGAGAGGTCGAGATCAGATGCATTCTGGCGGACGGAGAACTGCCACAGGAAGAATATATCAACGGACTTACGGCTTATCTCAACAGTCCGGATATAAAGATGCTGACAGACCTTATATCAGTGCAGGCGCCGGACACGGTCAACTATAACATCAGCATGACGTACTACATCAACCAGTCTGATTCAGCATCGGCGCTGACCATTCAGAATGCCGTCAATAACGCGGTGTCAAAATACATCATGTGGCAAAAGACGAAGATAGGCAGGGATATCAATCCGGATGAGCTTGTGAAGCTGGTGAAGGAAGCAGGTGCAAAGCGTGTGATAGTGACATCACCTGTGTTTACCACAATAGGGTTTGACGAAGTAGCAAAGCTCACAACTCAGACAGTGACATATGGAGGCCTTGAAAATGACTAAGTACGAGGACGGCGAGTTTTTGGAGCTTATGCCCTCGCTTTTTAAAGAAAATGCGGATGTGGCGGCAATAAGCTACGCATATAAAATGGCTGTCGCCTCGCTTCTCATGTCACAAAAGCGCACGTACCTGCTTTCTGACATCGACAACATGTCTGAAGAGGTCCTTGACCTTACGGCATTGGAACTGAATGCTCCTTACTATTCAGAGGACCTTGATATCGACACCAAGAGGAGTCTTGTCAAGAATGCAGTCATCTGGGAATCAAAAGCGGGCACAAAAAAAGCCGTGCAGGACCTGATAACACTGCTGTTCGGGGAAGGCGAGATCGTCGAGTGGTATGACTTCCCCGACGGACCCGGGACTCCGGGAACCTTTGATATCACAACAAGCGCACAGCTTACACCGTGGCTATACGAACAGATGGCAAAGGCAATCAATCGTGTAAAAAATGAGTCATCACACATAATGAGCATCACCTCAACCCAGGACATCCAAAAGCCTTTCACTCACGGCATGGGCTATACATGGGACGAGACAGGTACGATCACAAATGATGTTAATGTGGATGACGAGGACCAGGCATATCCGATAGGACAATATTTCGCGCTCGGGGAAGTCTCAGAGCTTTTAGAGGACGTGGTTCTGTTCCGGAAAGAGCTTGAACGGGATGTGCCGATGCCGGTTGAAGTGGGAATGGCGGTATCCTTCGATACCAGAACAGTGCTTTTAGAGACACTGGACGAGAGTCAGATAGAACAGGACACAAAAGTCGGCGCAGGCGTATCTTCGGATTCGCTGTCCGTACTGATGTAGGAGGGGAACAATGGCAATATTTACAAGATTTGCGCTGACCAGAAAGGGGCAGGAGCTCATAGCAAAGGCCCAGGCCGGTCGCGCGAGCATTAATTTTACGAAGTTCGGCACCGGATCCGGACTGTGGGGAGCTGACGAGGACCTTGAATACGCAATCGAGCTGAAAGAACCGAGGCAGGAGTTTAACTTCTCTGATATATCCATCCCAGCAGGTAACAGTTCAACGGTAGTCGTTACCGTGAACATCACCAACGAGGAGCTGACAACTCTTTACTACCTGAATGAAGCGGCTATTTATGCGAACGACCCCGAGGTGGGCGAGATAGTTTATGCGATCCTTGCATCGGAGGAACAGACCACGTATGTCCCGGCATATAACGGTGTAGGCATTTCCAACATCGTGCAGAGGATAAACCTTGAGGTCGCAAATGCAAACACCGTCACCATCAACATGGACGGTGCTCATGTATCGGCGGCGGAATATACAGCATTCAGAAACACGGTCAACTCCATCCTGGCAGGACTTGCAGGCGGTTCGGCAGGAGAATATCTCACGAAGCTGTCAAGCGAGGCCAATGCTTACGGCTGGGCATCTCCGCCGGTTGTCACAAAGACTTACGCAGAGTTTCCGGAAACAGGGCGGACGGACTCCATATACGTTGATGTGGATACTTCAGAGATATACATCTGGACGTTCTATGAGGGGAAAATGCAGTACTTCAAGCTCCCGCTCGGTGCTGAAGCATCAGCAACCCTGCAGGCGCAGATTACAACGAACAGAAATAACATTACGGCTATCCAGGCAAAGCTTGCTGAAACTGACATAACAGTCCCGACGGCCAACTGGGCAGAGGGTACAGCCGGAGACGGAACCGTTAAGTATTCCCAGACGATCACGGTTACAAACATGACAGCAAGCCTTGATGTTGAGGTATGGCCGAGGATTACAGCCGACACCGGAAGCGGCATAGTCGCAGAGAAAAAGGCGCTGTCACTGTTCTTCGGGAAAGGCATAGCCACAGGCCAGAACGGAAGCGTACTGCTTGAATGTTATGAAAGAAAGCCGGCAGTCGATTTCGGCTTAACACTTAAGGGGGTGAACTCATGATCCTGAGGATGATGCCGGGAGGCGATACCATAGATTTTGACGCCCTCACAGCAAAGCCGGAGGACGTTATTGAAGGTCTTGTGTTCGTGGGCGAAGGCTCTGAGGAAGAGCAGACAGGAACACTCCCTGACCGTGCGGAGATGCACGGTGCACCGGGTCTCGACAGCTCACATCCTAATATTCCGGTCCATCAGTCGGTTGATATAAAGACACAGACGGATACAAACGGAGATGTACAGATAGCGCTGGCCCCGCCTTTGGGAAGGTATCCCGGAAACGAAACTGCTTACGTTGGGTGCTATCCCGCGGAGATAGGCATTGAGCCAGAGAAGATAGTGAGCGGGCAGATAGTTGGCGGCGTGACCGGGACATACGGATCAGACGCGACAGTAACACCTGCAGACGTAAGGGACGGAAAGGTTTACTACGATGCCGAGGGACGTCAGATCGGAAACGCCGGAGACTTTGCGGCGGCAGCAGCAACTATCAACTGCGGCGAAAGTTACACCATCCAAAGGGGATTCCATCAGCAGGGGACGGTAAGAGCGAACTCCTTAGGTTCGCAGACACAGCCCCAGGGGACTGATGCCAATGCTTCCAATGCTCAGATCCTTAAGGGTTACGGTGCATGGTCAAACGGTGCTTACAGATCCGGAACCATGAAGAACATCTCAGGGGATGCAACCATTAAGCACACATCCTCAGATAATTCTCCCGTAGTTGTGGGGGACGCTTGCTATCAGACTAAGAACAGCGATAACACGGACCGCTTCGAGATCCGGTATAACGGAGATCCAGGATACATCTCAAAGCCAACCTTCTTCGCGATCGGGCTTGATAAACTTCGGTCAGCTCTTGGAATAGTGGCAAGCGTTATAAAAAACGGAACCACCATTGCCGGACTGAGTGGCACCTACGGAGCAGATGCCACAGCAGAAGCCGGTCACATCCTGAGCGGTAAGAGTGCTTACGGTAAGAATGGAAAGATTAACGGCACTATGGCACTCACGGCCGGAAAGATAAAGAAGGGCGAGAGACTCGCGGGAATAACAGGAACATGGTACGGGAATAAGAAGTGTATAGCCGCTACCGCTTGGTGCGGATTCGGCACAAGTGCATATACACCAGACAGCCAGTCCTTTACCATGCCGGCAAATGGCACGGTCTACTATGGCGGCGTAAGCTGTTTTTACGGAGGCTCCGGGGCGGGGACTCTGAGGATATATAAAAATGGTTCCGTAGTGGATTCCAGAGACAAAGAAGGCAGTTTTATAGTTCGAGGAAGCATGGTCAACAAGTCCTTTAATGCTAACGAAGGGGACGTAATAACTGTTGAAGCAACGGCAAGCTCAGGAGCGGCAACCATGTGCTGTATCCAGGCAGTGATCGTTTATTGATATCAATTCATTAAATACCGGACGTCCCCGCGTCCGGTAAAAATATAGCGGAGGTAAAAAATGCTGGGAAATTACAAGAAAGTATTAACGCGGAAAGGCGCCGAGCTCCATGCGAAATGCCTTGCCGGAACATCATCAAGCATCACTTTCACAAAGTTCGTGCTTGGTAACGGCACCTACACCGGTAGTGAGTCCACAGCGGCAATCGCCGCCATGACAACGCTAAGAAGTGCAAAGAAAGAGTATCAGGTAACGGCAGCAGAGATCGTGAATGCGGCCACCTGTAAGCTTACTCTTAATGCTTCCAACCTCGAAGTCACGCAGGGCTTTTATGTGACAGAGATAGGTGTATATGCTAAGGGCTCTGACAACGTGGAAGTTCTTTACAGCGTCACTGTTGCGGATCCTGAACATCCTGACTGGATGCCTGCATACAACAACGTAGCACCGGGATCATTAAGATATCTCGACTACATAAGTGTTGGCAATGCCGACAGCATTACTATCCACGTAAGCCCAGGAGGTCTTGTATCCATCGAGGATTTCGAAGCACTTGAAGGTCGTGTGACAGCCCTTGAAGAAGCGGGCGCCGGTATGGTCGGCGTCAAGAGAATGTGCGCGGCAGATGGCACACCACAGTCTTCAACCGTATGGACAAGAATAGGGCAGGCAGCAGGCGCTACCGTGGAATATGCCCGTGGCAATGAAGCTGTACAGAACGACCTCATGGACATGTGGCCGTACAATCAGATTAAACCTTGTAACTTAAAGATGGACGGTACAGTCCTCGCTTATCTCGGTGATGCAGGCTTTGACTGGTACTGCACAGACGGAACGGATGCAGAGGACACCTCGGTTATGGATGAGATTCCGACCGACATGTATATCGCTCATTTCTTCCAGAAGGACGCAAATGGGCAGAACTGGGAATACAAGGTCATTGCTGATTCTCCGAGATACCCGAACAGCGTTTATGTAAAAGACCTCATGAAGAGGGCAGACGGCACCACCCAGGATCATTTTTACTTCCCGATCTTCCTTGGCTCCATCAACAGTGACGGGCACTATGTATCAAGAGCGGGAGTTGCTCCGAAACATAACGCATCGGTGACCAGCCTTCGTACATCTGTGCTTACCAACGGAGATGACTGGCAGATCATCGATGTATGGGCATGGGAGGTATTCACATATCTCTGTGAGGTGATGTGCGCAAATGCGAATTTCAGGTCAACATTCGGAAGAGGATTCGGCGAGTCCGGCGGAGTAGCTTATGCAGCGCAGAACACAGGCACAGGCATCAACGTGATAAGCGTACTTAATGCTGATGCCGGAAAATTCGAGGTAGGTCAGACCATTTCTATCGGCACAGCGATGTGGAACTACTCAATCGCAATGGATAGAACCATCACAGCTATTGCAGACAGCTCAATTTCCGGATGCAAGGATATCACCTTTGACGGCGCTGCCGTAAACATTGATTCAAGCTCGATGGTATGGCGTGCGCCTCAGATCACCGGAAAGACTGTAAACATGGCAAGTCCTAACGGGACAGCAGGAGCTAATGACGGGCTACATTCAGTGAGATGCCTCTATGTTGAGGACCTGTATGGAATGATGCATACCGGAGTTGACGGACTGAACCTTAAGTTCAACGAAACAGATATATGTCTCGAAATGTATGTGTGCACGGATCCGTCAAAGTATTCGGATGCTTACGGAACAGGCTACACAAAACTTTCAAAGACACTGGCACTGAGCCCTACAGCAAACAACAACGAGCTATCTGGTTACATCAAGAAGGAATATTTTATCAGAGAATACCCTCTCCTGGAAATGCCAGAGGATACCACCGGCGGCTCTGCCACATATGAGGCAGCATACGTCTACAAGAATAAAAACGGACAGAGGCCGTTCTTCGGCGGCCCGCTTAGCGGCGGTGCGCTTGTTTCGCCTCGTTGTCGGCACTGCCCGGTTTCCTTCTCGAACTCGCACGCGTACTGCGGCTCCCGTCCTCTAAAGCGATAAACCCCATTTCAAGGGGGAACACGGGGGATTTCTCCCCCGTGAAAGTAAATTACTAAATCACAGAAATGTAACTATAAATCAACAGGGCTTCGGACGTGCATTGAGTCGTCTGCGTTCTTCGGCGGCACGCTTAACAACGGTGCGAATGTTTCGCCTCGTTATCGGAACTGCACGAATTCCTTCTCGAACTCGAACGCGAACTACGGCTCCCGTCCTCTTATAGCCGGCAGGAAATATCCTGTTGATGATATATGGCACGGCCGAAGTCCTTAGCACTTGCTAAAAATACGCCCGATGAATGGCATGGTCTAGTAGGTTAATTCTCGGAAAACCATGAGGGCGGCTATTAGAGATAAAAGCAAACAAAACCATAACTGACGTGAAGCGAACAGGAAGACTATATAAAGAGGTATGTGACCTGGATAATTGCAAAAGAGCCATAATCCAGGCAGCATCAGGCAAAAGAAAAAGAAGAAATGTAAAGAAGGTACTAAACGATATCGATGCGTACGCAAAAGAACTCCAACACATGCTGATCACCCACAGCTATGTGCCTTCACCCTATTCCGTGAGATACATCAATGACGGGATAAAGCTTAAACGGAGACGCCTTGCGAAAGCCAGATTTTGGCCGGATCAATGTGTGCATCATGCGCTGGACGGTGTGATGGAAAGGATCATGACGAAAGGCATGGACTACTATTGTTGCGGATCGGTAAAAGGAAGGGGGCCTGCGCGGGCCAAGAAAGGAATAGAACGCTACATAAAGAAGCATCCGGAGAAATCTAAGTATGTATTCAAGATGGATGTCCGGAAATACTACGATTCCATATGCCATGAAAAAATGATGGGAATCCTTGAACGGAAGATAAAGGACAAAGAAGTGCTATGGCTTTACCGCACTATCCTAGACAGCTACGACTCAGTAGATCCGGATGTGTCCACTGAGGAGCATGAGGTATTCCGCAAAGGCTACGGCATACCAATCGGAATAGATCCCTCACGCTGGCTCTGTAACCTATATCTTGAAGAGGTAGACCATGACATACGAAAGATGCTCGGGAAAGACTATTTCTGTACCAGATATATAGATGATATCGTGGTGATAGGTCCCAACAAGCGGAAACTCAGCAGGTTAAAGAAATTTCTTGATAAACGTCTTCTGGAGCTGAAGCTGCATATAAAGAGCAACTGGCAGATATTCAGACTGGATAAACGTCCTATTGATTTTCTCGGATTCAAATTCTATAAAGACGCGCATACGGAGATACGGAAGACGATATTGAAACGCATAAAACGCAAGATCAGGAAACTCATCCGGGCACCGGAGATATCGGTAAGGAATGCATCATGTATGATCTCTTATATGGGATGGGTCAAGGGATCTAATTCCCACTATTTCATCCAAAAGTACCTGACTGGTAAATTAAATATCAAAAAATTAAGAAGGATAATAAGCAATGAAGGAAAAATACTCAATAAAGCCGGAAGAGACCTGGCTCGAAGTGCTTAATGAAAAGCCCGGAGCAGAGTGCACGCTCCACTTCAGTGAGGGCATCAAGGCTGTGGATGAAGATGACGGGGAGGGCAATACCATAACCGGTTATGAAGCAGACCACTACGCGGTGAATACAAAGTGCCGCGAAGGGCTTCTTGATCTTGCGAAAGCCAACAGAAGTGAATGGCTCGAAAAAGCAATGGAGAATGAGGGAAGTGAGGACCCAAAGACTATGAAGACACGTATCAGGGAACTGGAAAATCTCGCAAAGGAACAGGGCGGCATAATCAACGACCTTCTCAGATTCAAATTCTATAAGGACGCGCATACGGAGACGCGGAAGACCATCATGAAGCGCATTAAGCGTAAGACCAGGAAGCTCATCCGGGCATCGGAGATATCGGCAAGGAATGCATCAAGCATGATCACTTATATGGGATGGATAAAGAGGTCGGATTCTCATTATTTCATCACAAAGTACCTGACAGGCAAATTAAATATCAAAAAAATTAAGGAGGATAATAAGCAATGAAGGAAAGATACTCAGTAAGACCCGAGGTAACATGGCTCGAAGCGCTTAACGAGAAGCCCGGAGCAGAGTGCACGCTCCACTTCAGTGAGAACATCACGACAGTGGATGAGGATGACGGAGAAGGAAACGTCATAACCTTATTCGAAGCAGACCACTACACCGTTAAGACCCGTTACCGTGAAGGACTTCTCGACCTTGTGAAAGCAAACAGAGCGGTATGGCTTGCGAACGCAATGGAGAACGAGGGAAATGAGGACCCAAAGACTATGAAGACACGTATCAAGGAACTGGAAAATCTCGCAAAGGAACAGGACAGCATTATCAATGACCTGCTTTTAGGTACGCTGGAATAAGGAGGAAGGGATATGTTTAAAAGACTTAAGATGCTCTATGACGAGGGAAGGCTTTCAAAGAAAGGGCTCGGAAACGCAGTAAAAAAACATTGGCTTACAGAGGATGAATATAAGCTGATCTCCGGAGAGGACTACCCCGGTGAGGAATAATGACCTACACTGACAATTTCAAATGCAGACACAGGAGGGGAGACGGGAGATGCAACAGAGATGCGTGCAGATGCAAGAGAGATTGCAGTCTTAAATATGCGTGCCAGAACTGTACACACAGTATCATCCCGTACTCCCAGGAACCATGCGCTTCGTGTTACTTTCAGAGTAAGGAGAGCATGCGGGAATTAATCCTCGAGTACGGACATAAACACACAAAGCGGTGGGCAAAAGGGGAGGTAGAATGAGTTTGGCGGAAGTCTTGAAAAAGTTAGAACAGTTGGACTGCAATGGGGGGACTATGATTGTTTTATTATTTACAGTGTTTTCACTCGTGCAGATCGCACCGATACAAATCAACCCATGGACATGGTTGGGGCATCTGCTCCGGGCGTATTTAGGGATTGAGGATATCAGAGATGAACTGATGGACGCACGGAGAACACGAATCATCCGGTTTGACGACGAACTCTTGGACAAGCGACAGCATCGGAAAGACATGTTTGACGCAATTTTAATCGATTGCGACAAATACGAAAAATACTGCATGGCGCATAAGGGGTACGTTAATTCGGTCGCCGGTGACTCGATCGCGCATATCAAAGAGACATATCACGATCTGAAGGCACATGACGGTTTTTTAGTTAAAAGGGAGGCATAAAATGAATGTAAGCAATGTAAGCATGGAATATGTAATGACGGCAGCAACAGTGGTCGGAGGATTCGCATTTATTACGGCGGTTATCGTGCAGGCGGTGAAGGAGCTCCCTGGGTTGGCGAATCTGCCGACAAATCTTGTTGCATTGGTTACGGCAGAGGCAGTAACCATCTGCGGGCTCGTTGCGTATAGCAATTATTCGGCGACAAACGTCCTGTGGTACCACATTGTAAGTGCGGTGATCTGCGGTTTTATGGTCTACATGGTGGCCACTGGCGGGTGGGAAAAACTCAATGCCATCTGGCAGAGGACAAAATTCACCGGCAGACAGTGAGAGGAGGTGACCCTTTATCTCGCGCTTACAGCGTTACGTAAGTAGTAGAGCCTTGGCATAGCGCCAAGGCTTTTATTTATAGGGGAAAATGTATGGAATATAGAGGATTTGACATTTGCGAATACCAGGGAAGAGTTGATTGGCCAAAAGTGAAGGCGGCGGGCTATGATTTTGGTATCTTCCGGATTAGCAAGAGAAACAAGACGATTGATCCACAATTTGAAAATAACTACAATGGAGCACGATCTGTCGGAATTAAAGCAGGAGTGTATATCTATTCCTATGCGTTGAGTGAAAACGACGCAATCGAAGAAGCGAACCGCGTATGTGACATTATGGCCGGACGGCCACTGGATATGCCGGTGTGGCTCGATCTAGAATGGGAAAATCAAGCGGCCCTCGGCGCGGATAAGATCACTGCCATAGCAGGCGCATTCATCCGGACAGTAAAAGCCAGAGGCATGTATGATGTAGGCATCTATACAAACCAACATTGGCACGACAACCTGATTCGGTGGAGCAAGCTCCCTGCTGTAGATTGGTGGGCTGCACGGGTTCCAAAAAACGACAATGGAACAACAAGACTTTCACCGAAAGGAAGTTATACGGTGCATCAGTATTCCTGGAAAGGAGTTGTTCCAGGGATCCCGGCCAAAGAGATCGACATGGATGTATGCGTGAAAGATTATTGGAAAGACGAGGAAAAAGGGCCACATTGGATTCATACGGAAGATGGCTCATGGTATTACCGGATTGCTCCTGGAGTGAACGCACACGGATTCATGACGATCAATCATCACAGATATTATTTCGGCAAGAGCGGAAAAATGCAGACGGGATGGTTCCAGGCTGATAATGCATGGTATTACGCACAACCAAGCGGCGGACTTGAGGGAGCAATCTATCGCACGGATGAGATTGGCCGGCAGGCTATATGGTATCTTGATTAAACTATTGTGGGGAATGTAATGGAATGGGAGGCTATTAGCCTCCCATTTATTTTTTAAAAAGCTACGGATACCGTTGACAAACTACGGAATCCGTAGTATAGTTAAGGCACAACGAAAAAAGAGAGACCCACAGAGGCCGGAAAGGAAATGACTATGAAGTATGTAGTAGTAGACGTAGCAGGAATGGACATTTTTACAGAGGAGTATCCTAACAAAGAAGATGCCATAGAAGCGGCTAACGACGAATGGGCTCGCATGACAAGATATGATCAGGACAGAAGAGAGAGCTTTTACGTCCTCGGAAAAGATGATCAAGCCGACGAAGAGGACGAGGATTATCTTGATGGAAATATAGTTTTTACCATCAAAAAAGGCGGAGAGGTGGCGCCATGGTATGCCGTAGTGACAGACTCTAACTACGACTGGGGTGACGGCTCGTTTGACCTCGAAGAAGCGAAAAAAATGGCCGCTGAATGGCCATATGCTGTGATCGACGTAATAGTCAATGACGTTTGCAACAACGAAATAGAAGTAGTTGATGACAACAAGAAATTCCGGATACTCCCGGAACATTGGCGCGATTGGGGACCAATGATAGGGCCAGACGACGCGATCGTGACGGTTGCCCAGATTAAAAGGCTTGCCTTTGATCGAGGCGAGAATGTATTTGAGATCATTGAGAACCTCGGTTTGGAAGAGGTCAAGGAATGAATATAAAGAAGATAAGGGAACTGTCCGGACTCAATGTCCGGCAGTTTACAGAGCGGTATAAAATCCCGTATACAACATTCCATGACTGGGATACGGGGAAAAGCAATCCTCCAGTGTATGTGCTGGAGCTGCTGGAGAGAGTTGTCCGGATAGATTTTAATAAGGAAGAAAGCCGTTAACATTTGCTGACATTAAAGAGCCTGCAAATGTTAACGTCCCAAACCAAGGCATGGGCGGCATGATGTAATATCAACAGATATCAATAAATATAAACAAATATGAGAAAGGCCTCGCGGAAGATCACCGCGGGGCCTTTCTTTTTTGCGGTCATGCAAATGACCAGTGTATTTCTATATGATCCGGGAATGCGACTATACTGTCAATCAGGGATCTGATCGCAGTACGCAGCAGCTCCGTGTCCCCGGATGCCACAACATCGTCAAAATTTCGTAGGACTTCGATAGCTTCATCTACAGAGGACGAGTGTACGGATCTTTGGCTCTCAAATTCAGAGAGTATAACATTTGTACGGTCTTTATCTTCGTTCAGAGTTTTTATCCTCGCAGATACTACAGATATATCAATGCCATCGACCTGATAAAGATCAAGGAGCTTATTGATCTGTTTGTCTATCTCTGCAAGATGCTTAAGGGCAGCAGTATATGCCGGAGGCTCAGGAGATGTTTTTTTGTCGGATCCGACCGCTTTCAGTTCTTCCGGATCCAGAGACAGCGAACGTATCTCTTTGATTATCCGATCTTCAAGCTGGCGGATACCATAATGAGAATTACCACATTTGATTTTATTAACCTTAGCAAACCTCTGGCGACATCCGTAATAGCCATAATAAGGCTGGGACGTTGCGGTGACGTGCCGGTTCTTCCACGTAGTCGCACCAAAGTTTCCGCCACAAAGCCCGCATTTGATAAGACCGGTAAGTAAATGGGCGGATTTTTTAAAGTTGGCAGCAGTTTCTGAGAAAGAGCTTGTGTAGGACTGATATTTAGCCTGGGCTATTTCCCATTCCTTCAGAGGAATGATAGCTTCGTGTGTTCCTGGATAAGGCTTCCCGGAGAATTTGATCATGCCGCAGTAAACAGGATTCTGAAGGATTCTGGGAATAGTAGATGCGTGGATCCATTCAGCCCCCCTGATCATGTATCTTTCATGGAGATATGACAGGATCTGATTCAGGGACATTTCTTTCCCGTTAAGGCCATGCAGGAAGAGATCAAATATAAGTTTTACCTGTACAGCTTCGGCCTCATTGATCACGAGCTCACCATTCGCATAATCATATCCAAAAGGGGCAACGCCTCCGGAATGCTTTCCGGACTTCGCCCTGCCTATACGGCCCATGGTCATACGCTCGGTAATATTATTTCTTTCCAACTGTGCGAATACCGACAGAATACCTATCATCGCCTTGCCGAGTGGTGTGGAAGTGTTCAGAGACGATTCCATAATGGAACAGAAATCAATATTATTCTTGATAAACTGATCCTCCAGAAGATACATAGTGTCCTTCTGGGATCTCGAGAGACGATCAAGCTTAAACACCAGGACCGTATCAAAAGCTCCGGAAGGGATATCTGAGAGAAGCTGCTGGAGAGCGGGCCGGTCAAGTTTGGCACCGGAAAAGCCGGGATCAGTGTATGTGTGTACAAGGTTCCAGCCTTGGGCTTCACAGTACTTTTTTAGACGATCCTGTTGCTCGCCGATGGAATATCCTTCGTCAGCCTGCTCTTGTGTCGATACTCTGACATAGGCGGCTACGTTTTTCATATATTTATACCTCCATCTATGAGAGGTATGCTATAATACGATTTGCGAGAGGGTATTATAACATACCTATATGAGAGCTTTCTGTATGGTGCCTGTGGGGCAGGCATCTAGCGGAAAGCTCTTTTTATTTAGTGTAGTATTCTTCGGCTTAATAACTATTTGTAATATCCTAATCTGCGCCGGAGATCCTTTTCACGATCAGATACATCGGACTCAGTAGCCTGCGAAGCCTTATAATCGGAATGGTCTGTAATTACAGGTTGCGAATCAGAGGCTTCACTATTATTCAAGCACTCGATATTTTTATTGAGCCTTTCAAGTTGACGGATTACGAGATTGTTTTGCAATGTTATCGCATGGAGCATTCTTATTTTGTAGAAGTCTTGTTCCGAAATGCCTCCAAGTATGGTCGATAAGGAAAAAATATCGATAAGAGACATATCACTAGCTACATCTCTAGCGATATTAATATCGTCAACATTTTGCAAGCAATCTAAGCCGGAGCGCTTTAAGTATTCCTGGGCTTTCTTGATACTTTCGGGGCTGTCTTTTGTTTTGAAAATCGGCATAGTATTTTCCTCCTTAAAATTTCCTTCTAACTTCAACAACACGGCCTAGAATCTTAACCGGCATAGAATCAATCTCGGAATGGTCAAAAACTAGGGGATCGTATTGTGGGTTTAGAGATATTAGCATAAGACCACTATTGAGTTTCTTTAGCTTTTTACAAACTCCGTCGTGGCCATTGATAAGCGCGATTATTATTTCGTCGGATTCAGCATCATCCTGGCGACGCACTATAACGGTGTCACCATCCATAATTTGAGGGGACATAGAGTCACCCTTTATTCGCAATCCAAAAAACTCACCTGTCTTGGCCATTTCTGAAGGGATTTCTTCCCGATCAATAATCTCGCTTATTGCATCGATGGGGATACCCGCAGCAACTCTTCCGAGGACTGGGATACTGACGCTCATTCTGATAGATGATGATCTAGGACTTTCGATCAGATCGGAGCGAGTGCAATGGAAAAAATCGGCAAGTTTATCAATCGTATCAATAGATGGGATTGAATTGCCTTTGCACCAGTTGTTAAATGTCTGTGATGCAATTCCGAGCGTACGCGCTGCGTCTTTCTGAGAAAGGCTGTAATTGGCTAAAAGTCGGCGCAAATTAGATGCGAATATCTGTTTTACTTCATTGTCTGACATGGGATTTATTCTCCTTTGTATCCCATATCATAATACTTTTAACAGAAAAGTACAACAAATAACCGAAAAAATGGGATTTTATATTGACAGTCCCAAATGGTGGGATTATAGTAATAACCAAGAAATCCCAAATTTAAGGATTTTAAGGGATTCGAAGCAGAAAGGAGCATATAAGTGTTATCAGAATTATATCCGAAAGTAAAAATCTCGCTGAAAGCATGTCGGGTAAATGCGGACAAAAATCAGCGAGAATGGGCGGAGATACTTGGTGTAGGGCTCAACACCATCGTTAGCTGGGAAAGCGGGAACACCGAACCTAGTGCGACACAGCTTCAAGAAATAAGCAGACTGTCGGGAGTGCCGATGGATTTTATTTTTATACCTAAAGCATCCCAATAAATGGGATTTGCATGAATAGGAGGACATTATGAAATCTGAAGAAATCAAGGTTGTCCATATCATGAAAGACGGCACGATCAGAAAAAGCGTTGCCGGGATGGTGATTCCTGCAGGTAGCGGTTTCTACAAGATCTTAAGGGAATACAAGAAAAGTTGAGTCGATTTACGGCATACCGTTGACCTACTGGGTCAATCTCCTGACGGTACAAAGATAGCCGCTGACGTATTAATAGCACAGGACAAAAGTCCGGAAACATTGGTTAAAAGCAGAAACATAAGAGTCTCCTTTGATATATACGGGATTGATACAGCAGGCCAGCGGTATGGATAAAGGGCGGAAAAATGACATTTGACATCACTGAAAAAAGGAGGGACCGGAATGGAAAAATATGTAGCCACATTAACAATGCAGGTAAAAGTTGAAGTTTACGGCAACGATCACGAGGATGCCGTATCGGCAGCAGGAGAATTCTCCGAGGAGCTGGGCGATGCAATCCTGAATATCAGCGAAGACATTGAAAGCGTGGACTGCGATGAGATCGCCGTGAAGAATGAGCCGGAGATTGAATGAGACATTGATATGGATAAAGGAAAGGACATAAAAATGTACATAAAAAGATTATGGTCATATGGCATTCCGAAAAGAAATAAATCAGAGGAAGAGAGAATAGCCAGGTTAAAGAGGAATGATATGGAAGAACAGGTGACGAGAGAAGAATTTGAGAAAGCAAAAAAGAAAATAGCTGACCTTGAAAAATATTTCACAGGCCAGCTTCGATACACAAATCAACGCATGGATGATATACGCGACGACATCAGAAAAGATTACATAAACGCGCTGGAAAGAATGACCTGGGGAACGCCTTTGCTTATGGCGATCATAGCAATAATCCTTGCCGTATGTTCGCTATTATTGCCAGGATCAGTGCGATGATGGATATTCCGGTAGTTATCCAATACCGAACAGATAATCTTCTTTTCTCTTTTCGCTCATTGGTATCAAATTCCAGAGCGCGTTTTCCGTCGTAAGTAACTCGGAAAGTATCGTCATTGTAGATTAGCTTATCTTCTTTACCATCGCGAAATTCAGGAAGATTAAATCGCAAGTGGTTATTTTTTATCAAGCATTGTATTGGAGCGTACAGGTCATCCGCATCTATATTCAATTTTACGCTGAGTTGTGGGACCGTGTAATTCTCGTGTTCCATAAGAGTGATAAGGATTTTACGTTCAAGAACAGTCATAACACAAACCTCCTTTCGTGATACTCGGCACTGGCAGGCGCCGGCATATCAATTATAGGAGCATTTAAAAGAAAGCGGTACGCCGGTCTATACTCCACCGCCCCAAAATATGGAATCTCCTGAAAAATATAAATATAGATGAATAGTTACCAGAATAAGTGAATATCCTCATTTCATATACGAAAAAACACGAAACTGAACGGAATAACCGGGGAGATGGGGTATAGACAGGCGCATCGCAAAAAGAGGTATCAGAATGATATTAGATTATACAGACAAAGAGGCTAGAGTGATCAAAAGAATGATCCGGAGAAATCTGATCCGGAACATGCGGGTATTGGATTGGAAGATCGACAATGCAATGTACATGTGCAAAAAAATGTACAAAGGCATAGGCGACCTGATTGGCATAACACTCGCGGCAGCAGGCGCTGCGACATTTGTAATTGCAGTGCTGGCAGCAGACTCCATCCCAAACAAATGGATGGTACCACACATGGCTATCATGGTGTTGAGCCTGCTTGCGACTCTGGCCGGAGCGGCGCTCTTGAAATGGATGAGACACTGAAGGAGGCATGTATGACAGATCTCAAAAAGTATACCAATAACGAAAAGCGTAAGAAATTCTTCGAGGAAAGGAATGAATCAGAGGGATGGTACCTGTGGTTTGAAGAACCTCGGCTCAACCGGAAGTACATGCGAGTCGACATCAATGGGACAAGCTTTGTCGCAGAAATGAAAGAACAGACTTTCCACTTTCCGAAGGAACGCAGAGAGTGGCGCGTGGATCGGTGGTACATGGTAACTGCAGATGACGGGGAGAAGCCATTCGAGGACCACAGTACAACACTGAGCTTGGCAATCGAGGAATTAAAGAGACTGCAGAAGGAAACAGCAGGAAGAAAATAAGGAGATACATACGGATGAAAGGTAAAACCAAGCACTCATTACAAGACCTTAACGAATATTTGTTTGACGAATTGGATGCACTCACCAACGGAGACCTGCAGGGTGAGCAGTTGAATGCAGAGATAGAGCGTTCAAAGGCCATCGTGCAGGTTGCAGGAAGAATCGCGGGGAATGCGGCAATTCAGATCAAAGCAGCACAGCTCATGATAGATAAAGGCAGTGCAACAGTAGAAAAGACAGAAGAAACCATATCAGGGCTCCTGTCTAGCGAAGAATGAGAAGCAAATATCCCGAAGGCATGGAGGAATTTGTAAGAGCGAACGCTCAGGGCCGGAGGGATGACGAGCTTACAGTTCTGGTGAATGAGAAATTCGGACTGAATCTGAAAGTCAGCCAGGTAAAGAATTATCGCTCTAACAAAAAGATCAGGAACGGATTAAAGCCTGGAGTGAACTGGCGCCATCCGAGGAAGTATACAGACGAGATGCTCAAGTTCTTCGCGGATAACATCAAGGGGCGCGGCAGGGCTGAGATGGCTGCGCTGATGACGGAGAGATTCGGAGTTGAATTCACAGCCATAAATATCAAGAGCATACAGGGGAATCATAAATTATGGTCCGGGCTGACCGGACGATTCGAAAAAGGGCACGTGCCTGCGAACAAAGGAAAGCATCCTCCTACGGTTGGAAGGATGGCCGAAACGCAGTTTAAAAAAGGACAAAGGCCGATGAATGCCAGACCCGTCGGAAGCCTCAGACTCCGATCAGACGGATACATATATATCAAGTGGCAGGAATACCACAAAAACAAGAACTGGATGCAGTTACATAAATACATCTATGAGCTGGCTTACGGAGAGGTTCCGAAAGGTTACCTGGTGACATTTAAAGATGGAAACAAGGAGCACATAGCTCTGGACAATCTCGAGCTGATCAGCATGCGGGAAAACGTGCGAATGAATCAGAAGGGATTAAGACAGCTACAAGTGGACGGAATATTTGAAACGGCCAAGGCTGTGGCAGATCTCACCATTGCGATAGCCGAAGCAAAGAAAAGGTAGAACATGGAGATCATCGCTCTCATGCCGGTAGTGGTTTGGTTTATGGTCATATGGCTTATATGGAGGATGAAATGAGACAGTATTGCAGATATTGCATATACATGATATGTGGAGACACCTGTTACTGTCAGCAAAAAGCAAAAGAAATGACAGAGAAGCAGGTCGTCGCATCGAATAACTGCAAGCTCTTCGAATTCACTCCTGAAGATGCTTTGGGGACCGGACATAAGTACACGCCCAGAGTATACAGAGAGAAGCAAGTATCGGGGCAGATTTCCATATTTGACTACATAAAGATTATGCCAGGAGCTTCGAAATATGAATAAAAAAGAATTGATTAGAAAGGCGGTAGCTATCCGGACGGACATCGTGATGCTTTGCCAGCAGATTCCGGATCAGCACATCGCAGATGCAGTAGAGCGACTCGTGCCACTCATGGACAGCATCATCAAAGCATTAGACAGTAACGGTTGAAACGCAGTAAATGCGTATCAATAAATAAACGGAATCCCATCCGGAAAACGGGAAGCTCGATGAATTACGGTAAAGATACCGCAATCCACACTCATATTTGTTCAAGGGCTGATGAAATGCCATCCCCGGACCGGTCATCCGGGGAAACCAGTCCGAAAAAGAAAAGACCAGGAGAGGGCTATGGAAACAGCGGAAAACAAGAGAACGTCAGAACTTGAAGGTGTATACCGGAAACATGGAGAATGCCGGTTCTGCCATCAGATCCGGATGATGACATACATGGCGGACGTATCGCAAGAACAGGTTGATGAAGATGCCACGCGGGCATGCACCTGCCAGGAAGCACGTGACTACGCAGGGCTCCAGGTATCTGCAGAAAAAGCAAAGGAACAACTGCATGCCCTGAATGAGCAAATGAAAACACGTTTCCCGGAATCCGTTGAGGAGTTGGGAAACAATGCAATAGATATCATCGCGGCGGCCGGAGCGGAATCCGTAACAATCAAGAGCGACAGCCGGAAGATCACGCTGAAGATGACATCAAAGGGAAAGATCAAAGTACTGTTTGAAAAAAAGGCAACGGCCGAAGCCGAATGCTAACGGCCACAAAGGGAGGGGAAACATGAGAAAGATCGTGATTACATGCGACCGGTGCGGGGAGACCATTGAGGGGAACCCGATGAAGCTATCTGCAGAATACACATCCAGAGATGATGACGCTCCGGTCACACACAGCATGCCGGACGCAATCAAGCACGGCCTGATCGATGACTGCACAAGAGACTACTGTGAAAGATGTATTCAGGAGATCCTCGAATTCGCGCATATCAATATGGCGCCGCAACAGTACGCAGAAGATAAAAAGGCGGAGTTAGTGGCAAAAGAAGAGCAGAAGAAGCCGCTTACCCATACCCTGAAACGCGGACAGCGGGAAATGATAGAGCAGTTCTTTGCGAGAGGGATGAGCGAAGAAAGGATCGCGAAGAACATGGGCCTTGACCTCACGATAGTCCATCGTGTGGTCGATCAGATCCAGAAAGCGGGCTGACATGAGGCTTAATGAATATCAGATCAAAGCATCAAAGCAAATTCTTAAGCAGGGAGTTGCAGCGGATCCAATACTGCAGGCGAGAGCGACGACAAATGCTCTTTTGGGGATAAACGCAGAAGTAGGGGCGCTGAACGGATGCTATCTCATGGATGGCTCCGCTCCCGGCACATCGGAACGGTACAAAAAGCTCCGCCTCGGAGCAGAGCTTTCTTACATGGCAGAGTTATGCACGGCAAATGACTGGACGCTTGAGGAGATCGCAGAAATGAGCCTCAGGCAAAAAGAGGGAATGACCTATGGAATCAATCTTAAACAGCAAGACGACAACTGAAAACCATGCAGCAGACGCAGAGCACCAGAAGACGAAAGCCTCCTCAAAGGCGCCATTATCTTCTGGCTCTGTATTTTTTTGGCGCTTGGCCAATAAGAAAGAGAATAAGAAATACAGCGATTTCTGGGAGAAACACAAAAAGGAGGTGGATCCCTCAGAAACAGGGAGGTGAAGCTATGATACTAAAAGAGATCCTGGAAACGTGTCCTGTTATATGTGAGATTGACGCCACCATCCGAGACAAACGTGGATACCGGATCGAGGAGTACAAAATCGGCCCACTGGTAGAGGAAGATCTTGAATACTTTTGGATCCCAAATGAGCACACAGGGAAACTGGAACCACGCTGGAAATGTATCAAGAAACCGATCAATTACAAAGATGCCGGTAAAGACTACTGGGGCGCCATTCTGCAGAACATCCCAAAAGATTTTTTGGGAAGAACCGTAACGTATTTCGACATATGGGATGGATGGCGGACAAACAACGGGCTAAACGAGCACCGGAAGCTCATGTGCGACCTGCTTGGGACAGACACATGCGTCCTGATCGACGAGCGCAAGAAGCAGATTGGCACAAGCGACCAAATCCCAGGGCAGATGAGCTTGGAACTGGAGGGCTGACAATGACTTATTTACAGACGATTATCTATGGAGTGTGTATCGTAGCGATAAGCTTTTTGATCCATTGGAGGGACAGATGAATAAACACATACTGCTCCGCGGTGGAGTAGAGGTAGAACCGGAAGAAATACTTGGACCGGATGTCGTAAAGGTCACACGCTGCAAGGATTGCAGATATTGCAAGGAAGGACATCTCGGAGCTGTAAAAGCGGAATTCTACTGCAGTAAATGGCATTGGGATACGGTGGACGTAAATAAATGGTTCTGCGCAGACGGGGAGCCAAAAGATACAGATAAAAAGGAGCTTAGCATAAAAAGGAGCGACATATGAGAAGAGAACGGCTATATATTTCCGGTCCAATCACGGGGACAACAGATGCAGAGGAGAGGTTCAGAAAAGCTGCAGACATGTATAAGGATAGATTCGACATTGTAAATCCTTATGAGGTTTTCAAGACTGTGGGGTTCCTGCGCCAAAAAGAGATCCTGGATCTTTGCCTGGACCTATTAAGCGAGTGCGACTATGTGTATTTCATGGCCGGATGGCAGAATTCTCTGGGATGCCAGTGTGAGTATGGCTACAGTTACGGTGCCAACCAAAAGGGTGACATCACGATGATGTTCGAATAAGTTCGTTCTTATATAGAAAGCAAACGGCAGCAGGGGAGCCGGTCAAATCCCCTGTTACAGTTCTTTAAGGGTATAACTTTAGAATCATTTTTAAATCTTATGTTGGGGATTCTATAAATGGCATACAAACAGAGCATATGGACATACGGAAATGTAATTGAAATTAAAAAAGCTCATACATGGATGTGGAACAGAAAAGGAGAGCGAAGAAACAGATCCGAATCATTTAGCAATCTGACGCCTGAACAGATCGAAGCCAAGAAGAAAAAAATGCAGAGGCATAATGAGCTTGAGGCAATCAAAGAACTGGACAGGATCCTACAGGCAAATTTCACTGAGGATGATCAGCATGTCGTACTGACATATCGTGATGACTGCATTCCAACTGTCGAGGAGAGCAGAAAAGTCTTAAATAATTTTCTGACCAGAACAAGAAGATTTTTCAAAAAGCATGATTGCGAATTTAAGTATGTCATAGCAACAGAATGGGACGCCAAGAGAATCCATCACCATATCGTATGCAATTCGATACCCGGTGTGAACATGGCCAAAGAGATCATGAGACTCTGGGGTAATGGAGGAGCTCACCTCACTCCGCTATACGAGGATAAGAATTATAAGGGGCTTTCAGAGTATCTCGTAAAAGAGACAAAGAAAACCTTCAGGGATGATGACAATCCTTACAAGCAGAGATATTCCTGCAGCCGGAACCTTGTAAGACCAGAGGCTAAGGTTGAGATCGTACATGCCAATACATGGTCCGGTACTATCAAAGTTCCGAAGAAGCTCCAGGAAGAAGGATATTACCTCGACAGGGATTCCGTCAGATCATGGACAGACTGGGAGGGATATCTCAACTGCGAATATAAATTCATAAAGCCGACCGATGAACAGCTGAAGAGGGAAAAGCGGCAGCAGAAGATCAGCGACGGATATATATCAAAATACACTCACGGAGTAAAGCTGAATGAATACCGGATGGAGAAGGAGGAAGAAATGTGGAACTGATACAGGGTGAAGACGGAAAATGGCAGGAAGGATTCCCAGTAGAGATATTCTTCAAAAGTGAACTGGAACGGAATGCCTTTGAGTGCTGGTTGGAAAGCAAAGGAACAGAAGCATTTGCAGAATGGTTTGCAGGCATGAAAAAGCTGGAAGGCACAGAATGTATGATGTGTAGATGGCGCGATCCGGTACAAGCGCAATGCTTTGATGGTCACATCCAGGGACTTGGCCATTGTGTCGGCTATGAGGGGGAACCATGAGGCTGGAGTTGAAAGACCTGCCTCCGAAGATGCGGCAGCAGGCGCTCAAGATTATTGCGGCAGAAGAATTGAAAAAGGCTGATCACATGCGGGAACCGGTAACGGCAGCAGAGCCTAAACGTTTCGACAGTAAAGGCGAAGCCGAGTTTTACATGGGAGAGGTGCTTCCAAAACTCCGGAGCGGCGAGATCGTAGCCTGTGAAGAGCATCCTGCCTTCCGGCTGTTCGATGCTGCAGAGTTCTGTGGGCTGAAGCTTGGGAACATCCGGTACACAGCAGACTTCAAGCTGACGTACAAGGATGGCACGGTAGAGGTCATTGAGATCAAAAGCACATTTGTTCGCAAAATGCAGAGAGACTATCCCGTAAGGCGGCGGGCATTTATCGAGAAATACGCACGGCCGAACGGGTGGAAATTTAGGGAAATAATCACACAAGGGAGGAAGTAGCATGGAAAAGAAGAGATTGATTGATGCAGAGGACTTGAAGAGAAGAATATCAAAGGCACATAACTCGGATATAGGATGGTACGACCTGGCACGGACATTGGCGCTGATCGATTCCGAGCCGACACAGAATGATGGCCACACGATCATGCTCTACATTTGTGCGGGAGTAGCGCTTGTAGCCATAGTCGGATTGTTCCTGATCGGAGTGATACTGTAGCAAGGAGGCTCATTTACGTGACAGCGAAAGAATATTTGATGCAGATCCACAGGCTTGACGAAGACATCAAGGCCAACAAGAGAAGAGTTATCGAGCTGGAGAACAGCATAGGCAATGTTAAGGCCGTCAACTATTCCGGCGATAAAATAAGCGGATCCGGTGATCCGGACACAATGGCGGCACAAGTGGCCAGACTGGTAGACCTGGAGGCGGAGATCAATTCGGAAACCGTACAACTCCAGGAAAAGAAAAAGAAAATCATAGGGGAGATTCGCAATCTGGAAGATACACGGTATGTAGTCCTTTTGACAATGAGATATGTTGACTGTTGCCGATGGGAGAAGATAGCCGTAGACATGAATCTTACGCTCAGAAGAGTTTATCAGATACATGGCAGAGCATTAAATGCTTTCAAGATGCTAGATGTTTGCTGAATTTTAGCCGATGCATTTAAGCACCGGCTAAAATATTTTGACCAGCACGCTCTGCAGAGTAATTCCATGACGGCCAGAGTCATGGAATTTCTGAAAGATGCAAAGGACATTATTTCATGGAGCTATTTCATGTGAGGCTGGAAAGATTGCATTTAATTTCACTATAGCCCCGTGTTATAAATTAAGCTGACGAAAGAAGGATGAGAGGTGTAGATCATCAGTCTTCGGGCCATGGCGAACGAGAGCCATGTCAAATAATTCTGGATACCTCGAAAGAGGTATGGGTACATAGGTTTTACTCCTTTCATTTGGGGGACAGTCATATACGGCTGTCTCCTTTTTGATGCAAAAAAGAGACGACCTGGTACATGCAGCAGGCTATCCCTAGGGTGGCGTAGGTACTTCCTGACCCATATACGCCCTGCGGGTCCGCTGACGCCCGGGTTTTGAGCCTATAGAACAAAAAAATCGTGCGCACTTCCTTCCGCTTTTGCGGATGGGGCGGGCTCGGAAAATGGAATGAAATTCTTTTTCATTATATGCGCTGAAAAAAGTCTTTTACGAAATTGTACTTTTGTGAGTACAAAGAGGAAGTGAAAACGGGTGCATATGTTTTTTCGGAGGAGGAACTGTGGAAGTTACGCAAAAAGCACTTGCGGAATGTCTCGGTATCACTCCGAGACAGGTCAGAAATTTAAAACAAGAAGGTCTGTTTCAGTTAAAGGACGGGCAGAAAAAGTACAATCTGGAGAAATGCATCCAGGAATACATACAGTTCAAGGTCAATGATGAAACCGGGCGGAGAGCTGTAGTAGATAAAGAGAGGGTCTCCGCAGAGCACGAAGAGGTCAAAAAAGAGATTTCGGCACTTAAGCTCCGGAAGCTCCGGAGAGAGCTCCACGAATCTGCAGATGTGGAGTCGTATCTCATGGATATGCTTCTGGCATTCAGAAGCAGGCTTGAAGGAATGCCTCAGAAAATGGCAATGCAGATCATAGATGTTAAGGACATCAATGAGATCATAGGAATACTCAGAAAAGGTGTGAGCGAAGCACTGAATGAGCTTGCCGGATATGATCCCGATGCCATTGACGGGCAGCAGCAGGGCACCTATGAAGAAGACATTGAGGATTTGGAAAACGAGGAAGAGGAATGAGTCAGAGGAGCAGATCGAAGCAAAAAACAGCAAGACTGTTCAAAAGAGTCATAGAGAGGTGCCTCAGGGTTGAAAAAGTCCAGGCAGTATCTGAATGGGCCGAAGAAAACAGAATCCTGGACAGCTCGAACAATCTTCCCGGAAAGTGGTCGAATGATATCACTCCGTATCTCACTGAGATCATGGATACATTCAACGACCCTTACATCAGGAACGTAGTCCTCTGTAAAGGAACACAGCTCGGAGGAACCGAAGCTATCCAGAATATCGCTTTTTACATCCTGGACAGAGCTCCGGCACCTACCATGTTCGTATATCCTTCTGACGAGCTTGCGAAACAGATATCAAATAACAGATTACAGCCATCGATAAGGCTCGTGCCGAAGCTAAAAAAGCTGTTCCTTGAGAATGAATCAAAGGAACTGGAGCTCAGGTTCCGGAACATGAGGATATATCTCCGAAGCTCAGGATCACCGTCAAAGTTGGCATCTACTCCGATAAAGTTCCTGTTTTTTGACGAGATAGACAAGTTCGGCGGAGCAACATCAAAAGAGGCATCACCTTATGATCTTGCGGTAGAACGTACCAAGACATTCAGGCCGCAGCAGAAGATATACGAGGTTTCAACTCCTACGCTGAAAACGAACTATATCTGGAAACATCTGAAGGAAGCGAACGAAGAGAGACATTTCTTTGTAAAATGCCCTCACTGTGGCGAAGAGATAGAGCTTAAATTCGCTCAGATCCACTGGGACGAGGATAAAGAAAAAGAACTGTCGGTGGAAGAAAGAGCTGCAACCGCGATTTATGTCTGCCAGGAATGCGGATGTGAGATTACGGATGCTCAGAAACTGAGAATTCTGAGAACAGGGCGCTGGAAAGCAGTAAACAAAAAGGGTGTCGGAAGAGCCAAGAGCATAGGCTACTGGATATCTTCACTGTATTCGGTGTTTCTCAAATGGTCAGATATCGCGGAAGAGTTTCTGAAGGACAAAGATGATCCGGAGAAGCTCCAGAACTTTGTCAACTCATGGCTTGCAGAGCCGTGGGAAGATACACAGCTAAAGACCAGCGAAGATATGGTGATGGAGCGACAGACTGAGGTCCCTCAGTTCGTGGTTCCGGAGTGGGCGAAGATGCTCACAGGCGGCGTGGATGTGCAGGAATCATCACTGTACTACACCATAAGAGCCTGGGGAGACTACACCACCTCACAATGCATCGCGCATGGCCAGGTATTGTCCTTCAGAGACATCGAGAGCGTAATGAATCTCGAATACCAGAAGGAAAACGGAACAAGATACATCGTAAATATGTGTCTCATCGACTCAGGATATCAGCCCGATGATACATATGATTTTTGCGTCAATAATTCGGACTGGGCGCTCCCTGTCAAGGGTGCATCGAATCCAATGAATGACAGATACAAGATATCCAAGATCAACAAAGAGGGCAGTAAAGCCTATGGAATGCAGTTAGTGATCGTTGACGGTGATCAGATAAAGGATTCCATCGCCGCCAGGATGAAACGTCCGAACGGTACCGGCTCATGGATGGTCTACAAGGATACCGACAGCAACTATGCAAGGCAGGTAACGGCAGAGCAGAAAATCACCGTCAAAAAGGACGGGACACTGAAATCTCACTGGGAGCCTAAAACCTCTCATGCAGATAACCACTATCTGGACTGTGAGGTTTATGCGATGGTTGCCGCTGAGATGTGCGGAGTGAGATCTTTGCATCTGCAGACTCCGGAACCTGAGACACCACAGGTACAAGAGACGCAGCAGGCGTCAACGGCAAATGATTCCGGCTGGATGTCCGGAGTAAGCGATAACTGGATGGAAGGAGGTTAAAAAATGGCAGTGGATAACAGTTCTTTAGGAGCTACGCCGCAGGAACAGCTGAAAACAGTGAAAGAAGCTATCTCCTCGATCCTTATCGGAGGGCAGAGCTACAAAATAGGCTCAAGATCTTTAACGAGAGCGGACCTCGCACAGCTCAGAGCCATGAAAAAGGAGCTTGAAGCAGAGTGCGCGGCAAATGATAACACAGAATATTTCGGAGATACGTATGTAGGAGTGTTTGATGGAAGATGATCACGGCCAATGATATCAATCAAATCATGGGAATAACAGAATCCTTTCTCTTACCTGAGCGTATGATGCAGATACTTTTATCCGGAGAAAAAGACCTCATCTTTGATAGCTTCAGGGAACTTGAAAGCGACCTGTCTTTTGACTGGTTTACTGATTATTTTCAAGAAGAACACGCAAACAGAAATGCCATGATGCAGGATTTCACTCCTAAGGAACTCACACAGCTTTTGCCAGAGCTTGCGTGTAGTACATACACGAAAGTGCTGGATGTATGTGCAGGGACGGGAGGGCTCACTATAGGCGCATGGAGTAAGAATCCTAACGCTTTTTTTGTTTGTGAGGAGTTGTCACAAAGAGCACTGCCGCTTTTGATGTTTAACATGTCAATTCGAAATATAAACGGATATGTCATAAACAAAAACATACTTTCCGGAGAAGTGATGGGGATATACAGACTCGACAAGTCAGAAAGGTATTCGGAAATTGTAGAGGAACGAAGTCTCCCAGAGTTAAAAGATTTTGACCTGGTCGTAATGAATCCGCCATATTCGCTCAAACACGAATGGAAAGAAATTCCGGAGTGGCTAAGAGGTTATGAACCTCCGACGAAGGCGGCAGATTATGGATTCGTCCTCTACGGCATGAGTAAAATGCGATCAGGCGCAACGCTGTGTGCGATATTACCGCACGGGGTGTTATTCCGTGGACAAAAAGAAGGTGTCATAAGGGAAAAACTGATACGAGACAAGAGAATCAGAAGCATCATAGGCCTGCCAGATAAACTGTTTTTGAACACTCAGATTCCTGTGTGCGTAATGGTTATAGGCGAGAATGAAAACGAAATTATTTTCATAGATGCCTCGAAAAAATTTGTTAAAGCAGGAAAACAGAACGTTCTGAGAAAAGAGGATGTTGATGAAATAGCGAATGCATATCACACAAGAGCCAATGTTGATCGGTATTCAAGTAGGGTCGATTTCTCGGAACTGGAAAGTAATGATTTTAATCTGAACATCCCGCGTTATGTTGACACGACGGAAAAAGCAGAGCTTCCGAAGATGGGCGAAGTGATACGGGATTTGATGGACATTGATTCCCAGATTCAAAAAACAGAGTTTGAATTATCGAAGATGCTGAAAAACTTGAAAGCTCAGGATCCTGAAGATCAGAAAACGATAAACGCATTTGCACGGTATTGCCAAAAAAAGAAAGTGAATAATGGCTATGAACAACTCAGCCTTAATCTGTAAACCTCTTACGGAGATTGCAGAGATAGAAAGAGCACAAAAAAACAGAATATATCCGGCAGGAAGCATCTATGTGCAGGTGAGCGCCTGCAAGAAGAACACAGACGAGATATGGAATGAACTCGTGGAACCGGGGACGATAGACGGGAAGTTTGCAGTGGTAATCCCCAAAGCGGGAATTATTCCGCATTATCTTGTAATCGCCTTGGAAAAGGCGACTGCTGAGTGGCATAGCAGATATATAGGCACCAACATAAATATATCGATGGATGCGTTTAAATACCTTCGGGTTATGTACCACGAGGATATAAAGGCTCAGTTAGAAGTGATAGAGGCAATCAGGGCAGTAGAACAGCTGATGCAGCAGGAAAAAGAAATCGTAAATAACCTCAAAGAATCGAAAAGGTGGTTTTTGCAAGGAATGTTTGCGAGTTAATAGAGAGGTGGAAAATGAGTAATTGGCTAGATGGCGTGATCGGATGGTTTTCCCCGGAAACAGCATATCGGCGTCAGGCATTCCGACAGGCATTAGAGCTTGAAAAGGCGTATGATGCTGGAACTTACACGAAACAGAATCAGAACTGGAGAGTTTTCAACGAGTCCGCAGAGATGGAGGACTCCTGGAACCGAGACATCATAAGAGCAAGAGCGCGGGACCTCGAAAAGAACAGCGATGTGATGAATTCCATTATCGGAGCTTACAGAAGGAACGTGCTAGGAAAAGGCTATCGCTTGGGTGCACAGACCGGAGATAGCGAGCTGAATACACAGCTTGAAAAGGCATGGCAGCGATGGTGCAAAGGTAGGAACTGTGATGTTACCGGCACGCAGGACCTTGCTCAGATGCTCAAGATGTGCATCCAGAGGAAAAAGGTGGATGGAGGCATATTCATCCTGAAGAGATACACGGATGAAGGGTTCATCCCGTTCCAGCTTCAGGCCTTGGAAGTTGATGAGCTGGACAGCATGGCCACGACTCCAAAGCATGAAGGCGATAAGGTCGTCCGGGGTATCGAATACAACGGATGGAATAAGCCTGTGGGATATTTCTTCCGCAGATATTCGACTGATGGCTACGAGATCGGAGAATCCGAGTATGTGGATGCAAAGGACGTCATATTCCTCTACACGAAGCGGAGACCTTCACAGATAAGGGAAATGTCGGACATGGCACCAACCATCACAAGGATAAGAGACATAAACGAGTTTATTCAGGCGGTATCAGTTAAAGAGCGTGTACTTGCCTGTCTTTCCGTGTTTATAAAGAGAGCTGTACCGGCTAATGCCGGAAGAGTGAATCTTTCAGACGGAGGAAACGGCGAAAGATACCAGGGCAAGATGCTTACTCCCGGGCTGATACAGTACCTAAATCCCGGGGATGACCCATATGCTGTTATACCGGCAGGCGCCGCAGCAGATGCGACGCAGTTTGTTAAACAGCAGATGCGAATGACAGGATCCGGACAGGGCCTTTCGTATGAGGCAGTGTCCAGGGACATGTCAGAAAGCAATTATTCGTCTGCAAGGCAGGGAATCATCGAGGATGAAATGACTTATGAGGATGATATCGAGATGCTGACAAAGGCACTTGATGAGATCTATGAAACATTCGTCATTTCCTGCGTGCTGGCCGGTGTGGTCACGATAAGGAATTTCTGGTCTGACAAAGAGACTTATCTGCAGCATAAGTGGATTAAGGCTCCGAAAAAATGGATTGATCCAGCAAAGGAAGCAAATGCGAATAAAACAGCACTTGTTACCGGAGAAAAGACCTTTGCAGACCTCGCATCCGAGAACGGTCGAGATTGGAAGGATCAGATCGACGAGATGGCCGAGATCAAGAGCTACGCTGAGGAAAAAGGAGTCCTGATAGGAGGGATGCAGAGTGGATTTGAAGAAAAGAAACAGTGAGATGAAAGGCCAGCTTTTGCGGACGCTGGCCATCTCAGCAAGAGCAATCGACGAAGAGAAGCGGACAGTCGAGCTATCGTTTAGCTCTGAGGAACCATACACACGATGGTGGGGAGTGGAGATACTCGATCACAGTGAGGGCTGTGTGGACCTCAAGAGGCTGAGCGAGATGGGCTGTATGCTTTACAACCATAACCGCGACAAGGTGATAGGCAAGATCCTCTCATGCTCCGTAGAGAACAACAGAGGAATAGCCACAGTGCAGTTTGACGAAGACGACGAGTCCGAGGTGATCTTCAAGAAGGTCAAAGGTGGCTCACTCAAGGGCGTATCAGTC
>Ga0256405_10002737_pt1 | contig 38897 bp, 28 predicted proteins | sample RumenRJG_02DNA_FD_189096 | JGI IMG/M metagenome (GOLD analysis project Ga0256405, IMG submission 189096) | Bovine rumen microbial communities from Lethbridge, Alberta, Canada - RJG_02 | ecosystem: Host-associated > Mammals > Digestive system > Stomach > Rumen | place: Canada: Alberta... | reverse complement strand
ATATTGGGACTGGCCGTTTTAATGATTTCAATCATCGGCCGGGAAAAGGACGTGCTGAACAACCCCTTGTCCATCCAGTTGTTTTCCATCCGGAACACCTGCTCATGCCCCTCGAAGTTCTTGTCGTAGGTGGCATCCCACCGCACCTGTACCATCAGGATCATCGCCGCGGCAAAGGCCACGCTCATCCCCAGGATATTGATCAGCGTCGAAACGCCTGTCTTTCTGAATATTTTCATGGCTTAGAATACCAATACATCACTGTCCCCATACGTTTCATACCCGGAGGTGATGACCTTCTCGCCGGGTTCCAGGCCTTCCAGGACTTCGTAGTACTGGGGGTTCTGGCGGCCGATACGGATCTCTCTCTTGACGGCCTTGTTGCCGTCTTTGTTAACGACATAGACCCATTTTCCGCCGGTTTTCTGATAAAACGTGCCGCGGGGAATGATGACCGCCTCTTCGGGCTGGCCCAGCTGGAGGTTCAGGTAGTAGGTCTGGCCGGCGCGGATGTTGTCGGGCTGCTCGCCGCTGAACTTGAAATCGGCCTTAAACTTGCCGTCGCGCACCTCGGGATACACCTTCCGGATGACGGTGGAATAGGTCTCGCCCTGGCGCTCGAAAGTGGCCTCCAGGCCCGCCACGACACGGTCAATGTAGTGTTCGTCAATCTGGGCTTCCACCTTGTAGGTGCCCAGGGAATTGATCTGCCCGATCTTGGTACCGCTGGCGATGCTCTGGCCCAGCACCACGTCCAGCAGGCCCAGTTCGCCGTCGATGGGGGCCTTTACCACAAGGTTACTCTTGCGCTTGCGGATCATCTGCATGTTCAGCTGCATATTGCCCAGGCTCTCTTCCATGCGGTCGATCTGGGTGCTCCGGTACAGGCTGTCCTGCCGGGAGCGCTCGGCCATGAGGTCGTATTTCTGCCGGGCGAGCTTGTAATCTTCCTCCGCCTTCAGGTATTCTTCCCGGGCAATGAGATTGTCCGCATAGAGGGCTTTCTGCTGCTCATATGCGCGGCGGAGCCGTTCCACCTGCGTGCCGTACTCCAGCACATTCTGCCGCACATCCAGCTTCTGCTGCTCCATCTGGATCTGCGTATTGCGCAGGATGTTCTCCTTCTCGGCCAGCTCTGCCTCGGAATTCAGGATGGACAAGTCCAGGTTGTCATTGGAGAGGATCAGGATCGGATCCCCGGCCTTTACCTTGGAGCCCTCCTCGATGAGGATGGTCTGGACAATGCCGCCCTCCTGGGGCGAGAGCTGGATAGTGGTCATGGGCTGTACCCTGCCGCTGATACGGATATAATCGTTGAACTCGCCCCTTACGGCGTCCGACACGGTAACGCTGTCCTTGTCCACCCGCAGGGTCTTGTTATGGGGTCTTGCCATCAGGTATACGACAAATACCAGCAGCAATGCTCCCAGCCACCATGGCAGTGCCTTTTTCGTGAACGCCACCCGCCATCCGGTTTTCTTTTCGATGATCTTATCCATAATAGATTCTTCTGTCGCCTTCGCCTCCTTCAGCATGACAATCGGGGAAGATTCCGAACATCCATGTCATTCCGAGCAAAGCGAAGGATCTTATTTACTGGTTAATGTATTCAACACCATTATAGTATTTTACAACCGCCTGCTTGATGAGATACTTGAACAGGGAGTTCATCTCGTCGGCCTGGGACTTAAGGTAATTGTTATTGGCCGTCTGAAACTCCAGCGGAGAGATGAGCCCCTGCTCCAGCTTCTTGAGATTCAAGGCGTAGGCCTCAGCCTGGACCTCGGCCTTGTATCGGGCCTGCCCGTAGGCCGCGGCACTGCCGTCACGGTCCTGGACAGCCCTTCTGACCTCGGATTCCACATCCCGCAACTTCTGATTCAGCTCGGCCGTGGCCTTGTCCAGCGCATGTTGCCGGCGGGAAATGGCCGAATGCTTGCTGAGACGGTTCCAGAGGGGGATTTGAAGGGAGACCTCCACATACTCACCGCCGTTGTTCCTGAACTGATTGCGGAAAGCCTCGGTCCGGGAATTCTGGTAGGTGTAATAACTGGTACTCCAGCCGGCATAGAGTCCCAGGGAAGGCAACAACTGCCACTTGGCCGTATTCAGCTGCCGCTTCGCATTGAGTTGCTGCCAGGTGGCGATCCGGATACCGGGATTGTGCTCCAGGGCATAATCAATGACCGATTCTTCGGTCGCAGGCTCCCTCAGAATGTCAGCGCTGCCATCCTGAGCGGCTCCCCTGCCATCCTGCGCGGCTCCCCTGTCATCCTGAGCGCCAGCGAAGGATCTGTAATCCGTGTCAACAACCAGTTCCTCCTCCACCGGCCAGAACATCAGGTCAGCCAGCGTCATCTTCTGGTCACGATACAGATTGTACGTATTCGTCAAGTCATACTGCCGTTCGGCCAGGTCGGCCTCCATCTCGACGATATCGGCATGGCCCTTCAGGCCCAGTTCTTCCTGCCGGCGGGCTTTCTTCAGTGCGAGTTCTGCCGTCGCGACCTGTTCCTCGTAGACTTCCGCCAAACACTTGTAATAGACGACATTGTAATACGCTTCCATCACGGCCAGGCAGATATCGGCCTCCACCTGTTTTTCCTGGGATTCCGCGATGAGCAGCCCTGTCTTGGAAATCTTGTAATTATTCACGGCCTGGAAACCGTCAAAGAGGTCATATCCCGCAGAAACGCCATAGTTGTTGTGGAATGACGTTGTGTTGAAATAGGTATTCGTCTTCGGGTCGATGCTGCGGCCGAAGTTGTAATAGGCATAAGTCTGTGCCGTAAGCTGCGGGGTGAAGAGTTTCAGCGCCGCATCCCGCCGGTCAATCTGCGCATCACCGACGGCTGCCTGTTGGATCCGGATCTTCGTGGAATTGGAAATGGCAAACGCCATGCATTCTTTAAGGGACAATCGCTTGACATCCTGCGTCTCGCCACTGGCGCTGACTGTCACAGCGAGCGCCAGGGCGGAAACTACAGACATCATGAAAATGTTTTTCATGTCAAAATATATGTTTAACCGAGCCTGACATCCACACGTCCCGTGCCAAACAAGCTAAATAACTGACATACAGCCAATAACATACAAAACAAGGAGTGTAAAATGCTGTAAACACTTTACACTCCTTTACACTTTCTTTACAGTTTTTACAATATCATCGGAATCTGAGTTCGAACACCGTCCGGGCCGCATCGCTGCTGAGCAATTCAATGCTGCCGTTGTGATTGCGCATGATCTGCCGGGAAATGCTCAGGCCGATGCCGGAGCCTTCTTTCTTGGTCGTATAGAACGGAATGAAAATCTGCTCCTGCGCCGAAATCGGGATGGGGGCGCCGTCGTTGGCCACCTGCACGACCACCTCATCGTCCCTGCTCATCCGGGCATGGATGTCAATCCGCTTGGCACCTGCCTGCAGGGCATTCTTAATGAGGTTGATGAGAATCTGGGAAATCTGCCCCTCATCGGCATAGATCATCAGGTCCGGCTCTTCGGGGAAAAAGTGGCACGAAGCGCCGCAACTGGCGATGAATTCGCTGTTCAGCGCGATAACGCCGTCGACCAATTCCTGCAGGTAATGCGCCTTCCTGATGGGTTTGGCCACACCGGAAAGCTGCCGATAGGTCTGCACAAAGTCGATCAGGTTCTTCGAAGAATCCGATATGGTTTCCAGCCCGGCCTTGATATCCAGTTCGCTGCGGCCGTTTTCATCCACAGACTTGGCCATCGCATCGCTCAAGGACGCGATCGGCGAAACCGTATTCATGATCTCGTGCGTCAGCACGCGGATGAGTTTGGTCCAGGAATCCTGCTCATGCGCCTGGCGCTGCTTCTCGAAGATGGTCCGGATCCGGTTCAGCGTCCGGTTGAACTTATTCTTGTCCTGGAAACGGAAGTTGAGTTCTCCGTCTTCCAGGGCATCCATCATGTACGCCACTTTCTTGATGTCTTTCCGGCGTGTCCGGATGGACGCCAGCACCGCCGCGAGGATGGCAGCGGAAACAACGAGTAGTATGACGTATTCCACACGCATCGGGATCTATAATCCGTACTTTTTCATTTTCGCATACAGGGTCGGCCGGCTCACGCCCAGCAGTTTGGCCGCAGCGGAGATGTTTCCGCCCGTGCGCGCAACGGCCTCCCGGACCAGGCTTTCTTCCTGGGCGGGATGCGTCGCCCCGTTCAGAATGGCGGCAGAAGCGTCCGAAGGCTCCACCTGGATATCCTTTGCCGTAAGTTTCTTCGCCTCGCTCAGGATAACCGCCTTCTCGATGCAGTTCTGCAATTCCCGGATATTCCCGCTCCAGCGGCCGTTTTCCAGCAGCACCTTCGCCGAATCATCCAGGCCGGTAAGGGGCCGGTGGTACTTCAGGGCAAAACGCTCCAGGAAAAGCTGCGCCAGCGGGAGGATGTCTTCCTGCCGCTCCCTGAGCGGCGGCAATGCAATGTGCACGGTATTGATGCGATAGTACAAATCCTCGCGGAACCGCCCTTCCCGCACCAGCTGCTCCAGATTCCTATTCGTGGCGCAGATCAGCCGGATGTCCACCGGGATGGCCGTGGTTCCGCCGACACGCACCACGCTCCGGCTCTGGAGCACGCGCAACAGCTTCGCCTGCAGGTGCAGCGGGATATTGCCGATCTCATCCAGGAAGAGCGTGCCGCCATCGGCCTGCTCGAATTTGCCCACGTGGTCCGCATGCGCATCCGTGAAAGCTCCTTTCACATGGCCGAAGAGTTCGCTCTCGAAAAGCGTTTCGGTAATGGCGCCCGCATCGACGGCCACCATCGGTTTGCCGCTCCGGAGACTGTGTGCATGGATTTCCCTGGCCAGCACATCTTTGCCCGTTCCGTTCTCGCCGGTAATAAGCACCGTGGCGTCGGTAGGGGCAATCTTGTCCAGGGTTTTCCGGATAGCGGCCATGGCCCTGGACGTACCCCAGAGCATCTGCCCTTCGCTGCGTCCTTCAAGGCCGTTCACCTTGTCCGGGGCGACATCCCCAGAGTGGCTCTCCGGATGCGGAGCCTCTCTCCCCATCGCCTTCCGCGCCTTGTCCCGCGCTGCGGTCAATGTAGCCAGCAATTTATCGTTATCCCAGGGCTTTACAATGAAATCAAACGCCCCCCGCTTCATTCCTTCCACCGCCAGCTGGATGTCGGCATAGGCAGTAAACAATACCACTTCCATCTCCGGCATCATTTGCTTGATCTCCCTGGCCCAGTAAAGGCCTTCGTTTCCGGTATTGATACTTGTGTTGAAATTCATATCCAACAGCACCACATCCGGCCGGAAACGGTCCAGCGTAGAAACCAGTGCAGCGGGTGACGGGATGGCCTCGACCTCCTCGAAATGCAGGGGCAGCAAAATCTTCAACGCCTGGCGGATCCCGGCGTTGTCGTCCACAATCAATATCTTTCCTTTCTTCGAAGCCATAGAAAACTTTCAAAAATACATATTTTCCCGCTACCCGCAAATGCGGCGCAGGTCTATCAGCCCAGCATTTTCATCAACATCTTGTCCGGAACATCGCCACAGGTTTTCCGGATGGTCTCTTTCAGGAATTCCAGCGATTCGGCGGGAGTAAGCGACGACTTGAGGGTCCGGGGCTTGTAACCGGGGAATGGGAAATCCATGTCTTCGAACAGCGCCTCCGGGGCGCAGAAACTGCTGCGCTGCCAACCGCTGTACTTGAGATCCGGTCCGCGGTACACCCGCGTGATGTCGCCGGTAACCACGCGCGCCTGCATCTGGAGCCTGGCCAGCAGGGTGTCTGCCCCCGCCTTGTTCAAGCCCATCAGCGCCCGCACCTCCGGAACGGATATGCTGCCATGCTCCTCCAGATAATCCAGCACTTTCCGCTGGTCGGGAGATGGCTGGTATTTGGGCAGGGACCGCCGCCAGTTGGCCAATTCACGGTAAACATCCACGGTTGCGAAAGCCGCTTTCCCCCCGTAGAGAAACTTCCCGTAGGCCACGTCCCCGCTCCGGACACATTCGATCTTCCAGTCCCAGGGCCCCAGATTCTCATCCGTAAACCAAGCGTCCGGCGAGGTATGTTCTTCAACGGAATACCCCGGAACAGGATTGACAAAAAACGGAACCAGCTGAAACTCACGAATAAAGCTCAGCATCCCTTCCGGGTTCCGGATGACAGGCATCCTGGGTTCTTCTTGCAGGCGATGGATCGGCATGGCGTACAAAAATAGCATTATTTTCCGTAAGTGAGAAGGCGGCGAAGCTTCCGGGCTTGTTTTTAATGCGGATTGTATTAACTTTGCTCAATGCGCGTTGCGCATACCCAAAACATTTCAGCGACTCAATTACAAGAACATCACCGACGATGAGGACACACGTAATCCGCTTGACTGCCCTCCTTTGTGCCATGACTTACATGGCCATTTCCTGCAGCAAACCCTATCAGCCCGACCTTCATGCCGAATGGTCCATCCAACTGGAATCCATGGATTCAACCAAAACGCCTGTCACCATTCTTTCTTCCGAGGCCGGCGCACCGACCCGGGTAGTCCGGCACGGAAAGCATGTGGAAGTGGTCTATGAAAACGCAGGCGGCAGGCCGGTCGACCTGACGTTTACCTATACGCCATCGGAGAACGCCCTGGAGATTACGCCATCCCTGACGAACCGGGAAGAGAACTATGTCATTCTCTCCCTGACCGGTCCCATGACCGACAGCCTCGCGGTCAACGCGAAAGCGATGGATCTCATTGTGCCGAACGGCCCCGGCGTCCGGTATGACCTGTCCCGTCCGAAAGCGGAATATGGCTGGAAGAAGGATGCGAAGGAGCACAGCCTGACAGCCTCCTGGAACTATCCCTCGCAGGGCTGCTCCATGCAGTGGACGCAGCTTTCCGACGGAGCGGATAACCTGTACATCGCGAGTCACGACCCGGAATTCCGCTGGAAAGAGTTCGTATTCAAGTATTTCCCCCGCATCAACAAACTCTCTTTCGGCCTCAGGAACCATTTCACCTGCTTCCCGGGCGAATCGTACGTCTGCCCGACGACGCTGATGGCACGGAAAGAAGGGTCCTGGAAAGAAGGGGCGAAAACCTACCGGGACTGGTTCCGCAGTGTCCGGAAACTGCCTGCCAAGCCGGAATGGATCTCCCGTACTTCCGGGTGGCTGCTGACAATTCTCAAGCAGCAAAATGACCAGATTTTCTGGACCTATCCCGAAATGGGGACGAGCCTCCTGGACCTGGCCGAGGAGCGCGGAATCGACATCGTCGCCTTCTTCGGGTGGACCGTGGGCGGTCATGACCGGTTCTATCCCGAATATGTCGCCGATCCCCTCATGGGCGGAACGGAAGGACTGCGGGAGGCGATTTCGCGGATCCACCAGCGGGGCAAAAAGGCGGTCATGTACTTCAACGGCCAGCTGATCGACCAGAACGGAACCCAGTTCTGGCCGGATACGGGCCGGTTCATCACAGCCGTCAAGCCCGACGGAAGTTATTATTTCGAGAAGTGGCTCAAGTACGACAATATCCCGCCGAGAATCCACGGCGTCGCGTGCCTGCACAGCACGGTCTGGCGGGACAAGTTGCTGAGTCTCGCGAAGATGGCCCATGAACTCGGGGCGGACGGGCTCCTGTATGACCAGCTTTCGAACGGCAAGAGCCCCCACCTTTGCTACAGCCCGGACCATGGCCATGCGGTCCCGGCAATTGGCCGCGAGAAAAGTGCCGTGGAACTGCTGGACTATCTGCATGAAGAAATGCGGAAAATCGACCCCGACTTCCTGATCATGACGGAAGGCATCGTCGACTGCCACATGAATACGGGAGCCGATATGTTCCATGGCAACTCCAGCGTCATCCGCAACTGCGGGGACAAGCCGAATATGATCCGCGAGGCATACGCGGCGGAGAAAAGGCCTTTCTTTACTGTCTTTCCGGATCTTTTCCACTATACCTTCCCGGAGGCGGATTTCACGATGCGCTGCCCAACCCCGGCCTCGACGCGCCACAGCCTGAATTTCAGCACCGTTTTCGGATACAAGCATGAGATCGAGACCCGGTATGAACCGGACAAGCGCTACCTGCTCGAAAAGCGGATTCCGCCGAAGTCAGAATATGACATTATCCGGGGCAGCCATCCCAACTATTCGACCCTCGCGGACCAGGATCCGGACGAGGTCATCGCTTACAGCCGCGCTGTCCTGGATTTCCGGAGCAAATATGCCGGGATCCTCTACGACGGAGATTTCTCTTCGGATGACGGGTTCTCCCTCAAGGCATCGCCGGAAGTCATTGCCCGTTCCTTTATCAACGGGGACAAGATGGGCGTTGTCGTATGGAACCTTTCGCAGGAGGGCGCTTCGGACTTCACGGTGACTCCCGATGCGGGATGGAAACTGACGGAAACAGTTGCTCCGCAAGGAGAGGCTGCAGACGGGCCATTGGGCTCCCAGTGCATCCGGATGCTGGTTTTCGAGCGCAACCGGTAACCTCCTTACTGCTGTCCAGCCGAATTGCGCAATGCGCTCGGCGCAATCCCGAATTCCCGTTTGAACATCCGGGTAAAATGCTGCGGGTAATCGAATCCCAGCGCCTGGGACACTTCCGAAACCGTCTGACCGGCAAGCAGCCCGGCCTTTGCCTTTTCCATCAGGAAACGGCGGATATACTGGGTCGCGCTTACCCCCATTCTGACCCGCACCAGATCCCCGAAATAATTGGGCGAAAGGAAGAGTTCCCCGGCGCAGTACCGGACCGAAGGGATACCGGACTCCCAATGCCTCCCTTCGGCATAATAGCGCTCCAGCACCGCATCGATCCTGCGGCCGAAATCCTCATGGGCGATCCGCTCTCCCTGGAACTGCCGTTCATAGAATCGCGCAGCCAGTTCCAGCAGCAGGGACAGATAGGAGACCACGATGGCCTGCAGGTGGCTGTCCTCGGAAAAATCACGGATTTCCTTGCGGACGGCGACAAAACACCGTTCCAGCCGGGCCCATTCATCCCGGGTCAGTTTCAGTGCCTCGTTGCTGTAATAGGAGAAATAATGGTAATCCTTTATCTTGCGTTCCAGATGCGTTCCGGCAAGAAGGTCCGGATGGAATAGCAGGACCCAGCCCTTGATATGGATAATCTCGCCGTTATCTGTCACCCCGCCCCGCTGACCGGGAGCGACGCACATCAACGATCCGGATTCGAACCGATAGTTTCCCCCTCCGTAGGAAATGGAATAGGGACTTTCGTTCATCAGGAAAAGCGCATAGACGCCGTATTCACATAGGGCATGGCGGCACTGTTCCAACTCGTCATAATGGATGACACTGACCAGGGGATGCATCGGGGGTGCCCCCACATGGCGGGCATAATCATTGACACTCTCTACCTGAAGGACTTTTTCCACGCTGCTAAGTTAGGAAAATTGATCCAGATTCCGTAAAAATGGTAAGTGAATCCGTAAAACAGTTAAGACCCGTCCGGGAGAAAACACCGATCTTTGTCAAAAGAAAACACATTTATATGAAAGAGACGAAAATAGCACTGGGAACCTGGGCCTGGGGCGCAGGAATGTTCGGCGGTGACACCGTTTTCGGGAGCAACACCGACGAGGGCAATCTGAAACCGGTATTCGATGCAGCCATGGGCGCCGGCCTGAACCTCTGGGACACGGCAACGGCCTACGGAATGGGCGAATCAGAACGCATCCTGGGGCACCTGGCCTCCGCCTACCCGCGTGAGAATGTCCTGATTTCCACCAAGTTCACCCCGCAGCTGGCCGAGGTGTACGACAACAGTGTAACCCGGATGGCAGAGGCTTCCCTCGAACGCATGGAACTGGAATACATTGACATGTACTGGATCCACAACCCGATGGACGTGGAACGCTGGACCCCGGGGCTCATTCCGCTCCTGCAGTCGGGGAAGGTCCGCCAGGTCGGCGTTTCCAACCACAACATCAAGGAAATCCGCCGGGCCAACGAGATTCTCGGCAAGGCCGGATTCAAGGTGTCCGCCGTACAGAATCATTTCAGCCTGCTCTACCGCTCCTCCGAGAAAGGCGGCGTGCTGGATTACTGCAAAAAGAACGGAATCCAGTTCTGGGCCTACATGGTGCTCGAACAGGGCGCCCTGTCCGGAAAGTACAACCTGGAGAATCCGCTCCCGGAGGACAGTGACCGCGGCCGCAAATACAATCCGGTTCTCGGCCAGCTGACGGCCCTGACGGACGCGATGAAGGAAATCGGCGTCAAATATGGCATCTCCTGCTCGCAGGTAGGGATCGCCTGGGCGCTTTCCAAGGGCACCATGCCCATCATCGGCGCCACCAAAGAGCGCCACGTGCTGGAAGCCGCACAGGTCATGGACACCGTTCTCACCCCGGAAGAAATCACCCGCCTGGAAGCCCTTGCCGATGCAGCCGGCATCGACACCCGCGGTGACTGGGAACATACGATGGAATAGGATGGGAAAAAGAATCATAGCCTGGCTTACAACAATGACCCTGACCATGTCCGTGGCATCAGCGCAGACAGACGTGCACTGCCACATGATTCCGGATTCCTACCTGGAGGCCGTCAAAGCCCACGGGATGGAGATGGATGAGGGTTTCCCGATCCCCTCCTGGAATGCCGGCATGCATCTGGAATTCATGGATGCCGCCGGCATCCGGACCTCCGTGCTGACGATGCCCGCTCCCCAGCCCTACTTTGGCGACGGGGCCGAATCCGCCCGCATCTGCCGGAAGTTCAATGAAGAAGCCGCCGCACTGAAAGCACTCCATCCGGGCCGGTTCCTTTTCTGTGCCGCCCTTCCGCTGCCGGATGTGGACCGCGCCCTGGAGGAAGCGAAATATGCCCTCGATGTGCTCGGGGCCGATGGCGTCAAGTTGGCGACCAATAGCTATGGACAGTACCTGGGAGACCCGGAGCTGGAGCCGCTGATGGCCTATCTCAACGAGAAGAAAACCGTCGTCATCACCCATCCGCACAAGCCTTCCGCCGTCAACGACACGCTGATTGCAGCCGTGCCGCTGGCCTCTTATGAGTATTTGGCGGAGACAACCCGGGCGATCCTCAACATGGTTGCGCATGACGTCCTCGTCCGCTACCCGGACCTGAAAGTGGTCGTCCCCCACTGCGGGTCGTTCCTGCCCGGGGCCCTGCCCCGCTTCAAAGGCTTGCTGCCGGTCATGGTCGCCAAAGGCTACATGAAGCCGGTCGATGTGGACGCCAATCTCTCCCGCCTGTACTTCGACCTGGCAGGAGCGGCGACAGAGGAAGCCATCGAGTCGCTTCTCGGCATTACCGAGCCGTCGCACATGCTCTATGGCTCGGACTATCCGTACGTAGCGCCCGCGGCGCTGATCGGCGCGAAGAAGTCATTGGAAGCGCGGCTGGCCGGCCATGGCCTGGACCCGCAGGACGTTATTTCGCACAATGCCGCCCGCTTGTTCGGGGCCGACATCCCGGTGCGGGAATACGGCAAACGAATCGTCCGCCTCGCCGAGATCGAAGTGCATGCCGGAATGCTGGATGACTACCTGTCCCATGCCCAAGAAGTCGGGACGGTGTCCATGACCGTCGAACCCGGCGTCATCGGTCTTTTCTCCATGCAGGACAAGTCCGATCCCTGCAAGGTCTACATCCTGGAAGTCTATGCCGACCAGGCGGCCTACCAGGCCCACCTGCAGACGGCCCATTTCAAGAAATACAAGGAAGGGACGGCCCACATGGTCAAGTCTCTCAAACTCATCGATACCCATCCGTTAGTTACTGCAACCCTGAACAAATCCGCCATACGATGAAAAGATTGTTTCTCCTTGCACCGCTTTTCTCCTGTATCATCATGAACGCCCAGAATATGGAAAATGTACTTACCCCCCGTCGGCAGGGTCTTGCCGTCATCGCCGCGCTGGAGGCCAAAGGCGACCAGGACGGACTGCAAACGGCGCTGGCCGGAGCGCTTGACAATGGACTGACTGTCAGTGAAGCGAAGGAAGCCCTTTCGCAACTGTATGCCTATACCGGTTTCCCCCGCTCGCTGAATGCGCTGGGAACGCTTCAAAAGGTCCTGGACCAGCGGAAAAAGGCAGGCATCCAGGACAATCCCGGCAAAGAGGCCGATCCGCTTCCAGCGGATTACGATGCCCGGAAACAGGGCACGGCTGTCCAGACGCAACTGACCGGCAAACCGTTCAACTACACGTTCGCCCCGGCCACGGACTATTACCTCAAGGCCCATCTTTTCGGCGACATCTTCGCCCGCAATAACCTCAGCCATGCTGACCGTGAGATTGTTACGGTCAGTGCCATCGCTTCGCTCCCGGGCTGCGAGCCGCAACTTACGGCCCACGTGTCCGGCGCACGGAACATGGGTGTGACGGATGCCGAGCTGCGCGCCCTCCCGGCATTGCTGGAAGGAAAGGTCGGACTGGCTGAAGCGGAGCGGCTGCGCGGGGCACTGAAGACTGTCCTGGGAGATGCGCATACGCCGGTGCAGACCGTCGATTTTTCCGTCTGGCCCAAAGGACAGCCGAATACGGCTTATGCACAATACTTTACGGGCAACAGCTACCTGGCGCCGATGGAGGGAGGCGTGGCCAATGTCACCTTTGAACCCGGCTGCCGCAACAACTGGCATATCCACCACAAGCAGGTGCAGGTACTCATCTGCGTGGCCGGCCGCGGCTGGTACCAGGAATGGGGAAAACCCGCGGTACAGCTGCTCCCGGGGACGATCATCGAGATTCCCGAAGGGGTCAAGCACTGGCATGGAGCCGCCGCCGACAGCTGGATGCAGCACCTGACGTTCCACAAAGACGTCCAGGATGGCGCTTCCAATGAATGGCTGGAACCCGTCTCCGACCGGCAATACAACGAAAGATAATCTCCGGCGTTCCAGAACGCTGACCATAAGGAAAGAGGGCTGGCTCACAGGAGCCAGCCCTCTTCGGTCTTGCAACGGCGTAAAAACAAAGCGATTCCCCTATAGACCCATGGCCTCGGCCTCTGAAAGCATTCCCGCATTGCTGTCCCCTGGCGCACCTACCGCCTCTCACACAACCAAGAAGAACAGGATCAATACCAATCGTGTTTTTCGTGCCGGTCCAGCGCAGCAATCCGCGCCATCTCCCCGTCAGAGAGCTTGAAATCGAAAATATCGTGATTCTCAGCGATGTGGGCAGGATTCGAAGATCCGGGAATCGCCACGACATTCCGCTGCCAGTGCCAGCGCAGGATCACCTGCACAATGGATTTGCCATGCGCCTTCGCAATATCCGCGAGAACCGGATCCTTCAGCAACTCGCCCTGATGTCCACGTCCTCCGAGCGGATACCAGGCCTGCACCACAATCCCCTGCTTGTGGATAAAGTCCACCACCGCCGTATCCTGGTAATATGGATGGATTTCATTCTGCACCAGCACAGGCTTCACACGGACCTGCGGCAGGAACTCAGTCAATTCCTTGACATAGAAACAAGAGATACCCAGCGACTTGATCTTTCCCACTGCCTGGTATTTCTCCATGGCCTTGTACGCCTTCACATCATTCTCGCCGGGATGGTGCAGCAGCATGATGTCAATGTAACCGATATCCAGCTTGGCGAGCGCCTGCTCGATGGCCGCTTCGGGATTCCGGTACTGAGACCCGGGATAAATCTTCGTGATGACCGTAATGTCTTCCCGCTTGCAAATCCCATCGGCGACAGCCTGGCGGACTGCCTGCCCGACCTCCTCCTCATTGCCATACATGTAGGCGGTATCGATGAGCCGGACACCGCTTTTCAGCGCAGAATAAACTGAGTTGACGCAAGTTGCGCCATGCAGCGAATACGTGCCGATCCCGGCGCTGGGAAGAAGGATCCCATTGTTCATGACAACTGTCGGTGCCAATTTCGTCGACGGGTCCTGCGATTCGGAGGTCCCTTGCTGGGACGCTGTCCCGCCGGGAAGGGAAAGGGTCACTTGGATATCGCCGCCCCCGGCATTCAGGAAAGATTTCAGCGCATCCAGCGACGTGTACTGCATCTTCCCCAGCCGGGTATAACGCCAGGAATTGCTCCCGTAGAAGAGCACGACCTGATTCCCGCTGTACAGGATTACATCCCCCGCCTCCGTCGTCATTTGTGAATCACTTGCCGGCAGCGTCCGCCCCAGCGCGCCCACCTTCTCAAATCCGCCATAATCGCTGGCCGTATAGGTAATGGGCGCCTCCCGGAGGGCTGCAACCAGCGCCTTTGTGGCAGCATTGTCTGCAAGGGTTACGGGCATTGTCTTCCCGGAAACCGTCAAAATGATCTGATCCGGCATCGTCTCTTCTGCTTTCTGGGATTCACCGTTCTCCGGCTCCCCTGTATTTCCTTCCTCCTTTGTCTGTTCCTGCCGCGGATCGCCGCCCTGCGCGGGCAATTCGGCCGATTCCGGCGTTTTCGAACACGAAAGCAAGACCAGGAGCAGCAGTCCCGCTCCCAGCCCGGCAAACAGATTGAGGATCGTTCTCATCTTATTTCAGATTCTCTTTGAAGAAAGACTCCATCTTGTCGTAAGGAATGACACCGGCCACGTCGTCATACAAGTCCACATGGGACGCACCGGGGATGATCAGGAGTTCCTTGTTCCCCGCCCGGGCGTTTACTCCTTCCGCCGGAATGCCGGTCATCCGCTCGAAAGCATACTCGCTGAAATAACGGCTATGCGCCTTCTCGCCATGGATCAGCAGCACCGGATTCTCAATCTCCTGCGCCCAGCAAAGGAGCGGCTGGTTCAGAAAACTCTGGCAGCCGATGACATTCCACCCGTCATTGGAATTGCCGCTGCGCGCGTGGTAACCGCGGGGCGTCTTGTAGTATGCATGATAGTCCTTGACGAACCAGGGAGCATCCTCCGGAAGCGGGTCCACCACTCCGCCGGCGCGCTGATAGCTGCCGCTGCGATAATCTTCCGTACGCTGGGCCGCGAGCGCCTTGCGTTTTTCCATCCGCTGGGCAGGCGTATCCTCGCTGGCGAAATACCCTTCCACATTGACCTTGCTCATATCGTACATCGTGGAAGCGACTGTCGCCTTGATGCGCGGATCGAGTGCCGCTGCATTCACGGCCATGCCGCCGAAACCGCAGATGCCGATGATGCCGATACGTGAGGGATCCACCCGGTCGCAAGTGGAAAGGAAATCCACCGCCGCAAGGAAATCTTCCGTGTTGATATCCGGGGATGCCATCCTGCGGGGTTCGCCGCCGGACTCACCGGTAAAGGAAGGGTCGAAAGCGACCGTCAAGAAGCCGCGCTCGGCCATATGCTGGGCATACAGGCCGCTGCTCTGCTCCTTAACCGCACCGAAAGGACCGCTCACCGCGATGGCGGGAAGTTTCCCTTCTGCATCCTTCGGCACATACATGTCCGCCGCCAGTTCAATGCCATAGCGGTTGTGGAAAGTAACTTTGCAATGATTGACGCGTTCGGACTTCGGAAACGTCTTGTCCCACTCCTGGGTAAGGTTCAATGTGCTCATATCTTTCGGTTTTGTATTGCAGCCAAGCAGCATCAGCGCGGCAAGGGTTGCAGGGATGAATGATTTCATACACAAGGTTTTTGCAAAAGTATGGGGTTTCCGGCAATTTCCTTAACAGATATTGGCCGAATAATAACCAATTTCGCAGTTTTTCACTAAATTTGCCTGTTTCTTAGCCAATATTTACCTCATGAGACAGATCCTGCAGATAACCAACCCGAACGTATATGCCTCCTTTGTCCATGCCCGGGTCCTGCATCCGCTGGTGAGCATCATCCATTACGACGAAGTCTCCCCCGTCCACACCAGCTTGAACAATTACGGCGTGTATGCCCTGTTCATGCAGCCGGAATTCCCCAAGCAACTCACCTACGGGATGAAGATGTTCGATGCCTCCGACGGATCCATCCTGGCCATCGCCCCCGGCCAGATCGGCGGGAAAGAAGACAACGGGGAACTGATTCCCGTCCGCGGATGGGTGTTGATGTGGTCTCCGGAACTGTTCCGCGGAACCGACTGGGAAAAGCGGATACAGGCATACCGCTTTTTCTCCTATTTTTACACGGACACCCTCCGCACCACAACCACAGACTGGGGCCGCATCTCGCAGCTGCTCGTCCAGATGCGCCACGAAATGCAGGAAAATGAAGACTCCCCGACACTTCGGGCTATCCTGCTGGGCTACATCCAGTTAATCCTGGAATACTGCCAGCGCATCTACCTCCGGCAGGTCTCCGCCGAGGACAAAGACTCGTCCGACATCCTCAAGCGCTTCCACCAGTTGCTGGCGGACTACTACGAAGCAGGCAGACAATTGGAACTGGGGGTCCCTTCCGTCAGCTACTGCGCTTCCCGGCTGGCCTATTCTCCCCGCTACCTGGGCGATATGATCCACAAGGCGACGGGCGGCACGGCCATCGGCTACATCCACTCCTATATCGTGGAGAAAGGCAAGAATCTGCTGATGCAAGGTTACAACGTGAGCGAAACCGCCCACCTGCTGGGTTTCGAATACGTCCACCACTTCAGCCGGGTTTTCAAGAACACGACCCAAATCACGCCACGGGCGTTCCTGGGAAAATAGAAAATTATTTCCGAAATTAGCGGCATGTTAAACAGATAATCGATGAAACCGCACACGTATTTCCCCCTCCTGGCATCGATGCTGCTGATCCTTTCAGCATCCAGATGCTCCGAACCCGTCAACAAAGCCGGACAAGAAAGCGCAAGTGTCCCCGCACAGGAAACCCCGGCCGCACCTGTTCCCACGACACAAAATCCCGATCCGGCGGCCCCGACCGTCTTCTTCACGGCCAGCATTACGCCGGAAGGGCTGGTCCGCATCTACCAGGCCCTCGGCGTGAAAGCCAGCGGCCGGGTGGCCGTCAAGATTTCCACCGGCGAATCCGCCAAGAGCAACCACCTCCGTCCGGAACTCATCAAAGACCTGGTGCAATCCGTCAACGGCACGCTGGTCGAATGCAACACCGCCTATGGCGGCAGCCGTGCCACAACAGCCAACCACCTCAAAGTCATTGAAGAACGGGGTTACAACAAGATCGCGACCGTAGACATCATGGATGCCGAAGGGACGATGGACATCCCCGTAACCGACGACAAATGGATCAAATACGACCGCGTAGGAAGCCACCTGCAGAACTACGACTTCATGATCAACCTGGCCCATTTCAAAGGCCATGCGATGGGCGGATTCGGCGGTGTGCTCAAGAACCAGAGCATCGGCGTGGCTTCTTCAGCCGGGAAATTGTATATCCATTCCGCCGGCCGCAGCACCACCCGCTGGATGGATGACAACCAGGACGGTTTCCTGGAGTCGATGGCCGCTGCGGCCCAGGCCGTACACAACTACTTCAAGCAGGACGGCAAAAACATTGTCTATATCAATGTCATGAACAACATGTCCGTTGACTGCGACTGCGACGGTTCGCCGGCCGAACCCCGGCTCAAGGACATCGGCGTCCTGGCGTCCACCGACCCCGTCGCCCTTGACCAGGCCTGCCTGGATCTGGTTTTCCACCACACCGATGCCTCCGGGGACGATTCCAAGCCCCTCCAGGAACGGATCAACCGCCAGCACGGGACGCACATCACCGAATACGCCGAATCCATCGGCCTGGGCACCCGCAAATACAACATCGTCAATATCGATAAATAAATCATCATGAAATCTTTAGGAGCAAAACCCTACCTCTTCCCGATGCCCACCTACATGATCGGGACTTACAATGAAGATAACAGTGTGGACGTGATGATGATGGCCTGGGGCGGCATCGTGGACACGAACATGGTGGCCCTGAACCTGGAGGCCTCCCACAAAACGGTAAAGAACCTGCGCGACCGCAACGCTTTCACCCTCTCCATCCCCGGAACCGACACCCTGAAGGAATCCGATTACCTGGGGACCGCCAGCGGCAACAAATACCCCGATAAATTCGCCGTAAGCGGCCTGCACGCCGTCAAAAGCGAGAACGTCGACGCGCCTGTCGTCACCGACTACCCGGTCACGCTCGAGTGCAAAGTCGTTGAATTCCAGGACCAGCCATACGGTCTCCGCGTCCTGGGCGAAATTGTCAACGTCCTGGCCGATGAAAAGGTCCTCGACGAGAAGGGTAAAATCGATGCCGGTAAATTGAACGCCTTCGCCTTCGACCAGATGCGGAACGACTACTACGCCATCGGTGAGAAAATCGGCACCGCCTGGCACGAGGGCCTTCCGCTGATGAAGCCCCGGAAGGAATAAACCGGATGGCATTCGCACGAAATTTGCCAATGCAAGCAGGCAGACTGACCCCGAGAATTCTTCCGAAAATGTTAATGACCCTTCTCCTCTTGCTTCTCTCCATTTTTTACGGTAGAGGTAAAACGCTGTCCTCCAGCACCGTCCGTATCACGAATGAGGGCGTGAAAATGAGGATGCGGGTATTGCAGCCGAAAGAGAAGAAGGGCCTTGTTCCCGGCATCCTGTGGATCCACGGCGGCGGATACATGCTCGGCGGAGCGTATATGGTGGATATGTCCTGCGGAAAAATGCTGGCCGAAAAATACGGAGCCGTCGTCGTGTGCCCGAACTACCGGCTGGCCGCAAAAGCGCCCTACCCCGCCGCGTTGAAAGACTGCTACGCCGCACTGGAGTGGATGTATTCCCATGCCGCGGAACTCGGAATCGACACGGAACGGATTGTTGTCGGAGGCGAGAGTGCAGGCGGCGGACTGGCGGCAGCCATCTGCATGTACGCCCGCGACAAAGGCGAGATTCCCATCGCCCTGCAGCTGCCGCTCTATCCGATGCTGGACAGCGAAGACACCGCCTCCTCGGCTGACAACCACGGACGGATCTGGAACACGAAAAGGAACCATTGGGGCTGGAAACATTACCTGGGCGACCAGTACGGCGCGGAAAGCGTCGACAAATATGCCTCCCCTGCCCGCGAAACGGATTATTCGAATCTCCCGCCCTGCTACACCTTCGTAGCCGACGGCGAACCGTTCTATGCGGAGACGCTCACCTATGTGAAAAATCTCCAGAACGCCGGCGTAGAAGCGAAAGTGGACGTCTACCACGGAAAGACCCACGCATTCGACATGCTCCACCCCGGACAGGAGCAAAGCAAACGGGCCAAGCAGCGCCTCTGCGAAGCATACGCACGCTACATGACCCGACAAGGGGATCAATAACAAACTAGCTGACTTTCAGGGACCGGATCGACTTCGCGATGTTGATCATGTGGTCCGCGATACGCTCGGCGTTGGAAGACAGTTCCAGGTACTGGGCGCCGACGGAAGGAGTGCAAATCCCCTTCTCCATCCGGGCGATGTGGCCTTCTTCCATCCGCTGCGTATAATCGTCGATCTCCTCCTCAACGACATTCGCTTTATCCAGGGACGCAAAATTCTCGTTCTGATAAGCGTCCATGGCATAATCGTACAACTGGTGCAGCAAGGTCTTCAGCTGGCTGATCTCGTATTTGGCGTCATCGGAGAACTGCTGGGCGGAATCCGCGAGCGCCGTGGCATATTCCATGATATTCTCCGCATAGTCGCCGATCCGTTCCAAATCCCGGATACTCCGGTAAGTGCCGGAAAGATATGTCCGGTCTTTCTCGCCGAGGCCCCGCTTGCCGCTGAGCCGCACCACGAACCCGATCAATTCCTGGTTGATGAAGTTCAGCTGACGTTCGTCACGCTGGAACTGCGCCTGTGACGAAAAGTCCAGCTGCGTCGCCATTTCGAGACTGCGGTCCACGTTCAGCAGGGCGATATCGGCCATCCGGAGGATCTCCCGCTTCACCTGGGAAACCGCGATAGGCGGCGTCCGGAGCATGTTGTCATTCACAAATTGCAGGGAGAATTCCACCTGCTGCGCCAGCGGCCTGTCCGGGATCAAACGCTTCACCAGCCCGACCATCGCGCCGGTCAAGGGCAGCATGAGCGCCACCGTCACCGTATTGAAGAAGGTATGGAACATGGCCAGCTGCACCTGCGGAGCAGAGGGGAAAACCTTTTCGAACAGCGTTCCGTACGAAGTATCGAAGAGCCCGAGTCCCAGCGCCGCCAGCAAGAAAATGATCACGCCGGAACAGTTGAACAACAAGTGAATCAAGGCCGTACGTTTGGCATTGGTCCCGCTGGTGATACCCGCGATCACCGCCACGACGCAGGAACCGATATTGGAACCCATGGTGAGGAAAATGCCCTGGTCGATGTCGATCAACCCGGTCACCACCATCGCAAGGGCGATGGATGTCATGACGGAGGAACTCTGGATAATGGCCGTGAAGATTGCACCCAGGATCACCAGCAGGATCGGGTTGCTGATTCCGGCCAGGAAGGTTTTGACGCCTTCCAGCGCCGCGAAAGTCTTCATCGACCCGCTCATCAGTTCCAGACCCACGAACAAGAGGCCGAACCCGGCCAGGATGCCCCCGAGCGTCCGGGAACTGTTCTTCTTGGCAAAAATCGTCAGGAATGCACCCAGCCCGGCGAACGCGGAAAAAATCACGCTGGTCGAGACCGAATTCCCGCCGAACATACCGAGGGCCACAATCTGGGCCGTAACCGTGGTACCGATGTTCGCACCGTAAATGATGGTGGCCGCCTGCGCGAGTGAAATGATGCCGGCATTGACAAAACCGATGGTCATGACGGTCGTCGCGCCGGAACTCTGGATGGCTGCGGTACCCAGGGTACCGATTCCCACGCCCAGCCACTTGTTGTCGGAGGCCTTCGAAAAGAGTTGTTTCAATTTTTCAGAGCTCGCCGCCTCCAGGTTGGAGCTCATCATCTGACATGCGATCAGGAATACGCCGATTCCCGCGAGCAATGTCAACAGAGAAGTAATAACCGTTGTTAAGTCCATTCAATCAAACCATTTTCAGCCCGACCACGGATGCAATCAACGTAACGATGAAAAACATCCGCCAAAAGGTGGCCGGTTCTTTGAAAACCAGGATGCCGACAAGCACAGTCCCCACGGCGCCGATTCCGGTCCAAACAGGATAAGCCGTTCCGATGGGAATGGACTTCGTGGCCTTTGCCAGGAGCAGCATGCTCAGGGCCGATACGACCACAAATCCGGCATACCACGCGGCGGCTTCCCATCCGACCGCCATTTTCGCCTTGCCGAGACAAAACGTAAAGCCACATTCACACAGCCCGGCAACGATCAGAATAATCCAGTTCATATTCTCGAGGTTGTCCTACCGAGGGCTGCAGCAATACCCGGCGTCTCCTTCCAAGGACGTGCAAATTTACGGACAATCTTTTATAAATCCGGACGTTTTCCACATATTAAATTGCAAAACGATAATTAAATCGTTAAATTTATACGACTGGAAGACCACTGCGTGGAAGTCACCTTGGAAGAAGTGCGCAAATGGCCGGCATTCAGGCGCTTCCGCAACCGCCTCACCCGGCTTCTCGGCGGTTCGCTGGGCTAATCAGATTCAAACGGCAAGACCATGAAACACGTTCTGTACATCCTTATCTCCCTCTGCTGCCTGACCCTTGCGGGCAGCGCGTCCGCGCAGCGGATCACGGATTCCTCCTACCGGACCCTCGCCTACATCAAGTCCGACGGAACCATCCAGGATGCCTCCTACCGGACCATCGGCTATTTCAAGGACGACGGAAGAGTCCAGGACAGCTCCTACCGGACGCTCGGCTACCTCAAAAGCGACGGAACGGTCCAGGACAATTCCTACCGGACGCTCGGGCACGTCAAGAGCGACGGGACCGTGCAGGACAGCCACTACCGGACCCTCGGGTACGTCAAGAGCGGCGGAACCGTCCAGGACAATTCCTACCGGACCATCGGCCATGCCGACGACATCCCATCCAGATGGGCTGCCTGGTTCTTCTTTTTCAGGAAATAAAAGCGCCTAATTCATCCCGCGCTCTTTCTTGATCGTCTCGTAAGCCTCCTGGATCTTGCGGAACTTCTCCGCCGCAGCCTTCTGGACATCCGGTCCCAGCGTCGCAACCTTGTCCGGATGGTTCTTCATGGCCATCCGCCGGTACGCGGTCCGCACTTCGTCATCCGTCGCGGACGGTGAAATCTCCAGGACGGCATAGGCGGAATTGCTGTCTTTGTAGAACATCGCAATCACGGAGGAAATATCCGAGGAAGACAGGCCGATCGCGGCGCCGATCGCTTCCAGCATGGATTTCTCAGCCGCATCGACCCGTCCGTCCGCCGCAGCGATCTGCATGAGATAATGGAAGAGCTGCAGCCGCTGGGAGTAATTCATGTAGCGGGCAATCTGCGGTCCCACCTCATATATATTAACCTGCTGGCTGTTCAGCCGCTCCAGGACACGTACGGCATCCGGGACAGCCCCTTCGCCGAAATTCCGCCGGACAAAATCTTTGACCACGTCGATCTCCGACTGGGATGCCCTTCCGTCCGCCTTGATGACCGCCGACGATAGCACGAGCAGGGAAACAAAGAAACTGTTCCGCTGCTCCGTCGTGCTGTATGTGCGTCCCCCGGAAGGGCGCTGCTGCGTAGATCCTCCCGGTGCGGACTCCCCGCCGCCCAGTTGCCGGGCGACATCGACGGCGCTTTCCCACACCGCCCCGGCGATAATTCCCAGAAGGGCGCCGATCGGGCCCATCGTGACCCATCCGAGCAGCCCGCCAATCCATTTTGCTGTTCCCATGATGTGCAAATATAATGATTTTATACCGAAACGGTTTAAAACTTAAAAAAGTAAAGAAAAAAGTGCATATACTTTCATTTTATCACTATTAAAACCTTCCATAATTTGTTGTTTTTAAGACCATTAGCACAGGTTTTCCGTCCGAAAAAACAAATTTTTCATGCAATTCTTTTGATTTTTAATTCGAATTCACTACATTCGAAGTTGGAAGTAAAGTATCTGCAGCATTCAACCTATTTGAGAACAAACGAATAATGATCAACGTCTTTTGAACCAAATCACTAGTTTTTTAAATATTAAAGTATGAGAAACGAACTGACAAAAACTATTCTTTGGATTGCGTTGCTGTGCATTCCGGCAACCGCAATGCAAGCGGAAAGGATTTCGGGTTCGGCACCATCGGATCTACAGCAGTCGCAGACTCCGCAAGGGGCGCGCACTACCGTAACCGGTTCTGTCAAAGACTCCAAGGGCCAACCGCTTCCAGGAGCTTCCGTCATCGTGAAAGGCACCCGCAGGGGTGTTTCCACCGACTTGGACGGTAATTTCAAAATTGACATGTCCCGTGGGGAAACGCTTCAGTTCTCCATGATCGGCATGGTCAACAAAGAGGTGACCTACACCGGCCAGCGCTTCATCATCGTCTCCCTCGAGGAAGACATGAACGTCCTGACCGATGCCGTCATCACCGGTTACACGACCATCGACCGGCGCATGCTGACGTCGACTGTCAGTACGGTAACCAGCAAAGATCTCGAGCGGGTCGGTTCCCTGAGCATCGACTCCATGCTGGAAGGTAAGGTGGCCGGTCTGCAGATCAGCACCCTTTCCACGACGCCGGGTGCGGCCGCCAAGGTCCGTGTGCGTGGTTCCGGTTCCTTCGTCGGTAGCCGTGAGCCGCTCTGGGTCATCGACGGTATCCCCTACGAGAACCCGGTCGAACTCGACGCCTCCGAAATCAACTCCCTCGACAACATCAACCTCATCGGTAACGCAATCACGGGTTTGAACCCGAACGATATCGAGAGCATCAACGTCCTGAAAGACGCTTCCGCAACCGCCATCTACGGTTCGAAAGCGGCGAACGGCGTTATCGTCGTCACGACGAAACGAGGCAAGGAAGGTGTCAAGCCGGTCATTACCTACCAAGGGACCGTTTCCGTCATGACTCCTCCGACCTATTCGGACTTCGACACGATGAACTCCCTCGAGCGCGTGGGCGTTTCCCGGGAAATGTACAACCGGAGCCTGAGCTTCTGGACCAACGGTGCCATGCAGCCGGTCGGCTACGAAGGCGCCCTCCAGACCTATTGGAAAGACGGGAACTTCGCGGCCTTCCAGAACAAGGTGTCCGACATGGAGACCCTGAACTACGACTGGATCAGCGAATACTACAAGCCGGCCGTCGAGCAGAGCCACTCTGTCAGCCTCTCCGGCGGTACCAAGACGGCAAGGTACTACACCTCCCTGGCTTACAACAAGCAGCCCGGTACCGAAATCGGGACGGGGCTCAACCGTATCACCACCCGTGCGAACGTCGACGTGAACGTGCTCCCGAACATCCTCGTCTCCCTCAACCTCGAAGGATACGTGCAGGATGCGCACTACAACCTGTTCAGCGACGGGACGACCGCGTTCAACCAGGCATACTACTCGAATCGGGCCATTTCCCCGTATCTGGACAACGGAGACATCATGTTCTACGAGAAGAAGACCGGATACAGTGACAACGTAGAAAGAGCCTTCCAGTATCTGTCCGGCGGTAGCTACAGTACCTTTATATATGGTAGGACTTCCGACGAAATCTACGGGAAGTACAGCGCCCTGAACGAGCGGAACGTGAATGAATACAACGTGAAGAACAAAGGTTACGCCTTCCAGACCACTTTCCAGTGGGACATCACCAAGGACCTGCGGTGGACGACCCGCCTGGCCTACAGGAACACCACCACCGACGAGATAAAGACCTATGGTCCGACTTCCTGGGCGGTGACGGTACTGCGCGGCGACGACATGGAAGACATCAACGACCGTTCGACCAACTACATCAATGCATACAGCGCTATCCCTGCCGGCGGCCTGTACCGGGGCAGTTACAACGAAAGTATCAGCAAACTGATCCGTAACCAGTTGAACTACACCCACACCTGGAACAAACACCTGGTGAACGTCAACCTCACCCAGGAGGCCTCCAGCGTCCTGTACAACGGAGCCAGCAACTGGGATGCCGGCGGATACCAGAAAAACCAGGGACATTATTTCAGCAAACTCAGCAACCGGGGCACGCCCAGCTACAGCAGCACAAACACAAGCTGGATCCTGAATCCGGCCGGATACAAGGCGCTGGCCGGTTTGCTGTCCAACTATGATGTCTACCCGACCATCACGGACAAGACCACCAACACGATGTCCTGGATCGGGATCTTCACCTACTCCTATGCGGACCGCTACATCCTGAACTTCAACATCCGTAACGACGGATCCAACGCCTTCGGACAGTACGAGAAGAACAAATTCCGTCCTTCCTGGTCCGTTTCCGGCCGTTGGAACATCCACGACGAACCCTTCATGGTGAACAAGACCTGGGTCAACGAACTGGCTGTCCGCGCCTCCTACGGATACCGCGGTACCCGTCCGAGCGCCAGTCCGTACATGATCCTGACCAACTATTATCAGGATGCCGACTACCTGCCGCTGTACATCTCCGAACTCAGCAGCCTCGGAAATGCGAACCTGAAATGGGAGAAATCAGCCACCTTCGACTTCGGTCTGACCGCTTCCGTATTTGACAACCGGTTCAGCGGGGAATTCGACTTCGCCTACACCAATGCGACCGACCTGCTCCTGTCCCGTCCGGTCTCCCTGGTCACCGGCGCCGCCACCCAGCTGTACAACGGCGGTGAAAAGGATGACTTCTGCTACGAGTTCAGTTTCAGGGCCATCCCGATCAAAACCAAGGACTTCACCTGGGCGATCAACGGAAACATCTCCTTCATCAACGAGAAGGTCATCAAGGGAGCGGACGACAGCGTCATCACCATTGACAAATACATCAACGGTACGATGATCACCGCCGGCGCCCCGGTGGACGGCTTCTTCTCCTACAAGTACACCGGACTGAACAACGTAGGTCTTCCGACCTTCGACGGGCTCGCCCAGAAAGCCAGCACGGAGTATGAGAAACTCCTCAACGGCATGGTTTACTCGGGCAGCCGCCTGCCGCTCGTCTACGGCGGCCTTTCCACGGACCTGCGGTACAAGAGACTGACCCTCAACATCAACGCGACCTACAAGATGGACTACACCGTCCGTCTGCTCGCCCTGTACAATGCAGGGACGTCCATGCCGCGCAGCTACGAGAACCTGTCGGATGTCTTCAATGCCAGGTGGCAGAAGCCCGGCGACGAAGCGAACACCAACATCCCGCGCCTGAACGCCACGACAACCGGTATCGATAAGATCGGGATTGAAGAGTCTTCCGTCACGACAGGCTACACCACCGTCGAGAGCATGTACGATGTCAGTGACATCCGCACGGCCAAAGGCAACCACATCCGTCTGAAATCCATCACCCTCTCCTACCAGGTCCCGGAATTCTGGGGCATCAAGGGCATGACGGTCCGGGCACAGGCCCAGAACATCGGTGTCTTCTGCTTCGACAAGAACCTCCGGGGAATGGATCCGGACCAGGTCCGCAACATCGGTATGCCGGTCCTTCCTTACTACACGTTTGCTGTTAACTTCTCTCTGTAATGATTACTGCCATGAAAAACAATATATTAAGAAGCATTCTTGCCATAGCGGCAGTTGTCACCCTTGCCACAGGCTGCAAAGGGTTCCTGGATGAACAGGATCAGTCCAAATTCATCGCGAATACGGCTGACCACTTCTCTTCCGTCCTGCTTGGTGAATTCAACGCCGGATACGACCCGTACTGGCTGGCTCCTTTCATGACGGATGAACTGAAGGACGGGATTACCGTCAGCCAGAACACGGCCAACCGGGAAGAAATCCGGCCCTCCTTCTGCTGGCAGCGGGATGTCGAAAAGAACATGACCGACTATTCCCGCATGGACGAAAGCAGTTTCTGGGCTTACTGCTACAAGATCATCGCGATCTGCAACAACCTCTTCGAGAACATTGACGCCTGCACGGAAGAAGTTCCCGGAGAAAAGAAATACGTGATTGCCGAGGCCTCCTTCGTCACGGCCCTGATGTATTTCAACCTCGTCAATCTCTATGCCGAGCCGTATCGGGAAGCCACCGCTGCCTCGACCATGGGCGTTCCGATCAAGGAAGGAACCGGTATCGAAAGCGCCTATGACCGCGCCATGCTCAACGAGTGCTATGACAAGATTGTCACCCTGCTGAACGATGCCCTCACAAACATCCAGGAAAGCGGTTTGGTATACGAGGCCTACTACAAGATCAATGAAGATGCGGTCCGTCTGCTGCTCTCGCGCGTCTATCAGTTCATGGGTCAGTGGGACAACGTGATCTCCACCCTGGCGCCCGTCATGAAGCATGCCCGGCTGCACCAGTTCCCGGCCAACTCGCTTCCCACCCAGATCACCAAAAGCGAGAATTACATAACCTGGGAAGACGGGAGCAACAAAGAGCTGGTCTACGTCTACGGTTGCTGGACACAGAGCATTATCTATCGTTTCTGCCAGAACGATTACTTCAATGCCAGCGACAAACTGTTCAACCTGTACGACGATACCGATCTCCGCAAGAATCTCTGGTTCAACTATACCTATGACAAAGACAAAGGGATCAACATTGTCAGGCCCTATAAGTGCAGTTCCTACTACACCCGCGTCGGCCAGATCGTCATGCGCTATGGCGAGGCTTACCTCAACATCGCAGAGGCTTATGCCCGAAAGGGTGACACCCAGAACGCCACGAAGTACCTGACGACCTTCCTCGCATCCCGCCATTCCACCATGGACGGCGTCACCGTGCCGACGGCCCAGAAAGAATTGGTCTCCTTCATCATGGACGAACGCCTCCGGGAGTTCTGCTTCGAAGACCACTTCCGCTGGTTCGACCTCCGGAGAATGGAAGAATCCGAAAGGCCGGAAATCACTCACGAATTCAAGGTCATGCAGAGTGCAGTCCTCGTCCGCACAGAGACTTACCATCTCCTGAAAGACGATCCGAACTACACGCTGGCCCTCCCCTACAAGGAGAAGGACAACAACCCGATGATCCTGGATTACGACCGCTTTGACAAAGTTCCTTTCTAATTCGAATGACTATGAACAAGAAGATATACCTACTTGCCATCCTGGCAACCGTCATCGGGCTTGCAGCCTCCTGCAGCAAGGAGAACCTGGAGCCGACCCTCATCGAAAAGGATTGGTCCAAGAGCATCGACCTCAGCAACAGTTACGTAAAGCAACTGTTCGAGCAGACCGGCGTGGCCATCCTGACCGAATATGACGACACACTGGACGTCATGTATCAGGGTGCGGACTACGGTGTCGTGCAAGGCATCGAGATTACCCACATCAAGGCTGAACAAAAGGCCCAGGCCATCGAGTGGTTCAAAACCAACATCCTGGACTGCTTCAGCACCGAATGCATCAAGAAATACTTCCCGAGGAAGATTTTCCTCTGCGACCGGCTGGTTATCGGCCAGAGTCCCAGTTTCACTCCCGCGTATATCCATGAGGTAAGATGGGCCAACAACTATTGGTCGACCCTCGAAGGCGTCCAGCATGCCTTCCCCTTCGCACAGGGAATGGCCGTCTGCGTCAACGTCGATGCGCTGTTCAATCCCGACACGCAGGTCGACTACAACATGCAGTACCGGCAGGACATCATGCACATCATCTGCTGCGACCTGCTCATGAGGCACGATTGGGTGAAGGACATGCAGAACAGCGAAGACATCTTCCCGGAAGAAGTGACGGAACTGTATGACCTCAACCCGCTGGACTACCGGCAGTATAACAGCGTCGACGGAGATTACTATTATTCCTCCAAAGGCATGTACCGGACGAAGTGGGACAAATCGGCTAAGGATCCGCGCTACGGAGACCCGATCACCATGTGTGACTGGACGAAAATGTCCCTTCAGGGATATTTTGAATTCGGATTCCCGGATAACCCCGTGAACAGCGCCAATTCATACGGCAACGGATACTTCTCCTGGCCCACCGGAACGACGAAAACCGGATCCAGCAAATATAATGATGAAGGAGTAACGAAAACCTACGAATACGACGGGTACGTAACGATTGCAAGCTCCTCGCAATCGGGAAATTACGCAAAGGCTCCCTCTGGGATTTACCAGGATGCCCGATTCCTGGTCGCGGCGCTGACTGCCCTGACTGAAAAGAAATTGTCCGTATACGGCGATCTCGTCATCCACCGGCTTTGGTCCATGTCTGAATTCCTGCGGACTCAATATGGCATCGATTTCAGGAAATTCGACCCCGATGTCAACACCTTGTACCAGATGCACAATAACTAATTGAATCGGACTATGGAAAAAATATTTAAACTAGGAATTATCCTGCTGCTCGCAACCAGCTTGTTCTCCTGCCACAAGGAGATCACGATTCCCGACCCGGGATTCGATATGAGCGAGACCGTATTGGACACCATCCTGCGGGACACCACGTCGAAATACAACATCGCGTTCAATGTCAAGGCCCCCAACGGCGTCCGATATATCCAGCTGCTCAACGGACGGAATTTCGAAGTAATCCGGGAATTCGACGACTACAACGGCCAGAAGGATTTTCAGTTCAGCCACGAATTCGACTTTTCGGATTGCGACCCGGAGAAAGATTCCATCTACATCTACAACCTGAAGATCCGCACGAACGACAACCGCGGATACAACAAATCGATCCGGATCCAGCAGATAAGGAAATCGCACCCGACGATCACTGGCCCCACCTCCAACACGATGAACATCTTCGGCCGGGCTTTCGTATTCGACGGACTCGTCACGACCGGTTTCTACAACATCGAATCCATCAAAGTGGCCCTCAACGGACAGGAGTTGATGTCAATCGGCGCTTCTGAACTGAATGGTGCCAATACCTACCGGCTGTATCACCAGCTCACCTATGATTTCGAGAAAGGCAAACAGTACACCTACACGGTCACCGTCAAAGACAACCGGGGAGAGGAAAAAGTCTACTCGTACAACCTGGTCGGCAGTATCCTCAAGAAACCCGTCGCCATTAAATATACATACGGAACCACCCAGGAGGCAGCCAGACTCTTCTATAATGAGAAAGGACAGTTGGAAAAGATTTGGGAGCCGTACGGTGATTATATCAACGTACTTCGATATGATGAAAACGGCAGGTTAGTCCTGATTTTCCGCGAAAGTAACACATTAAATTGCTTGGGGAATCCGGACAATATATATGGCCAGTACTACGGATACGGATTGTACATCTGGTATCAATACAACGAAGACGGATCCATTCGGCGGTTCGCAGACGGCGGCTTCAGCACAACAGCAAGAGGAATCGATCACAAGATGCTCGATCCCTGGTGGCTTGAACACAAGGACGATCTTGTCCCCGAGAGCATGCAAATCACCGACTTGGCGGGAACTGATTTGGAAGGATTCATCCGGTCCGCTTCCGGTTGGAATGACCCTGCTTTCAACAAGTATATTGAATACAACGGCAAGCGGTACATTACCGAAATGACCGGTACCAATACCAACCGTATCGGCCCCTTCACCTATCTGAATGACTTCGAAGAGGGAAAACTGCTCCCCACGAATACGATCGGATCGTCCCATCAGGGTGTCCATCCTTTCTACTCCAGCGGCATCGACCGTTTTGCTGAGTTTAAGTCCTACGTACCTGTCATGAATCCGCTGTATGTCGAAGACTTCCCGCTGATGCTTCACTGGAGATATCAGGGACCTATGGCATTCCTCCTGGGCTGCAAGTATGTTCCGTCTTCAGTCATCCGGCCGAAAGGAACCTCATCACCCAGCATGACGGAGATCTACCCTATCCTGTACTCGGTCCGGGAAGACGGCCTTCTCAAAGTTTTCGGATGCTTGGATTCCGGAATCCCCAGCACCTCTACTCCCGGTCAGTTTACATTCTACTATGACGACGAACCGGAAGACGGATGGATTGACCTCATCAACACCCAAAGAGAGGCTCTGTTTACACGTGACGAATTATTCAAATAATTAACAACCGCGTTTCGCCCAGACGGAACGCACATAACAAAATTAACACATTGTAGCCAATGGAATCTATTGTAAAAGTCGTACATCTTTCGCACCGTTACACGACGCAGTGGGCGGTAAAAGACGTAAATTTCGAGATCAGCAACCACGGCGTGGTGGGCCTCCTGGGCTCGAACGGAGCCGGAAAATCCACCACGATGAACATCATCTGCGGTGTTCTGAACCAGACTGAAGGAGACATTTATATCAAAGGAGTCGATCTTCGGAAAGACCCCGTCGAAGCAAAAAAGCATGTCGGCTTTCTTCCGCAGCGGCCGCCGGTATACGGCGACCTGAATGTTGAAGAGTACATTACGTATTGTGCAGAACTTCGTTTAATGCCCAAAGAAGAGATTCCTGCGGCTGTTGAGGAAGCGATGAAGCGTTGCGGAATTACCCATTTCCGCAAACGCCTCATCCGCAACCTCTCCGGCGGTTACCAGCAGCGGGTCGGCATCGCCCAGGCGATTGTCCACAAACCGGAATTCGTCGTCCTGGACGAGCCGACCAACGGGCTGGACCCGAACCAGATTGTCGAAATCCGCCAGCTGATCAAAGAGATCGCGACGGACCGCGCCGTCTTGCTCTCCACCCACATTCTCTCCGAAGTCCAGGCAACCTGCGAGTACATCCTCATGGTTGAGCAGGGACAGGTTGTCTTCTCCGGAAGCATCGAAGAATTCGACAACTACATCGAACCGGACTCCTTCTTCATCGAACTGGCCAATCCGCCGGAGATCTCCGTCCTGGAGAGCCTCGACGGAATCGACCGGGTCGAGGCGGTCAGCCCGACACGATTCAAACTGCATTTCGACAAGTCCAAAGAGACCATGCAGAAAGTCGTGACCGCTGCTGTCGAAGGCGGCTGGGGCCTGAGCGAATCCGTCCTGCAGAAGGTCTCGCTCGACGAGATTTTCGCCCAGCTTTCCGGTAAAAGAGAAAAGGTTGAAGCGTAAGAAAAGGATGCGGAAATGAAGATCATCTACAAAATTGCCAAAACTGAACTCAAGCAGCTGTTTTCCAGCCCGATCGCATGGTTGATCCTGGCGGTGTTCTCCGTCCAGGCCGGATCGATTTTCACCGATCTGTTCAACAGCCAGGTGACCGTCAAGGAGGTCGGCGACTCCCTCCTGCCGCTGACAGAAAGAATATACTATTTCTTCTTCCGGAAGATTCAGGACTACCTGTATCTGTATATTCCGCTGCTGACCATGGGTCTGCTGAGCCGCGAACGGAGCACCGGCTCCATCAAGTTGCTCTATTCCTCCCCGGTGACCAACACGCAGATTGTCCTGGGCAAGTATTTGTCCATGCTGATTTACAATCTGATGATCGTGGTCATCCTGTTGATTCCGGTCCTCTTCGGTGCCATCCACATGCCGAAGCTTGACTATGGACTGATTTTCTCCGCCATCCTCGGACTCTACCTGCTCGCCTGCGCTTACGCAGCAGTGGGCCTCTTCATGTCCAGCCTGACCAGCTACCAGATTGTCGCCGGCCTGGCCACCCTGACCCTGCTGTCGCTCCTGGCGATGGCCGGAAAGATGTGGCAAAACGTGCCGGTCCTGCGGGATGTCGCCTACTGGATCAGCATCAACGGACGCGCCAACAACATGATCGCCGGCCTGATCGGCAGCGAAGATGTGTTGTACTTCGTCCTGATCGCCCTGTTCTTCATCCTGCTGACGATCTGCAAACTCAATGGTGAAAGGGAGAAGAAGGGATTCCAGCGGAAAGCCCTCGAATATGTCGGGATCATCGCCCTGACCGTGGCCCTCGGGTACGTGACGATCCTCCCCCGTCTCCGGTTCTACAAGGATGCGACGGCAACCCAGAAGAACACGGTAGCGGTTCCGACAATCGACGCCTTCAAGGCGGTCAAAGGAGACATCACCGTCACAACCTTCGTCAACCTGCTTGACAGGAACAACAGCTTCGGCATGCCGGATCAGCGGGTAACCGAAAAGAAGCGCTTCGAAAAATACGTCCGTTTCAACAAGGGGATGAAGTTCAAGTATGTCTACTACTACGGACCCAATGTCAATCCGGACCTGGAAGAACTCTATCCGGGGACGACGGACAAGGAAAAGATGCAGAAACTCTGCGCCAGCCTGGGTCTGAAGGAAAAGATGTTCAAACCCGTAGAAGAAGTTGAAAAAGAATACGGTGTCGATCTTTCCAAGGAAGGATACCAGTTCGTCCGCAAACTCACGACGAAGAACGGGAAGAGCTCCTGGCTCCGCATTTTCAACGACATGTCGAAGCACCCGGCAGAAAAAGAGATTGCAGCAGCCGTCAAGCAACTGTCCGTCGGCCCCAGCAAGATCGGATACCTGACCGGACATGGCGAGCGCAGCATCGAGAAACTGGGCGACCGGGAATTCTTCGTGAATGTCAATGACATTACATACCGCGGCTCCTGGGTCAACAATGGTTTCGCCCCCGTCGTCGTGGATCCCGCCCAGGGCATCCCTTCCGACATCGAAATCCTGGTCATCGCCGACCCGAAAAAGGAATTCAGCGAAGCTGAGATCGCGACGATCAAGGCTTATCTGGACAAGGGCGGGAATGCCCTCTTCTGCACCGAAAGCGGCCACCAGCAGTACATCAACCCCATCGCGGAAGCCATCGGGGTGGAATACCAGCCGGGCTGCCTGATGCAGGAGCATGAAGACCTTGATCCGGAGTTGGTTACAGCCGTCGTCGACAGTGGCGCCTTCGACCTGAACCGGCGCTTCCGGTGGATGAGAAGATGGAATTACCGCATCCCGATGGGCCGGGCGGCAGAATATGCCTTCACCCAGGACAAGGGATTCGAAATCATCAACACATTCAATTCCGATCCGACCGGTGTGTGGAACGACCTCACCGGAGTACAAAAGAAATATCCCCTCTTGAGCCAGATGAAGAGAAAGGTCGGGGACAAGGAGCAGCACATCATCGTCTGCGCCGAGACCGACTGGCTCACCAACGCCGAATCCTCCCGGAGGAGAGCAGGCATCAATCAGGAGAACACCATCCCCTACGGCTATGCCTTCTCGTTCCTGAGCGAAGGGAAATACCCTTGCGATACCGACCATCCGTTCGAAGAGGACCGGGAACTCAACGCGACCCTGAAAACATCCACGGTGGCGAACATCCTCTTCCTGGCAGTCATTCCGCTGCTGATGGTCCTTCTCTGTGCAATTATCCGAACAATCCGTAAAAGACAATAGGAGCTATGAATACGACATTGAAAATTATGAAAAACGAGCTGAGGAAGCTCTTCTGCTCGCCTATTGCCTGGATCGTTCTGGTCATCTTCTTCTTCCACTGCGGAAGTACTTTCTGCGAGTCCATCGAACCGAATCTCCGGTGGAAAGCCCAGGGCTATGACCTGGAGAATCTCACCTACGACCTGTTCGTCGGGTACCGGGGCCTTTTCAACGTGATGTTGAGCAAGATCTTCATCTACTTCCCGCTCCTGACGATGGGTATCCTGAGCAAGGAATACAGCGACGGTTCGATCTTCCTCCTCTACTCTTCCCCGGTATCCAACCGGAAGATCGTTTGGGGGAAATACCTGGCCCTGGTGGTATTCAGCTTGTCCTTCCTGGCCATCTTCGGTCTGTTTATCACTTACAGCCGCATCATCGTACCCGACCTCGATCTGGGGATGGTACTGGCCGGCCTGCTGGGATTCTTCCTGCTGTGCTGCGCCTATTCGGCGATCGGCCTCTTCATGTCCTGCCTGACCAGTTATCAGGTCGTCGCAGCGATCGGTACTTTCGCCGTGCTCGCCCTACTGAACAATATCGGCAGCATCGGCCAGGAGAATCCGCTGATTCGGGACATCACCTATTGGTTCGCTATTAACAACCGGACCTCGTATTTCATCAACGGACTGATCTGCAGCGAGGATGTCATTTACTTTCTCGCCATCATCGGAATGTTCCTCTCGCTGACACTGGCGAAACTGCATTTCGACCGGACCAAGAAAGGGGTGCTTCCCAAGATCGGCCGTTATGTGGGCATCATTGCCGTTGCCTGCGTGGTCGCGTTTGTCAGCTCCCGCCCCAAGTTCATGTTCTACAGCGACTTGACGAAGACCAAGAGCAACACCCTGACGCCGGCCAGCCAGGAAATCATGAAGAAACTGGACGGCCCGATGACGATCACCTCGTACGTGAACCTGATGGACCAGAATGTCCATTACGGACTTCAGCGGAATTTCAAGAATGATACGAAGATGTTCACGAAATATCAGCGTTTCAAACCGGAAATCAAGCTGAAATACGTCTACTATTACCATGACTGCGACAACAAGCAGCTGGATGTCCGCTTCCCGAAGCAACCGGATGTGAACGAAAGGGCGAAGATCCTGGCGAAGGGATACCGGCTCAAGCTGGAATCCTTCCTGACGCCGGCTGAGATCGACAGCATCACCGACCTGTCCGGAGAAGAGTACTTCCTCACCCGGGAAATCTCCTACAACGGCAAGAAGAGTTACATCCGGATGTTCGAGGACATGCAGAAATATCCGAGCGAGGCTGAGATTTCTGCGGCCATGCGGAGGTTGATTGACGAGAATCCGCCGGTGCTGGCCTTCGCCTCGAAAAACGGCGAGCGGAGCATTTACCGGAAGGGTGACCGCGACTATTTCACGTTCGGACGGAATATCCAGATGCGCAGCGCGCTGATCAACCAGGGTATCAATACGGAAGAAATTGATCTGGAATCGATTGACCGCGTTCCGGACCGGATTCTCTCCCTGGTGCTCGCCGATCCGCAGACTGCTTACAGCGAGCATGAACTCGCTGTCATCAAGGAGTACATCGCCCGCGGCGGGAACCTGGTGATCGCCGGAAGCGAAGGCAGCCGTGATTTCCTGAATCCGGTCCTGGCCGAACTCGGCCTGATCTTTACGGAAGGCATCATCGTGAAAGAGTCGGAACAGAATTCTCCGGAATTCCTGGTCTGCAACATTTCGAACGGAGCCGGGAATGTTTCCCCGACTTTCCAGCGCCTCAAGGCCATGGGCTATCAGATTACCGCTCCCCGGAATATTCCGCTCGGACAGTTCGAGGACAAGGGATATACGTTCTACCCGATCTTCAGCACCGACCCGGAAGGCTGCTGGGTCGAGAAGTCCACGACGAATTTCATCGACGAGGTCCCGGTATTCGAGCCTGAAAAGGGCGATGAAGCCTGGAACAACCAGCCGCTGATGATCGGCGCGGTCCGGAAAGTGGGCGAAAAGACCCAGAAGATCATTGTTCTGAGCAACGCGGACTGCATTGCCAACAGTGAACTCGGAATCGGACGGAAAGGCATCCGGGCAGCGAATTTCTACCTCGCCCTCGAGCCCGCCCGCTGGTTCACCGACGGACAGTATCCGGTCAATGTCGGCCGCCCGAAGGGGAAAGACACCGTCATCAAAGCGAACTTTGACCAGCTGGGCTGGCACAAAGTTGTCTTTATCTGGTTCTTCCCGCTGTTGCTGGCCGCCATCGGAGCGTGGATTGTCATCCGCAGGCAGAAACAATAGCTACGATTTTTAGCTGACGATTACTGATATATTTTTTTTAACGATCTTTGGCCATTCAGTATACCAAACGTGATGAATTGGCTGGCAGGTAGTAGGCCTAGCGATTAATTGACTGACAATCTGTTTTCCGGCAGATAGCAAGCTAGCAATTGATTGGCTTGCAGATAGTTGACCGCGATTACACAGTAAGGGGATGATCGAATGTCCACGTGACAACCGGTCATCCCTTTTTTTATCAAGCGCCGTAGTACGAAGCCCTGCCTGCCGGACAACAGTCGCACGCGGAGGGTCTCAGCCCGCGGCCGGCAAAAGGCAGTTTACACGGAACTACCTTGCAGGGCACTCAAATGGGTCATGCCGTCAAATGACCCCCGTGGCAAGCCGGGCACTTTACACCAACCCCACCTACAGATAGATCCATGCCCATATCCCGTAAAATGCCTTTTTACGGGAAAAACGCCCCCTCTCCGTGTCCGGGGGTAGACACGCCTCCAGGAAGGTATCACCACCCTTCCCCTACCTCTTGGAAACCTTCATAATTTCACCGTCCGGAAGCCTTCATGATTTCGAGGACACGGTCCAGCGGCAAGGCCCGGACCACATGCCCGTCCCACCCCTTCGTGTCGGTCGCCATGAACAGGGAATTCCAGAGGGCCTCCGCCGTCGCCTCGATGGTCGCCTCGAACAGCGGACTCATGGCGTCGTTCTGCAGGAGGACCGGCCGGTAGAACGGCTTGCTTTCATCAATCAGGTTCTCCGGACACACACTCACGGCAATGGCATAATCGCCGCTCCCGTTCGATGCGATGCCGCCCGTCTTCGCAAGACCCATCATGGCCCGCTTGGCAAGCCGCTCCAAATTCCGGGCATCCAGGGGCGCATCCGTAAAGACCACCATCGTGCACGACCCGTCCGGGCTCATGAGATATTCCGGATCCTCGGCATTCTCGCGGAAACTGTATTGTCCCAGGCGTTTCCCGACCGGCACCCCGTCTATCTCCAGCACCCCGCCATAATTGCTCTGGACCAGGACACCGACCGTATAACCGCCCAAAGAAGCCGGCAAGACACGGGAGGACGTGCCGATCCCGCCCTTCCATCCGAAACAGACCGTCCCCGTACCGGCACCGACGCAGCCCTCTTCGACCGGGCCGCCCTGGGCACTTTCGATGGCCCGGACCACATCCGAAGCCTTGACATGACGCCCGCGGATATCATTGAGATACCCGTCATTCGTCTCCCCCACGACAGCATTCACGCTGCCGACAGATCCATTCCCCTGCTTCAGCAGCGTGTAATCCAGGACCCCTTCGATGCCTTGCGCCACGGACAGCGTATTCGTGAGGATGACCGGCGTCTCGATATTTCCCAATTCACGCACCTGCGTCACACCCGCGAGTTTGCCGAAACCGTTGCCGACATAAATGGCTGCCGGGCATTTCTTCCGGAAAACGTCACCCTTATGCGGAACAATGGCCGTCACCCCGGTGCAGACCTGCTTTCCGTCCCTAAGGGTGACCTGTCCGACCCGCACACCGGGAACATCCGTAATGGCATTGAGAGGACCGGGCTTGAAAATTCCCGGCCGGATACCGAAATCACGGATCCGCCCTCGCTGGACAGTCTGGGCGGAAACGACCATGCACAAAAGGAAGCAGACGGCAGGCAGAACAATCTTTCTCATAGACAGACAGTACTTTAGAAGTGGATACCAAGGGTTTATGCAAAGATAGGAGATATTTCCATGGCATCCAACAATCCCCCCTCCCCCCGCGCTGCTTGCACAAGCCGTTCCTGCATTTCTCAATAACGAACAGTATTCTTATACAAGAATACTGTTTGTTTTTTCGTACGTTATTCGGCAAAGTAATACATATCGGAATTTAAATCAATTAGTTATACATGCGCATAGAAAACGTTACAAACTGCAAAAAATTGCCTAAAAAAAACAAGAAAGGTTATATATCGAACGATTATTTTACTATATTTGGATATTGAACACCACAAAAGTATGAATGGCTCCTGCTCTTGTGGCTCGACTGAAGGAGCCTATTTTTACAACAACTTGCTATTATGATCAAAAACTATGAGAAAGGCAGGCCGATTCACGCATTCTTGCGCGTCATGGCTGTCTGCCTTGCGTTGATGATTGTATCCCCGTTGCTGTTTGCCCAGACAGTCCGCGTATCCGGTACTGTTGCGGATGCGAACAACAACCCCATTATCGGGGTCGGTGTCGTCGAAGAAGGAACTCTCAACGGCGCGATTACCGACAATGCCGGCCGGTACGCTCTCTCCGTCAAGCCGGGAGCCAACCTGGTATTCTCCAGCATCGGTTACGCGACCCAGGTCGTTCCGCTGAACGGCCGCACGGTCATCAACGTCATCCTGGCTGATGACGTAGAAGCCTTGCAGGGAACCGTCGTCGTCGGTTACGGTACCCAGAAGAAGGTCAACCTGACCGGTGCCGTCGAACAGG
>Ga0256405_10002736_pt1 | contig 38898 bp, 13 predicted proteins | sample RumenRJG_02DNA_FD_189096 | JGI IMG/M metagenome (GOLD analysis project Ga0256405, IMG submission 189096) | Bovine rumen microbial communities from Lethbridge, Alberta, Canada - RJG_02 | ecosystem: Host-associated > Mammals > Digestive system > Stomach > Rumen | place: Canada: Alberta... | reverse complement strand
GCCAGAACTACCATTACCGACATCAAGAAATGGAGAGGTGACAACTTATTGCCAAACCCCTCCATTAAAAGAATGAATGTGGTTAAAAATATAGCATAAAATTGGTATGCTAACTTAACAACCTAGGTCTGTCCCCGTGTGTCATGGCTTAAGACTTAAGGATTAGTTACGCCTGTATCCCCACCATTACCCCATGCGTCAACAGTTACAGTTGCAAAGAATATTTCAGCACCAGCGAGTATTGGATCTAGATTTGTGTTTGTATCCTGATTGTTATCGTAATAGCCACCATTACCAAGGTTGACAGTATACGTATATTTATGACCAGGTAACCATGGTGAACCTGCAGAAGTTAGTGGCCACATGGCTGTAATATACGTATCAGCACTACCTACTATATATTCATCATTAGACTTTTGCTGAATCTTTATTTGTGCAGAAATATAAGTACCATCAAATGAAGATCCGCCTAAATGCGTTGTGGCATCTGCAGCAGTAGTACCACTATAAGTTGTTTGTACATTGACTGTTTGTGGAATCAGAATCATTTCATATCCCGAAGCAGTACTTGTTAAATTGCGTGCTTCAGCTGTTCCTGAAAAGACATTACGATAGATACCAGTAGTGATTTCGTCCGTTCCCATAGCAACACTATAGTCGGTCGTTTGTGTTGCTGCTCCTGTATTCCATGTACCATTCAAATATGTTAGAGTACCAGAAGTGTACTTTCCATTTGTTGTAGCAGTTTCAGCAGCAACTGGATTCGAACCATCCGTAACACCATTCCAAGTAAATGTTCCTGAACCATAAAGATTATTAATAGCAACGTTACCTACGGTGATTTTAAGATCATTATTATCATTTTTGAGCTGAATAACTACCTTTGACTCTGCATGACGGAAATTAATAGTAACACCATTTGCTCCACTACCATATGCACCAGAAGCTTTTCCCCAATTCCTCGTTACAGCATAAACAAAATCCGGTTGTGAACCAATAGTTGTTCCTGGCTCAATCAAAAAACCTGTATGGCTATATGATGAAGGAGTATAAGATGCTGGTGCCCAAGCATAAAAATCAAGATTATAGGTATTAGGCCAATAATACTTAACATCGGAAACCCAGCTTGATGTACCATTACCCTTAAATTCCACCTCTGAGAAATACGGAGTAGCACTTGTAACATCCTCACCATTCTTAAAAGCCGTTACTTTGAATTGAGCAGTCCCACTTGTGGCATTAAACGAGGCGTCTGCTGCACGCGTCACCCCCGTATTCAACGGTCTAAAACTAACCTCATTAGCCCCACTTGTAGCCAAACTAGCTGTGGTCTCATCACTACTGCAAGAAGCAAGAGCTAAGCCTGCTACTGCAAAAATTAACAATTTCTTTTTCATAAACGTTTTGTTTTAAGTTTGTACTTTATTTGTTTTATCTATTCTCTGTATGTTTGTTTCATCACTACATTCCTACTTCTATCTCGATGCTCTGCCATCCATCGATGGTTGGTTGGAAACCACCGCCATTGACGATAGGCTTGGGGATGGGCAGTCCTTCAATATCGATATCTATCTCTTCTTCACCACCCGGCTCCGGACCTGGACCTGGACTTGGACGCTCATCGTGCATCTGCTCCGTGACGTCGGTGGTGTAGTACCACTTGGAGCCGTCAGCCAGAATGGCATAGATGGTCAGCAGATGGGTGTTGAGCACGCCCGCATCATACTCAGGGCAGTGTCCGAAGATTCGGAACTTCATCTTCAACGTCGTAGCATCCACAGCATAACAAGCAAAACTCTCCGTGACACATCCCTCGCCCAAACGGCCTGTCGCCATGCAGACAGAAGGTGCCAGTCCTGAGAGTGCTCCACCAAACTGATTCGTGTACTCCAGGTTGGGCACGTTGTTGATGGTGATGACCACCTCCTTGGTGCGATGCTCTGGCTTGATAAGCACCTGGGTAGTCTTGTCGAGGCTGAGCGCAAACTCATCACTGATAGCTCCGCAGAGCTCATCGGGCTCCAAGATGACAGGCTCATTCTCTGTACCAGTAGCACGAGGCATGGACTGTCCGCGGGTGAAGGGAGCCAGCTGGGTACCTTCCTCAACGCTGGAATAGCGGGTGTAGGCTTCCAGCGTAGTATAGCTCTCGCCATAACGGTAAAGGATGGTCTCAGTGTCGTAGTTGTAGGCTACGGCCCGATAATCTCCCTTAACCAGACGGGCGTTGCCTCCCTCGGTGCCTGCAAAGTCGTAACGCTCAGGCTCCTGGAAGCTTTGCGATGCGTCGTAGAAGAGCACGGTCATACCCTTTGGATGCATCTCGGGTGCCTCTTGCCAGTCGAACCCCACATGGAGGTTGGTGATGTGACTATGGTCGTAGCAGAGCTCGCGTAGCTCAGCCTTGCAGGCGCCTAGCACCCAAACGACCATCAGGAGTATTGTTATGTGGAGCCACTTCATAGCTGGCCTCCTTTCCCTGTTTTTTGTCCAGGGCCTAGGATGTGCCAAACCAGTGCTATCTCAGCCTTAGTAGGTCCCACGTATTTTCTTATCTTGTCAGCAGTCCACAAGTAGTGGCCGCTGTTGTCATTGCTTGGCTCATATTCCTGGTACTTGCCTCCGACATATCCCAGTCCGAGGGTGAAGTCGAAACTGAAGAAACGGCTCACTTCCAAGGTATAGCCCACGGAAACGCCCAGTCCCCAATTGGCTTTCGCCTCCTGACCCTTGCTTCCGAAAAGGAAGTCGTAGCGATAAATCGCTGCATAGGGCCCGGCATGCCATCCGTTGCGCATCATCTGGTCGGTATTCTTGCCAAACCAGTAGTTCACACCGATATCCCCCGTTACCACACTAACCTTTCTATGCCAAGGCCATCCCTGGAACCATCCATACGTGCCACTGGCAGCGATGGAGAAACGCTCTGCGACGCCCACTTCCACCTGCAACGAAGGCATGGACATGAGGTCGTAAAGAAGGTTGGTCTTGGCTGAAATCCGTTGGGGCGACTCAAAGGTCTGCGCATTAAGAACGATTGGCAGAAATGACATTAATCCTGCCAAGCCCCAGATTTTTAGCGTTTTAGTATATGTGGGGGCATAAAGCCTTATATATTCCTTAACAGTAATGATAGTTTTAGAACACATTAACAGTTTGTCGGGGCAAATATAGATAAAATTCCACGGATTGCCAAACTTTTTAACTAAAAAATGTGTTTTAAGACATATATTTCCTAAAAAAGTGCTGTTTTTTAACAGAAAACGCCCCGAAATCAACTAAAAAATTACAATCTCTTCAACCATATGGCAAAGAAACGATCATAAACAATGTAACCCTCTGCCGTTTGATATACAAGTTCCTTTTCCAGAAGTGTTTCGAGCGCCGTTTTGACACTGCTGCTACTGGGTAAGTTATGGTTTCTAATGAAATCACCGCTCTGAGGCTGCTTGATAACGCCTATCGTGGCTATCGCTTTCAGTAGACTACGCTGGTTATCGGTGAGAAAGTTGAAAACTGTTTGGTAGTGAGGTGCATTTGAGCCAATATGAAAAAGAATGGCATCAGCAACCTGCTGATCGTCTTGCACCACCTTCTCCTGCTCATAGAGACGGTTTAACAAAGCTTGAACATACCATGTATATCCATCGAATGAGCGATACATCCGTTGGAATACGCCTTGGTCTAACTGTCCTCGTTTTCCTTCAAAGAAACGACGGGCATAGTCATAATAGATATCCTCATGTAGCGGTGAGAGGGTCATCAACTGGGTACTCTGGTAGAATGGTCTGTTTGGCGAGAGAAACATCTCCTCCATCATGTGCATTCTACTCCCTGAGAAGATGAACCTCACATTATGCATAAATTGAATATAAGAACGCAGTAAAGCCTCTACCCCCTTTTCAGGATAAAAGGCTATCTGTTGAAACTCATCAATGGCTAGACATACCCGCTTGTCCAGTTTTTCCAAGTGGTCAAAAAGACTCTTCAACGTCATCTCTGCCTGGACTGGCACTACATTAAGCGTTACTGTTGGTAAACCCGTCATAGGGTCTGGACTGAATGTCGGTCGCAGGCCCTTGAAGAAATCCATTACTTTGGATGCAAAGGACTTTTCACGTTGCAGCGCATCTTCCATAATGGCCTTACCTACCGTTTCCACAAATTGCTTCAGATTTTGGGTGGCAAAGATATCCACATAGATGCAGATGATGTCATTTTTCCCACTGCCAATCTGGTGAAATGTGTGACGGATAAGACCCGTTTTACCGATTTTACGTGGTGAAATCAGCGTAATATTACGACCGTTTTTTAAAGATGACAGTATATTTTCTGTCTCTTCCGTTCGGTCGAAGAAATACTCTGGTCCTTCGTATCCCTGATAAACAAAGGGATTCTCTAACTTTTTACTATTCTTCCTTACCATCTTTAATTATATTTTGCATCACGGAATTCCCGTGACGGAATTTCCGTGATGCAAAGATACAGCAAAAAAATGAAACCAACAAATTTTTGAGTAAAGATTATAAATTTACCGAATGTACACGCAAAAGAACTTTACGGCTACTCTACCTTCTTTCCGATTGTTACATTCGTATTACCCGTTACCTCCGCATTGTTACCACCACCATAGACGTTGTCGCGGATGTCAACACCGATAACGTCCTTCTTTTCGTAGTAGGTGGTTCCATCAACGGCAGTACCGGTGGCACCACTATAGGTTCCGTTATTGTCACGGGTATAGTAGCCTGTCACTGAGGCACCTTCTTCAAACTCCTTCACCACATAAACCTCGGAAAGGGTTCCGATGTTGACGGTAGTGTTTCCCACAACCTGAGCGGCGTTACCACCACCAAAGACATTGCCGATGGCACCGATTTTAGTCTTTGTATGAGCGGGGAGTGTTACAAGGTGTCCATCAATAGTCATGTCCTTTCCTTTATAGCCATTCGAATCAAAATCTCCTGTTTCAGGATATGTCTCTGGTGTTCCCACAACCTCATTGACATTCACCGTTGGATTACCCACCATCTTAGCTTCACTACCATAGCCTCCACCATAGATGTTGCCGATGCTGGTGAACGATATCACGTTGACCTGTGGGTCAGCGTAGTATTGAGTGTCGGAGTATGGAGCGGTAGGAATGGAGACAGCTGTGCCGTCGGTGTTCGACGTCCTGACCTCGTAAACGGGGACTTCTTCCGTACCTGTATTCTTGTATCCATAGACAGAATAGGCAGCCTGGTTACCACCGCCATAGAGCTCACCAATGATGATAGGACGACAGCTAACTTCCTCAACGTTCACCGTGATGGAACCACTGATTGTTCCACTGAGGTTGTTACCACCAAACACACGGTCGAAGGTACCGTTGGTGATATTCAGCGTTACATTTCCTCGAACGTCAGCAGCCTCAGCACCGCCGTAGGCAGCCTGTAGTCCAGGGATACAAGCCATGAGCAGCTTAGCCTCAGCATCCATCTCCGCACTCTTGCCACCACCGTAAGCCTCATCCACGCAGAAAGGACAATTATTGTTCTCGTCCAACAGGGTCAATGCAGTCTGACGCACATTACCCTTGGTGTTAGAACCGCCAAAGACGCGATGTACCAATCCGCCAAAGACGTTAATAGAAGCCCTACCTGTGCCATAGGTGATACCACTGGTTGATGCTGTTCGTTCTTCTTTCGTATCATAATTAGGATCATCACTGGCAACCCAGTTGCCCCCGTCGTCTTTCGTGTAAACCGTATAGTTCTTATAACCCACGTTAGCACCCGGGTTAGGTCTTCCGTCGGGAAGATTGTCAAGACCGTTACCTCCTCCGAAGAGTTCCAAAATCTCATAGGTGCCATTGACGGTCACATTGGTGGCAGGTGTAGATGCTGCATTACCTCCACCATAGACTGTCTGAATACTGCTAAGTCCGCAACCGTCGATGATGACATTGGTAGAATTAGTGGTTTCCTTGCCACCAGCTGGTTCGTAGGCAGCCAAATTACCACCGCCATAGACAGCCACTACATCAAACGTATTAGTATTCTTTGCCGCTTTGGTGCTGATGTCAGCTTTATCCTTGTTCTGCGTCGCATAGACATGCACCAGCACCTCTCCCATTGGCGAACCGGCAGCGTTATTGCAGCCAAAGACTTGATTGACAGTACAACCCTTTTTGTCATCACCGATAGTGGTGCCTGTTTCGCCCGACGATGTAGTACCGTTCAGGTCCAACAGCACGTCACCATAGACATAGGCAGGGCTGCCAGTTTCGCCCAATCCGCCTCCGTACGCTTCGCCAAGGATATTACCTCCCGTCAGTCGAACGAGTGTTGTGTTGCTTGCTGACGTCTTACCGTCAGCCCAGTCACCGGCGTTACTGTTTTTTGTTTCATCCCAATTGTCAGTCTGCGTATCAGCCAAGGCACCACCGCCATAGACATCGCTAAGGACGACACCGCCAGTCATTTTGACTGTCACGCCACCCTTTACGGTACCAGACTCACCGCCGCCAAAGACAGAACCATAGATGATACCGTCTGAAACATCAACTTCCACGCTTCCTGCATTGGTCTTATTCTTGAAATAAGGTCGGGGATCACCCTTTCCTCCACCAAAGAGATGGCCAATTTTAGGATCTGCGGCAATCTGCGCCTGGGTACGCGGAACACCGATTGTACCACCAGTCATCGTCACAGTACTCTTACCCTGTACTGTGGTATATTCATTTGCCCCATAAACATTTGACAGGATATGTCCACCGGAGATAGTCAGATTGGCGTTACCTTCTACCCAGCCTGCTGACTCTACCCAGCCGTAGTCTGTGATGTTTCCATCGGCATCTGTTGTCTTATACGGGAAATAGCCTGAACCGCCGCCAAACACGCAGCCAATCCACGTCTTACCGTCGGAAGCACCATCTGTAACGCCACCCTCGAGACCCGTTGGCAGCGAGCCACTGTGGTTTTGTTTGTACTCATCAGCATACGGGTCGAATGTGTCATAAACCGTTTTGCCTTCTACCTTCTTGCCATACGGATAGTGTGAACATGCTACCAACGCATTATCTTCAGTTATCTGTGTCACGCTCGGGTCCACAAACTTCTCATCATCATAGCGCTTGGGCTTATCTCCATCCGTCTGATTATATCCTACACCAATCTGGCCGCCCTCAATCTTCACATTTGTATTGCCAAGCACACGTCCGAACTCACCACCACCAATGATAGACTCCAGAACAAAGGCATTGTCTTTGATGGTCACATCGGTTTCATTCACGTAGGCAGTGAAGTGCGTATCAGGGTGTGTCGTCGGATCTTCTACGATACCACGGCCTGCACCCCATACCCAGCCTTCCGGCACAGGACCGCCATCTGCAGCCAGCCTGCTCATACCCTGCGTTGCCACTTCTATAGGACCTATCTGACCGCCACTGACAACAATCGTACATTTGCCTGTGCCATCAGCACATGATGTAGGTTTGCCAATACAGCCCTCATGAGCCGTATGGCCAAAGATATTGACATCTGCTTTTGCCGTTGACCTTGTAAAGGTTCCTACCGAGCCGGACAGTCCACCGCCAAAGATACCATTAAAGATATAACCGTCCGTCATAGTCACAGTGGTATTGCCCTTCACATTGGCTTCGCTACCACCGCCATAGACGCTCTGATGCACAGAACCGCCCTTAATATCGATGACGGTGTTTTGTTTTACCAAGCCCAGACTACCACCTCCAAAGACGCTGCCCTTGATGTCGGCCTTGCCACTGACCTCTAACTTGGTAGTTCTGACGGTAGCGTAGTCCTCCTCATTAACGCTTTGGTCGCCACGCGCAGCACCATATACATTGCCATTGCTATCACCGTCAACACCAATCTGTGCTTTTCCTGTGATAGTCACTGTAGTCTTACCAGATGTTTCAGCATTTGTTCCGTCGCCTACCGAGCCCATAGCTCCAGCTCCATAGACATTGTGTACTACGTGACCACCATCAATGGTTGTCGTTGCATTGCCGCGAACAATACCTGCTATAGCGTTATAATGCCATTCGTTATCGTCTTTTTCTCCGTCATCATCTGCATCAATCCAGTACATATCCGTACCACAACCACCGCCATAGACGTTGCCGCGATAAGGATACTTTGCACCCTTCTGACCTTCTGGGTCTGTGGGCATGTCTACGGTAAGACCAATCTTTCCGCTATGAATTTCCACCTGTGCATCCTTGAAGGTGTGACCATTCTCACCACTACCATATACGGAGCCGGCAATCTTAGGAGTTTCCAAATTAGGCTCATCGCTTTGAGTGCCAATAATGACACGTGTGCTATTTACCCATGCCATACGGTCGTTGGGGTCAACGGCTGATTCGGCTGGTTCTCCTTCAGGAACAGCTACATCACCACGGGACGAACCGAACACCATACCGTTATTATGTCCATCCGTTCCGAAGGTTCCGCCAGTGATGGTCACTTGTGTTTTGCCAGTATTCTCAGCACAACCCGTAGGCATACCCGATGCATCATAGGTGAAGTTACCCACCGAGCCGTAGGCACCGCCGCCATAGATATTATGGATAATCGTTGGTGATCCGCTGATACTGATATTGGTATTACCCTTCACCAGTCCTGCAGTCACATCATCTTCTTTACCTTTACCGCCACCATAGACGTTACCCCACGTAGCACCGCCCTTGCTAGTTGTACCGATGGTTCCGCCAGTAACAGCCACTGTGGTATTGCCATTGACGACAGATTCCTCACCACCGCCATAGACGCTCTCGCCTACTTTCATCACCTTACCGTCTTCATCAGCAACGGTATTGCCATTGATGGTAAGGGTAACGTTACCTGTGACGGCACCTAAGTTGGTAAGAGGTATCTCAGTGTAGAAATAGTTTTTGGGATCTGTTTCCGTTGCTGCCGTGATTGGTGAACTGGTTGAACCTTTATCGTGTGTCCAATAATAAGTAGTTGAAGTGCCACCCGTCTGCGGTTTAATCATACCTGTGTATGTGTTTGGTACAGGTGGCACCTTGTCCTTGTTGTAGATGTTGACTGTACCAGCAGAAGCTGAATAGCCTGCTCCAAAGACCGCACCTTTTACCGTACAATTGTTAAGTGTGGAGGTGACATTACCAGTCACACCACCCAGGAAACCACCACCATAGAAATTGGTATTGATGGTGCAGTCGGTCAATGTGCTGGTGACATTACCGGTGTTGGTGGTGGCAAACTGGGCAGAGTAGTAGTAGCTACGGTTAACAAATTTACCATTCCCGTCACCAGTAGAATAATTGATCACCTCAATGTCATAATTAGCTTCGTAGCCTTGAGCCTTACTACGGTATTTCCCCACGTGATAATTATTGTCGATGGTGGTACTCCAGTTGGAGATAGGTTCTCCCGTGTCATCGGTATTTTTATACTGCACATAGTTGGTGCCTCCGTTGCCTGCACCGAAGAATTGGTTAAAGGTAGTGCCTGTGGCGCTGGTCTTGACGGTCTTTTCTGGCATCATATCGCCGAACTTAGGACCGCCACAATATTTGCCCACGATACTGTTGTCAATGACCACATCAATGCTGCCTTTCACTATCTTGTATGTTGTGCCATCTTTTTGGGCCATGACACCGCCACCATAGAACTCGCCAATGAGCGCGTGATTGATACGCCAGGTGACGTCACCTGCAATGCCCTCCTTATAGGCCGCGGCTATGGTGCCAAAGCGACCGCCATCGATATAGCAGTGGGGGTTGTCTTCGTATGGTACAATAGCCTCATTGTATCCACCAGTGAGATAGAAACTGGTAAAGTCACCGCCAAGCGCATTAACTGCACAATGACGTGTCTGGTACTTAGCTCCGCTATTGACATGTGCGCCAGGGGTGAACGATGGCATGACGACATGACCGCCAAGGATGACGTAATTGATATGCTGATTGGTTTCATTATTACGGCCACGACAGTACTGGTCGTAGATACCACCGTTGAGAATGATTGGACCTTCGTCACGGTCTCCAAGTTCAAACTCAAACTGTCCGAAGCGGATAAAGGAGGTTTCAGTCACCTCGAAATGTCCTTTAGAACGGTAGCAGCCAAGTGAGAAGAAGTTGGTAGAATTATCCAGTTTGCCTGCGATACCCAACTCTACTACGGGGAGGAAATCAAAGCGTATGGGGGCGATAATTTGACGTGCCATGTTGTCACCGAGCTGCCATTCGAGGCAGTAGTCAGGTTCCTCGTCGAAGTCAAGGTCCACACTCATGATGGTGAAACCGCGAGTATCTTCAGTTTTATGCTTGACATCATTTTTTCCTACAGACTCTTGTACGTTACCCACCAATACAAGGGCATAGTCATAGACGGTCTTTTTCGCATCAATATTAGCAGCAGTAAGTGTTTCCTTTATCGACGTGGTCTGAATTGTGGCACCATTAACATTATTATCGCGTGTGCCAGCTGGGGCAAAAGGAAAACCGGTGGAGGCTTTGGTGATATTGACTCTGTCGTAGTAGCCACCATTATTTCTCACATAGATGGCTTTGCCCCAATAGGCTTCGATGGTAATGGCTGTGACGCCATCTGGAACATAATAGTTACCACCTTGCGCAAAGACACGCTCGCTGACGCTGTAGAGGTCCTTATTGGTGCATTTGCGGTCAGCAAAATTATAGCCATTTTCCCATGCTCTCTCACTACTATTGTCAAATGTTCCAGGAGTACCACCTGTTACTGCGGTAATCTTCCATCCTGTTACCACTTGGTCTGTGTAGTTATTCGCATACTTTTCTGTCCATGTGTCAGCTTCGGGATTGCCAAATACCGTGTTATAATAAGGCAACTGTATCTTGCGGTAACCGAAGTCATAGTGCAGCGTGTCCATGTCGGTGATGGGGATGGACAGTGTACGGCTTGCTGCGGACGAGTGACTTCCCGAGTTAACGTTAACGGTTAAAGTACCGAGTTGCTTGCCTTCGTATGGGTTGGCGGTAGCCCGATTAACCCAAGGTGTGCCGGTGTTGCCATTGATGACAGAAGCATATTTACCGAAGGGCTTCAATATCGGATAGGGAGCGATGCTGGGGTCAACCACCCACTTGTACATCAGTGAGGCATCCTTAGGAATGGCCTGCACCTGAGTTGTCGTTAATGTGCTTGGTGCTACGTCTGAACCAACCCACCAGCCGCAGAGCTCACGGTTACTGTTGAGCAGACTGCGGTGGAATTCTACCTGTGTGAGATATCGCTCCTCGGCAGGGAAAGAGCAGTTATATGCTGTGGGCTCACCATTGGAAGTATTGAAAGTAGAACCGCTTCTGTAGTAGTTGTAACTGCTGATGCCTGTTGCAGCGGCATTGGTAATTAGTTCGCCACCATAGACAGGGTATCGATTCGTTCCTCCCGTAATATTACCATAGAACATACAGTTCACTACAGCCGTTTTTAACTCAGTGTATTTCCCACCAGTAACTTTTGCAGTTGACGCGTAGTCATTATGTCCCACAATACCGGCCACGTCTGTTCCACCATTAACGTTTGCATAGCTAAAACAATTGATGACGCGCGAATCATCCTTCAACCAACCTACCAAACCGCCACAATAGCCATCGGTACTTGCCACCGAGGAATGCCGCACTCTATTAGAGAACGTGTTATCGTTTGGTAAAATACCACAATTATAAATGCGGGTATAACCACTCGCCTCACCAGTAATAGCACCCACATTACCACTTTGGTTGATATGTACATTCTTCAGCATGACATTCTTTACCACACCACCATTGACAGTTTTGAAAAGTGGGTGGGTAAGACCAGTTATGGTAAAACCATTTCCGTCAAAGGTACCCGTAAATGCTTCGTCTGAATAAAGATTAGCTAGTACAGAGGCATCGATATCGTCCACAAGGATGTAATGACCATTAGAAGAGTAAGTAACAGACGTCGTGCTACTCGTGATTCTTATTCCTCCTTCGGTCAATGACGTAAACGTTGCCGTGACATAAGCGCCATCATAACCAGCAGGTACCGTAAAGACATATTTCGCAGTGCTGCCAGCCTCAACGCTACTGATTTCCTTTGTCTTGTCACTGTTATACATCGTTCCCGGAATGACATCGGTGATTTCCGGTGTACGACGTTTGGGAGCATTAGCCTTTCCTGGATCAACGAGTTTCTCGGCAACGATGTCCGATGCCTTGATATAATAGCCCGTAGCAGGCGTCACGGTGAGGGTGACCTCCCGTCCACTGACACTCTTCGAAATGTTGTCCGCACATGCATCGGGCTTTACTTCAATCACAATATCATTATCTTCGAGTGTAGCCTGAGCCCACGCTCCATTAGCTGCCCCAAACATCAGGGCGGTTATCATTGTCAGAATACGTATGTAGTTTTTCATATCTATCATTATCTGTATTTACCTACGATTTCACTTGATTACTATCTTTTTTCCATTAACGATATACAGTCCCTTGGTGGTAGGCTTGCCACTTAAGCAACGACCATCCAGGGTGTACCACCGTTCATTGCTTCCATCTTCCATCTTCCATTTTCCGTCTTCTATTCCTGTCGTGTAATTCCAGGCAATCATCAGACGGGCAGGTGCAGGACTTGGGGATGGAGTGATATGATTCGGGTTGAGAAATACCTTACCTTTCTTCAAGTTGCCAGCCTTATTGAAAACAAACTCATTATTATAGAGTAGATATATTTGTTTTGTTTCAAAAGGAACAGATTCCGTGGTAGCATTATAGCCAGGAGTATCCTCCGTCACTTTCTCCAGCATGTTCTTATCTTTCTGATCCGGAGTGATAGCGGTCACCTTTTCGCTTTCAGCTTCCGTTACCACAAATCCTTGGGTCTGATGATTTGCTACCAACAGCACGGGTACATCAGCGGGAATATAATTCAACGGTTCTGGGATAGCCCAATCTCCTTGAATTCCTGAAATGATGAAAGCGCTAACACCTTCTGGCAAAGCAAGTCCGATTCCGATATTAAATTCATCTGAGTTCTCAGCAGCAAAGGTAGCAGACCACTCTTCTTGGTCAATATCAGTGGTGAAGGATATGACTACATTCCTGACATCAAAAGAACCTGTATAATTGCCTTTGCCTGTGACAGTCCTTTGGGAGTATTGGGGACTATTATCACTGTCAGCACTGACGCTATAATCCGTGTCTAATACCATTTCACAGCCAATATCTTTATCCATCAGCAGGATGGTGTTATTCTCACCAAAGTCAAAGGTGTAGCCAGAAGCAAGAGTACCCGTACCTATGCTTTTGGGTGTAATGGTAAATGCCTTCTTTTTGGCTTCAGGCAATTTGTAGTTGCCCGCCTTATTACCTGTAAGGGCCGACGCTGTAGCTTTATAGTAGTCTTCTTCCTCTACATTGGTTTGAGCATTGGTTTGAGCGCCTGTTACAATGACTCCTATCTTGTCACCATTTACCGTACCAGTAGCAGTAGCAGTGGGAGCATGCTCCTCTCCGTCATAAGTGAAAGATGTCGTTTCGCTCCAAGTCAGTCCGACTTCCTTCGGATTAACGGTCAAAGTTCCTGGAGCAAAAGTAATGACATAGTTCTCACTTGTCAAACCTTTGGGCATAATGGTATAGTTGTTTCCCACATCATCATACTGCGTATAGCTGTAATCGTAGGCAAGTTCACCACCAAGCGAACTATATGTGTCGTTTTTCACAAAGCCTTCGCAAGTTACGCCATCACCTGCAGGCTCAGCACCGTAAGTGATGGTGTGGTTATTAGCGGTAATCGTCAGTCCTACTTTGGTAATGGTCAGGTTAGCACTGGTGAAGGATATCTCATAGTTATCACCTGCTGTCACCGTGTTTTGTAAGATGGCATAAGTTCCGACATCTTCTCCTGCAACACGAGACAACGTACCTGTTATAGCATCAGTGCCCACAAGACCGTCTGACGTATAAGTCAGAGCAGGGTCGTCGTTGCCATAGGCCTTGGACTTGGCATCAGCAGTAATGCTCAGGGCCTTCTTAGTCACCGTCAACGTACCATTGATATAAGTGATTTCATAGTTTGCTGTGACGTCAACGTTGACGGGGTCCTTGATGACAGCCGCACTCGGTACATTGTCACTTGTGCCGACGATAATCTGACTACCTGTTACTGTGACATTATCAATATGGTCACTTGGTAAAAGTCCCTCATAGGTAAAGCCGTTCTTCGTCAGAGCCGTACCGTCATAAGCCTTCGTATCGCTGTCGGCAGTGATGGTTAGCGGTTTCGGAGTGATGGTAAAGCTTGCGCCAGTGTATGTGATGATATAGTTTACACCTGCTGTCAGCTCACCTTGAGTAATTGCATAAGTTCCAACATCCTCTCCTGCCTCGCGGCTCAATTCACCCGTAATGTCATCGTCATTCACAAGACCTACTGAGGTATATGTCAGTACCGGATCAGTATCTCCATAGGTCTTAGACATCGCATTTGCAGTAATGGTGAGTGCCTTTGGATTGACAGTCAACGTACCTGCAACGAAAGAGATATCGTAGTTCAGACTGGTCAGACCTTTGGGCGTAATGGTATAGGTGTTACCCGCATCATCATACTGCGAATAACTGAAATCGTAGTCAAGTGAACCGCCAAGCACGCTTTCATCCTCTGTGCCAATAAAGCCGCTGTAAGTTACACCATTACCTGCAGGAGCATCACCGTAAGTTATAGTGTTGTTATTAGCAGTTATTGTCAATGCAGCAGGAGTAATAGTAAAGGCATGGGTATTCTCATTGGGCAGTTTGTAGTTGCCGGCTTTCTCTCCTGTAAGTGCAGAAACCGTGGCAGTGTGATTACCGGCATTCGTTTGGTCTCCTGTCACCGTAACACCTATCTCATCACCATTCACCAAATTTGTAGCCGTAGCGGTAAGACCATGACTGGCACCGTCATAAACGAAAGATGTTGGTTCGCTCCAAGTAAGACCAACTTCCTTTTGTCCGACAGTCAATGTTCCTGCAACAAACGAAATGTTGTAGTTCGCTCCCGTCAGTCCGCTGGGGGTAATGGTATAGCTTCCCACGTCACCATATTGTTCGTAGTTGTATGCATATGTAAGTGTACCTTCAAGCTTACTTTCATCCTCACCAGGAGCAAAGCTGTTATATGTCACACCATCATTAGCTGGCTCCTCGCCATAGGTAATGGTCTTAGACTTGGCAGTGATAGTCAACGCTCTTTTGTTGATAGTCAGATTGGCCCCTGTATATGTGATGGTATAGTTATTACCTGCTGTCAGTGTGTTTTGATTGATGGCATAAGTACCAATAGTTTCACCAGTTTCTCGGCTCAATTCACCCGTAATGGCATCGTTACCCACAAGACCGTCTGAGGTATATGTCAGTTCAGGATCTGTATCTCCATAATACTTCGACTTGGCTTCTGCAGTGATGGCCAGTGCCTTTGGATTGATGGTAAAATCCTTAGAGCCATATACAATCAAGTTATCACCCGGATTATCTTCAATGTTAACGTGCGCTGTACCAGCATCGGTGTTGTCTTTATAACTGACAGTATATTCATTGACATCGATAGGCATTGTTCCGTCCATGACGCTGGTCACCTCAGGCTCTATGGAAGAACCATTATAGGTGTATTCGGTTTGAGCAAGAGTAATCGTCGGGGTCAATACAATCCTAACGGATGCTATTTCTGAATTAACATATCCTGATTTAGCAGCGATGGCCTTAATAGTAGTATTGCCTGTCACTTCAAATGGCTCTCCGTATTTTGTACTACCTGAAGACGGGTCTGAATTGTTTAGCGTATAGTAAAAATTTGCGCCATCAACCCCGGAAATAGTTACCTTATGGTTGGTGTTGTCGAAAGTAATGACCGGTGTTTCACACGGCACTTGTACAAAATGCCAGGCTGAATTGGTTGTTGTTGTTGTATAAAAGCCAAAAATTCCTCCTGTATCCGAATTGTCACTTGTTGCATATAAATAATCCTTATTACCATTTGATGGATTCAAATACTTATTATTTGAGGCAGATTTTGTCTTTGAACTTATATAATAAGTACCTCCATTATTATCACTCTGTATTCTAAACAAACAATCATTTTCCTTGGATTTCGGTCCGAGGTTAATTCTTCTTCTATTAGCGGCAGGAGAACTGTTGTCATTCGCAATAAGATATTGTTCAGTGTCTCGATGCTTGATATAGAAATAACCTGCATTATCACCAGTGGCTGCTTCTATATACCAGACGGCCCATGAATAGGTCTTACCTTGATTCTTATTACTATCGGAGAAGCTCTTAAATGATGTTATCAAAGGCTTGTCTTTATCCCCGTCAAGATAATTTTTCGGAACGACATTAGTAGAATAGACCGGACACATATAAAAGTTTGCAGTAAAATCGTCACCATCATAGTCAGGAATGCCATTATCACCTGCTTGGTTACCTAAATAATAGTATCCATTAGGAAGATTGAAATTTATTGGATCAGACCATACACTGGTGCTTCCCAATATCAGCATGAGGAACAGGGAAACGAGGAGCCGTCGCTCGAGCTCTGCTCGCTTGCTACTGAAAGGACGCAAGAATGTCGTCATAAGCATGCTGTAGGCATACTGTAGGCATACTCTAGCCATACTCCAGGCTGCTTCTAGGCTTACTCTAGGCATACTCATGAGCCTGCCTAGAGCTTGGCTACACCTTGGGTACACCTTGGCTACACCTTGGGTACACCTTGCCACCATCCTTGTTACTTGCTTCTTGCTTCTGTATGTCGTATTCATAGTGTGTGTCATATCTTATCTTTACACTCTTGTGCGGTTTCACTTCAATGCAAATTTCTTAGTATAACGACCGTTAGCGGCTCGAACAACGTAGACACCAGCGATAGGAATGTCAGTCTCGATGGTCTCACCGGTCTGGATGGTGAACGCTGCGATAGACTGGCCACTGACGCTATAGATGCGGACATCGGCAGGCTGGCGCATCGACGAAGTGACTACCAGCTTGCGAGGCTTCGTAGAGAAGGTCAGCTCGCCTGCCAACTCGTCGGACGGATCGTCGCCAATGGCGAATGAGGAGTCGCTGCTATCGAAGACGATAGACTTAACCGCAGCGCGACGTGGGGCAGGTGATGGGGATGGAGAAGCTGCTGCCACGAAGTACGGACGGAACGGCACGGTTGCAGAACCACCTGTTTGTGTTACGTCGAAACTGTTGCCGTCGGTGTTCATCAGGTAGCCCACGACCTTCTTGCTCATGTAGTTAGGCATGAAACTGTAGTTGGTTTCTGCAGTGACAGCATTCAGCTCATCATCGCTGACACCAATCGTGATGCCTGGATTAGAGACGAAGCTGATAGTCTGCTTGTCGAGCTGGGCAGGAGCAGGTGTTGCCGTGTTCTTGGCAGTCCACTCACCACTGAGGTCGAACTCATAGTAGGTCTTGCCCGGGAAGCCAATGATATACGGCTGGGCGGTAGCCACCAACGGATATTGCTCTAATGGGGTACGTGGTGACTTATAGTAGGTCTGGGTCTGGTAGGTATCAGCGTTAGCATCTGGACCTGCATTGGGTGACTCACCATTCTTACTATAATAGTAATCCCACAGGAAGGTGTTGTCAACGGTCTTTGTTTCAAATCTTTCATCAGCATCAGGATAGTTGAAGGTTGACTTGAAGACGGTTGCATCGTTAGTATCTATAGCACCACCCTTGTATTCACGCAGCCAGTACTCGTGACCAATCTTAACTCCATTGTCAGAACCGTCAACGGTAGGGCTACCGCTGTAGAAGTGGGTGATCTCACCCTTATCCTGTGTAGATACCAGTTCTGCGGTGAACGGCAGGCTGACAGTCTCCCATCCCATGGTAAAGTCAACGTAGAGGTCTGGGTTACGCTGATACCACATGCGCTTACCCTCAGCAAACGTGTAGCTGATAGGACAGTTGAAGTCCTGCTTGTCTATCAACAGGTGGTCGCTGGTAGCCGTTGGCTTACCATCAGTCAAGATAGCCTGTACCAAATGGCCATTGACAGACGATGCACCTGCTGAGATATTCACTCTACGATAATCGCCACCAAGGTAACTGTCTGCATAAGCCGGGTCTGTGAAGTGGCCTGTCAGCACATCGTATGTCTTTGCATTGGCATAGCCTTCGGTAGCTGTGTTCAAAGGTGCATATACCAACAGGTTGTTAGTCTCATCGCGGTTGGTGATGCTCTGCAATCCGTCGTCATCAAGCAGTGGCTGGTAGAAGAAGTTATCATGAAGCCCTTGCTTGTATTCCGTATCATTATGACCGGCAAAGTCGATGGCCGTCATGTTTGGATAGGCAGGTGTCAGGTCGGTATCGTTTGAATTCTTTGGCTTCGAGTATGCCACGAGGTTCACTGCAGGGTTGAAGTGAGCCACATCCATCGTCTTCGACTGATAGTAAGCAGGTGCACGATATACACGGTTGCTCTCATCAGTATTAGGCAGACGACTGCTGTTCTTCACGATGCGTGAAGGCACACTCTCGTGCGGACGCTGGTTGTTCCAGTTGTAGGTCAGCATCTGTCCGAAGTAGATGTAATCGTCAGGCCAGATGGGGTAGAAGTGACTATTGCCGTCAGCATCGACCAACGTACGCTGATCTTCCGTCTCTGGTATCACACCGTCAGCATAGCGGAAGTCACCATCAGCAAAGCGGTCTTCTACATAGCCGCCATTCAGATAGGCACCATTAACACCCGATGAGCAATATTCTGCATTGGCAGCGTAGTGCTGCGTCTGAGGCGCGGTCAGGGTGCCGTCTTCCTTGTTGATAGCGTAGTACGTATATTCTGTACCCGAAGAGGTCTTCTTGTCATTGTAACGCTTGAACAGGTAGAAGCCGTTCAGGTCGTATGCCACAGTACCATTATTGAATGCAGCAGCAGGCATAGGACGAGCCATGCCGTGACCGTCACTCGCTGTGTTGTATGTCAACGTATTTGGATAGTAGCAGTTGACGCGCTTGTAGCCATCTGCTGTTGGGTTGCCAAAGACAGCCCTTACGCCGCTTGCCGGCGTACCCGTGGTGTTAATCCAGCAGTTCTCCACTTTGCCTGCACCGGTATCAGCAACACCAGCAGAGGTAAATGAACCTGTTACACCCAGGTTATAGACTTTACCGCAGAGGTGTCCGAACAGCGAGTTGTCGAGTCCGTCGATATGGTAGCCGTCACCGTGGAAGTTACCGGAGAAGCAGTGGCCTTCCTCACCGATTGGCGTCCAACTGCCTTCATGGTTAACGTTGGTATGCAGGAAGAACTCAAGGTTCTGGCAGTCGCGGACGTGCTCGTCGAGCGTGGTCTTACTGAGGGTGAAGAAATTATTCAGCTGAGTAGCACCATTGGTAGCATCGGTGATGTAAATCTTACTGTTACGCTTAACGTTAGGATTATCCACATAGTAGTAGTGCTCGGTATCACCCAGCACCTTCGTCAAGTCGTGGTAGTTGGCCACACTCACCGGGACGGTGTTAGAGTAGGTCTCACCGAGATAGGTCTTAGCATAGTAAGCCAGGAAGTAGCCATCCTGATACCAGTAAAGTGGATCAGCGGTTGGCGTGTATTCTATTCCGTTGATGTGGCTCTCGGCATCCGACTTCTTCTCGAAGAGCTTCCATCCACCGCCCGTTACCTCGTAGGCACCAGGAGTGACGTGCGGCTCACGGACACCGACGAATGTACCTGGCAGTACAACCTGAGGCGCCTTGATGTCCTCAACGGTAGGAATACCACTCTTGAACAGCACGTGGATGTTCACTACGTGACGCTCTGTGACAGGAGTGACGTTCGTTCCAGATGAATTACTCTCCTCATAGTTATACTCGTAGATGACGGTGATAATCTTCTCCTTCGACAGGTCGAAGATGTCAGAGAAGCGGCTGACGTACAGCGTACTGGTCTCCGTAGGAGCAATACCGTGGATGGTGAAGTCCGTCTGGTAGTTTTTCAAGTCGTTGTAGTTGCCTTCAGTGATAACGAGACCTACAGGCACTTCGCTGTTATTGCTATAAGTACCGGTTTTTGCAGCATAAATATCTGTAACGCCTGTTACAGCTACACCTTCTTCATTCTCACCGACCTTATAGCTCTCGCGGCAGTAGTAATATTTGCCAGTCTGCGAACTGTTAAAGGTCAGCGTGGTGACATTGTCCTTATCAGACTGACCTAAGCTGTTAAACGTGCTTGCAGTGATGACGGTGCCCACAGCGTATGGCGTATTGCCTACCTGGAATGCAGTGTTGACAACATATACGGAACCCGCTGCCTTCACATCGATAAGAGTGTAGTGACGCTTCTCGTTAGGCAGTTTCTCGAAATCTGTACGTGAATATTCCTGATTCTTTACCAGCTGTACACCATTGTGAGTAGAGGTTAGTTCACCATTATATGTCGCCCTATAGTCAACAGGCTTCTCCAGTGAGTAGCCGGCAGGGTTCTGTTTAGCGACTGCCTCTGTGCCTGCTGCAGAGTCATACTCGTATTTCTGACGCTCAGGATGGATGACACTAGTACCGTCTTCATTCCAACCGTAATGTGGATCAATGAGTACGTCGAAGGCATCGTAATTAAATTTGAATTTATCACGGTCTGCCTTCTTCATAGAACTCAATACTTCCAGTCCACGATAGTTCTTGTCTGCCTCATAGTAGTTACCACCATAGAGGCCGTCCTTGGTACAATAGTAAGCTGGAACAACATCAGCTTCGATTGTAGCAGCCAGCGTGGGATGAGCATCTTTGTATGCATCTTTCTCAACCTCCGTCATACGGTTGCCGACATAGATGAACTCTGTCTTGCTGAGCTGAATGGTGCTGGTACAGATATAGGCAGGAGCCACATAGCCAGTCATTCCGGCAGCCTGTGTAGCAGATACCGAACTGCCTACATTCAGGTGAACGTCACCTTTGGTATATTCTTTTGTAACGATATACGCACCTTCGAAATCAGCCTGCTTCTCGGGATCAACAGCTCCAGGATGGTTGACAATCATCGTCTGGTAGGTGTCGTAAATATCTTTGGAGATAAGGTTGCTTACCTTATAATCACGCTGTCCGAGGACGCTGGCTTCCTCGTCGTCTTTCAGACGATAGGTAGGTCCGTTTTCGTAGCCTGTACCTTCTGTCTGTTTCTTCTCTGCAGTGGCGCTCTCAAACTTCGTGTACCATGTATTCCAGTCTGTTGGGTTGTTCACCTTATAAGTCAGCATGTAGCCAGTATCGTGGCTCATGTTGTTAGAAGAGCGATATACGAAGTCGAAGTCCACCATTTCCTTCTTCTCTACATGGTAAACTTTTGAGTGAGCAGCCTTCAATGTCTTATATTCATCAGGCAGCATCACTGTACCGGCAGGGATGACGTTTGCGTCTTCGCTGCTATACTTGCAGTCAGCGATGGTGACGTAGGTCTGATCAACAAACAGATGCTTCTCTGAGCTGGTCAGCAGATACCAATCCCAGTAGCTGATAGGATCGTTCAGATGATATTCCACATCATTGATGACAATCTTCTTGTCCGCTTCAATTTTCACATCAGGAGCAGAATAGTAAGCATATTTGTTAGGCATCACGTTGAGCAGCTTCATCGTGCCGTGCGAAGCAGCCGTGATGGTCAAAGGAATATCTACCGTCTCGCTATAGGCGTTAGGTGCACCTGTATAGGCAGAGATATACTGGTCATAGACATATATCGAACCCTTGATGAACCAGTAGTGGGCAGGAACGGCATCACTACCTTTATATTTACCACTAACGTTATAACAGTCGTCGATAATGGTCTGTGTACCATGTATGAAGTTACCAGATGTCTCCCATTCCACGTCAGCACCATTGAATGTAAAGTCGCGTCGGGTGATTGCATCATTGTTCAGTTCCGTCAATGTGTTGTGCTTAGACTTGGTATAAGAACCTACCTTGTGTACGTTCTTTGCATATACGAAGCCGCCACCCACACCTGGTTGCACGTTGATAAGGTCAAGCTCTACGACACCGGTGATATAACCCCAGTCTTTCTCATTGAGTTCATTACCCCTACTCTTCTCAGTTGTCAGTTCCAGATAGACACCTGATGCCAGTGCCACCTTGTTATGACTGGTACCGTTGTTGCGTTTGGGGTGATTGACGAAGCCCGCCTTCCAGTCATAGAAGGTCGCTGTGCCGTATGCTTTAGAATCAACATTAGTGTCACCATTGTTGTATGCATTTGACGCAGTCTTAAAGTCGTCATTCGAGGCGTTATCGGTGTATCGTATATTCTTTCCAGGCAGGAAGAAGACGTCACTGGTGAGCGCACCTAAGTAGTTCACGATGTTATAGATACCAAAGTAGTTGCCGTGAATAGCTTTGTCCTTATCCACGAAATCATCAGGATCCTGGTCCATGATGTCTTCTTTTTTTGTTTTGCCAGCCTTCAGAGCCTTGTCGCTCTCGATAACGGATGTCTTATGGTTGAGTGACACCTCACGTACACGGTTGATGGTGTAGTTGGTGTGATCGACAATCTCTGGCACACGGTCCTGGGCACCCTGCATCACCATACGCGAACCAAACACACCACAGAAGTCTGCACGCTGAATGGTATTCATCGGACGACCGGCATAGACAGGAACGACACCATTTTGCTCCCAATAGGTGGGGTTAGGATATTTCTCACCCGTCTGCTGATTCGTCAGAAGGAGATAAACATCACCGACCTTGATACCTTCAAACAGCGTCAGCAGGTCGTCGATGGTCAGTGTAGAAGCCTTAGTGTGCTCACCACCTGCCGGATAGTAGGTTGTTCCGTCCTTATCCGTACACTGCAAGATACACTTATACTTCAGCTGATAGTAGTCTGCCTCGCGTTCAGGAAGGAGTTTATATTGGTCATACGTAATCTCCTTGGAAATATTATAATAGTCTGTACCATAGTTGGTGATGTTCAGGCCACGATAGCCATCTACGAATGTCAGGTTACCATCGCCATAGAGACCTCCGGTACGTCCTGTACCCAAGGTAATCAGGTCGCGGTGATATACATCGTGGATAGACGCAGTAGCATTACCGAATACCGTAGTGGTGTTGGCATACACGGTAGAAGAACCAGAAGACGTATTACCACCAGCGAATACGGCGTTGAAAATGGTGATACCTGTATCATCCAGTTTGGCCCACGTTGGCTTGTCATCCCCGTTTCTGTTGCCCAAGTAATGGAGGTCCTCTGTGGTAACATATTCACCAGCGGCATAGGCGTGATTATGGACAGTCACAGCTTCCTTTGCCTTGCAATAAGGCTCAATCAGCACCTTGCAGTCCTCGGTAAGCACATACTCAGTACCGTCCATGACCCAGTTGGGATCGTTTGCTGCTGGAGTGTCAGGTGGTGATGATGGTTCGTATGCATCAGTTCCCTTCTCGTATGCATAATAGTAGCCTTCCCATACATCATCGTAGCGATTGCCGTCCTTGATGCCGACATAGAGCTTACCGTTTTCCTCGTAAGCACTATACACATATCCGATATCGCCGCCACCGAAGACGTTACCATTTTCACGTGCCAACTCCTTCGCCGTACCAATCGTACCGCCGTGAATGTTTACATGTGTCTGTCCAAAGACATAACCATCGGAGTAGAGTGTACCACCCTCACCCAGGTTGTTATATCCTCGACCGCCACCGAAGACATTGCGGTGTACTTCGCCCTCGAAGAGTTCTACGCTCGTGCTGCCAGCCTTGTAGATACCCTTCAGAACACGATTGCTGTTGTCCTGACCACTTGTCTCAATGATACCACGTCCGATGGCGGCAATCTCACCACCACCAAAGAGGGAGTTACGTACTACACCACCATACATCTTGACGTTGGTTCTATCCACACTACTGTTGTCGATATAGCCACCACCAAAGATACAACCACTATCATAAAGACGGTTTGTACCATCGCCCGACCAAGTCTCGTCGTTCAGTTTCTCCTGATAGTAGCCTGCAAATGTACCCGTACCGTCTTTGATATAGGTAAGGGTATCGGTGCCAAAATGTACCAGCTGGTTCTTGTCCTTGAAGAAGCGGTAACCGATATAGCCCTTCTTGAGCGTGATATTCGTCGTACCGAATACGGCACCACCTTCTCCACCACCGTATGCATTACGCTCGATGGCAGGAATACCGTCAATAAAGCTTGTACCATCTTTCTTACCAATGACGACGTGTGTCTCACCAAGGACATCAGTCGTTGTGGCAGCATCAATTTTTCCATCATGATAACCTACGCTGCCTCGCCAACCACCACCATAGACGTTACGTGCCGTACCGCCCTCGATATAGGCGTTTGCAGAAGCAATGAATTTATGATCAAGGTTGTCTGTATCGGTGGAAGGATCGTCGAAGTCATCAGTAGCAACGTTATATTTGTTGTTTACCGAACCAACAGTTCCTGCGGCATAGAGGTCCTTCGTTACCTTACCACCCAGCAGGGCGATGTAGGTTGTTCCATGCACGTCGCCGGTATTGGGAACATTGGCATCACCCAGACCGCCACCGTAGGCGTAAGCACCGCTGCGACTGCCGTCATACATATAGCCGCAGACGTCAGCACCTTGGTTGATGATGACGTTGGTGTTATATTTCTTGCCGTTTCTGGCTATTGCCAAAGGATCGTTCAGTCCGTTGTCTTCGTATTCACAGCCTGTGGTGCCCAATGAGAGGTCAATAGCGTGTGGGGCCTGTGGTGCCTCTGGTTCTGGAGTCGTGGCCTTGTCGTCGGATGATAGAGCATCCCATGCTTCTTTTGCTGTAGTATATGCTTCTTTTGCTGTATTATATGCTGTAGTAGCTACAGCATCTGCTTCATCAGCCCAAGCTTTAACAGACTTCTTGTTCATCACGCGACCTAACTGACCGCCACCATATACCTCATATACGCGGGCGCCACCCTGTGTTTTGTCTGTATTGGGATTGTTCAGGTTCACCTCGGTATATTGTGCCCAGGTGTCCTTACCAAAGCCTGCACCATAGACGGTTGCATAGTATTTGTTAGTCTTGTCGAAATAAACAGGAGCATTGATGTTGACGTGACTGTAGAGTGTGCGGCGGCAGTTGTTGTTACCACCATAGATGCCTGTGCGGTAGCCACCCACGAGGGCATCGCTACTGTTCCAGTTGACGTTTGACTCATATACGTCGCATCGATATTCGTTATACAGACCGTAAGCACCACCGAAGATAGCTTCTGCACGGAAGGTAGAACCAGTAGGTACGTTGACCACCGTACGACGGGTAACACCCTCCTGATAGCTACCGCCATAGACCGCCTTGAAATGACCGCTGAGCAAGTCGATGATGGCTGATGCCTCGTGTGCTGTCTCGGGATCGTCAGCTGTAGCTTTTGCTACTCCCATACCTACACCGCCACTTTCTCCGGCACCAAACACCTCTGTACCCTGGAATGTTGTCATAGCCTGAGGCACATCAATGAGGATATAGCTGCGGTTCTGCATCAAGTCCTCCTCTTCCTCACCGAGGTAACCCTGACCAGCACCATATATCTGCTCCACAGTATTCAGTGAGTTACTGGACTCGTTAGGACGGAAGTTGATGAAGGCATTGTCTAAGAAAGGCTTGTGGTAGCCTGTCTTAGCGTGACCGTCTTCGTCGAAGTATTCACGGAAGTGTGGGGCCTTATAGTCATACACACCGTATGCACCACCGAAGATCTTCTCTACGCGACCCTGCACATATTCTGTATAGGCAGAGGCGTTGAGCATATCGGTATTAGACACCTTACTGCGAACGGTAGCATTGCGCAGACGGCTGTCGAAGTTGGCAGTTCCTAAAATCTTTCCTCCCAGGTCGTTACCGCCATATACGAAGTCACGGACGTAGGGGAAGCCATTGGTTCCGATGTAAGTCTCTGTATGTCCGAGGACGTCGGCATTACAAGCTCCAGCAAAGGAGTCGAAGATACGTCCGTTACCTAAGTTGATGATACAGTTACCAGCGACAGGACCTAAGAAACCGCCACCATACATAAACTCGCATTCAGCGATGTCTTCAGACATACTGGCTTTCCTAGATACGCCTGCTACTGTACCTTTCAGATTGATGTAGGTGCTATTTCTTGCATCGTAGGTATATTCTATCTTTCCTGTTGTTTCATTATATACTCCATTGCCGATACCGCCTTCTTCGCTGCCTCCGAAGATCTGGAACATATAGCCGCGATTCAGGTTGATGGTAGTAGAGCCCCATATCTCGGTATTCACACCCTTACCGCCACCAAACACGTTGAGTGCCTTACCCAACACGTCCATACCTTGCTCAGAAAGGATGACGCCACTGTGTCGCTCAGTGATGTGATATTGGTCGTTGCCGTATAGTTTGTCCTCACCCGTTTCATCCTCTTCCACTTTGTCGAAGAGAATCTCGCGGTCAACGATAGAACTGTTGATATTGATGACGACGTTACCGTTGACGATACCGCTGGTGTAACAGCCGCCATAGATATTACCACCATCAAAACGACGGTCGAGGTCAGCTTCAGTGCTGATGGTAGGTCCGCCTTCTGTTACAGGGTCGACTTTTTCACCTGTTGATGACTTGATGGTGTTCCATATCAATGCAGTGTGAGTATCATTCCAACGCTTTGGTTGTATCTTCAGACCTGCGAAGTTCAGCTCCAGCTTGTCGCCAATAGGTTGATTCTCACCGCCATTTGGGTTATATCCTTCATAGGCACCCAGCAGGCCACCTTCATAGATGGCATTAAAACCAGGGGTAGGAGTCACAAAGGCATTGTTACAGCCACCTACAACTCTATTATATACAACCACTTTATCTGTGAAGTTGATTGTCGTCTTACCCTCGGTAATCATACTACCCACATTACCACCACAGACGATAGAACCGAACATGGTGGAATAAGGTTCGTAGTTAGCAGCATCACCACTTTTTTCACTCTCAAAGACTACGGTTGACTTCACCTTCATGGCGCAGCCTTCCATGTACGTGGCAAAGACATCCTCGTCCGTCAAATCCATGGTGCTGAATTTCGCATCGAAGCCATCAGGATCCTTAAATGTTCTGGTAAATGTGCGCAACACGCCTTCGTCTCCGCTAAATTCATCAGATCCATTGTGTTTAATCATATTCTCGCCGTTGTTGCCGAGGTACACGTTGTCGATGATGGCGTATGAACCAATCTTGATGTGCGTCTGGTTGCCAGAACTTGAGCCGGCAACATTCTCTCGTAGTGAAGCACTGTTACCACCCACATAAAGACCGCCATCCACAATGGTTGGGTTGGCTTCCGTACCTCTGACGAGGATAGACACCTTTTCTGCGTTAGGACGGACAAGGTTAAGGGCTGTGACGGACTTAAGTTTAGCATCTGTAACTGACACTCCTGCTTTTTCAAGGACTTCGTCAGGATTATAATAGAAATCACTCCAACGGGGATCGTTCTTCAGTCGAACGTTGTCGGTATAAGCATAAGAGCCGTTACCGCCACCATACACGTCGCCGTAGATATGGGTCATGATACCTACGGTATTGCCGGCATAGACGTTACCAGAAATGTCGTTACCGCCATAAACATTGTTGACATGACCTGCCAACACTCTGACACGAGCAGCGTAGCCGGCAGGAATATTGTTCGGGTTATCCGCGGGATCCAACGCTACTTTATTATAAGGAACCGGCGTAGCGTCACTGTTGTTATACAAAGGCTTCACGTCAGCCTTACGGCAACCGCCAAAGACGTTGTCAACCACCATTCCTGCACCTTCTATTTGCATGAGCAGACCTTCTTGACTGGTCATACGGCCCTCGTTACCACCACCATAGAGGTTACGAACTCTTCCTTTTTGCAGATTCCATCGAGGACGGATAGCCATATCTGCCTTGTTGTTACCGCCAAATAATCGACCAATCTGGTAGGCATCACTGCTGGGGTATGAGAAGGTGGTGTTGATGCCCATCTTATTCTCAAAGCGGTCATTGGTCAACAAATCATGATAACCAGTCAAACTGCCAGTGGTTTTATAGGTACCATAGCCGTTAGCATCAGCCTCCTCTCCATTGGCATTCACAAGAATGTGGTTCACCACCTTACTCGGGTTGTCCAAACTAATGACAGTTCTATTTGTTATTGTAGCATTGTTACCACCACCGTATGCATAGACAATGGAACCGCCGTGAATGTCAACGAAGGTCTTACCAAGATTAGGGACAGAGAGAGGTGTGCTACTGGTAGCCACTTCCACTCCATCCTCCTCAGCATAATAAATGGTTTTATTGTCTTCTGTTCTTGAACCATATACATACTCACCATCGCCTCCGCCAAAGAGTTGACCGATATAGATCTTCTGGGCATCGGTGGCTTCGGTTCCATCCGTATTTGTTTTTGTGGAAATAAGCAAGAGGGCATTCCATGATTTATCCACATCATTGGTAGTAGCATGAGGCTGTATAACCTCAGGCAAAGCATCAGTTGACGTGCCGATGGTTCCTGCGATATCGTTACCACCATAGAGACGGTTAATGACAATATAGCTGGAAGCATTCGCGCCATCAATATGCACGAATGCTCTGCCTTTGACATCCGCCATACGGGCACCACCAAATACTCTGTCCAGGTCACCAGCATGCACAGTAACGGTCGTATTACCACCGGTATCTCCAGCATTACCACCTCCATAGACATGTCCGCCTATAGAAATCTGTGCCTGCATCAGTGTTACTGACAAACAAAGTAGTAGGATGGTCGTTATCTTGCGCATTTCTCTTTATCAATTGTCAATTATCAATTATTATTAATCGTAACCGTCGGATTGTCCAAGTCAGGATCTGACAATACATATAAATAAGTGGGATTGACGGTCAGGTTGAAGGTATATTTCTGCCCATGCGCCAAACCATCGGGAAGAATCTGGTCACTATCGCTCTTAGTAAGTTTAAGGACATTCTCTGCCTCACAGTCCTTACGGATAAGGTTACCCTTACGGTCATAGACATTGTAAGTGGCTGTCATCTCGAACTGTGTATTCGCAGCCATTGGAGCCGTACAGGCCACGAATACCAGGTTGTTGGTTTCTTCCAGTGTTTTTTCTGCACCATCGTATAACACAACCGGCTCAGCATCTGCTGACGTTTGTTCCAAAGTAGGAGTTGTAAATGGCAAGGTATTCGATGTATTAGGTGTCAGATTAACTGTCATGTTTACCTTCTTCGTCACTGAACTGCTCCTCAACGTGAGCTTAGTCAGCTTGATGGTACGAAGGGCATTATATTCAGAACTGATATTCATGTTCAGCTGAAGGGCAGCATAAAGATGATCAATAAGCAGGTAGATAAACGTACCATCGGTCTGGACATCATACGCAAACCCTCCCCGTTTTATATCTACATTATCGAAGCCTACAGCAGCGGTCGCGCCTTTAACACCCACTATCGTGCAGATATCTGAGTTGATTAAGGGATTTAACCCTTCGATGACCATGCTGGCACCGTTTTTAAAGTTATCAGACTGCGGAGTCAGGGTTACATTACTGGCCACATCGTCAGCCATCAGTCCATAAATATAAGACATACCCACCGCCTGAGAAATTGCAGAAACCCATGAACCCGAATTGTAGGAAACATTACCATAACCAACCACCTCATTATTCTGAGTAATGAAACATCTCAGCGAAGCTCCATCAAGCGGTAATTTGGGTGTCAGTTCGCTATAGGGTACATAGCCTTCAGGCAAAGCACGACGGCTAGTCTCTGGAGTAACATCCTGATAATTGTAAGAACCCAGCATGAAGTGCAACTCTCGCTTCGGAGCCTCAACAGGCTCATGCGTGCTATCATTGGAAGAGCAGCTCCACAAGGAAAGTACCGTCGCTATGCCGAAGGCGATTTTGATGATATGTAAACACTTATGCTTCATTTTATTTACCAGTTATATAGTTCATGATTCTGAGTACCACCGTCAGTCCAAGGCGTTACGGCAACATTATCCACCTTGATAGAATAGGCGGCTGTATTTAAGTCGGGAACCACGTTATAAGCGTGTCGCAGGCTCTGAATATTCAGATTTACGATTGTTCTATAGTCCTTGGTGAACACACGTGTGAAATAGTCTCCCTGAGATGATTTCTCCGGTTCAGGCCATATCTGACCTACCAGATAGAACTTGGTATTCCGATGAACTAACCCATCCTCACCAGTGAATGCATCACCATTGTTTATAAATTCCAACACAATATTGACAGGCGTATTGTCTTTCGACTGGAAAGCCAAGGTGTAAACAGGTGTGGTCGTCAAATCGGTAGAGAGCACTATGGATGATGTGGATGATGGTACGTCCTTGTCATAGATAAACTTTTCGTCGGTATTCGATGGCGTCTGCTCCTGAATTGGCGTAAACTGATAGTCCTGTTTATACTGACCGCCCAAAATGATACCGGTCAGGGTGAAATTATGAGTAGAAATATCGACATTTAAATTTTCTGTTTCATCAGCATTATCTGACAATTTCGTCTCTTCTGCCTTCACATAGACTTCCAGGCAACCCACAGCATAGTCAAGGGCTTTCTTGACAGCTACAGAGCGGGTGGAGGAAGAAACCGTAGCATTATCACTCGTATATTTTGCCAGCACGTTACTCCAAGTTGGATTGCCGTACTCATTCTCTAAAGAGGATGTCGCAGTCTTGATAGGACTGTCGATATAATAATAAAGTTCTGGCGGATAGACGAACTGGGTATGGTCAACCGAATTTGTTCCGAAATTAAATGATTTAACTGCAACAAACTTTTGTGCGGTTTCATCCCACCTCACTGCTGCCGCGCCATCAGGAAGACCAATACTTGCAGGATATGGAGTGTTAACGAACAACTTTGCATTGATGTTAGTTTCATCACCTATCTCGCCCATCACATCATTCTTCACTGACAAAGATAGAGCGGGGGTCATATTCAAAACCGACTTTAGTTGTGTGACCAAAGCTTTCAGATTGGCAGAAGAGCCAGCAATGTAATGTCCTTGGGAGATAAAAGATGTATAGAGCTCACTGGTTGTCCATTCCGTGACAGAGCTGGCCTTAGCGATGTCGGTCAGATAGCCCGCCATCGCATCTGCGTTTGAATAATCAGCATTAAGGTTAATCTGCACTGGTTCAAACGTATTCTTAGTGTAGTCTGTGCTAACAAAATGTGGTGTGATGGCTCCATTTGTTGAATTGGAACTTCCACTCCCAGGGACAGCCTTGGCATAACAGAGGAAATGATCAGTACCGATAGACAGGTCTATCTGGTTAGTATAATAATGGCGTGTCCCATCTACAGAAGTCAGGTTATTATAATAACCTAACTGCGTATCTTCACTATTTAAAGCATACACCTTCAAATCCTGGATACCACGATAGTACCCGCTTGCCTGGACGATGTCAGCCGCCATACGCGTAGTTGCACTGCTGTTACCAGAAGTAGTAGATACGCTTAACGCCAAGTCGACAGCGACACGATCATTATTGACGACCGGAGGTTGTGGGTCGTCCCTGTCGATTGTCGCATCACTTGAAGTGCATCCTAGCAGACTAAGAACTGCCAGCATCGAGCACACGCGCGTACCTATTATATATATATAGCGGTTTCTCAAATCCTTTTTCGTTTATTAGAACTCTGGGTCAAAATGCCAGCCCTCATTCCAGTCAGTAGTTACACTGACACCCAGCGTGACATCGGCTGTTTCGGCCGACCCATCAGGCTCAAGTTTGACATGCACCACCTGCACCTGTTCGGCAGGCAGTGGCTTGTATGATCGTATCACATTGCGCGTCACAGTGCCTTTGGCGGTCTTGATGTAGAGGTGGTAATCCCAAAGACCTGGGGCAAGACCGTCGTCAGCTGCTCGCTGAGGAGCACCGACTGGGATGACCAGCTGGTCGCGAGAGGGGAAATTCACCGTACAGTAGCAAGCATACTGCTTGTCAGCCACCTCAATGGGATTCGCCCGCACAATGGGGGAAACGGCATCGAAGACGAAAGTACTATCGGCCATCTGGAAACCATTGGCAAAGCCTGTAGCATATACCTTGATGTCTTGGACATGGCTTTCCAACGTGTCAATCACCAATACCGTAGCGGAGTTGGCCATATAGAGATGGACGTTGAAGGTCTGATCGATACTGTCCTTGATATCCATATCGTAGCGAGCTGTGAACAGACCAGTGGAATGCGAAGGTATCGTGTCGAGTGGCAATTGCACCAGACGCGCCGTATGGCACAGTTCGGTGTTGCGAGCTTCAACGCCCTGCTCCTGCAGGACATTGGCTGTCGCCAGATGCTGATAGTGACGGCGCGGAATGTTCAGCGTATAGGATTCCTCCTTACCGTTCATCTCGTGCATGTCATGTTCCAGACGGACGGAATCGCCAGACACATCATAGAACGAGAGATCGACATCGTCGGCATAGTCGTGGAAGATGTTTCCCAAATACATGGTCAGCGATGTGGTCAGCTCGACATTGGCCAGCAGTTCCAGATCGGTCTGTATCTGAGTCTGCACCTTTGTCTGGATGTTCGTGGTCAGCTTCAGCTCGTAGTTCACCTCAAATCCGCAGTCCGACATGTCTTCGTCGATGGTACTGCAGGCGCATAAATTAGTAATGAGCAACGAGCAATTAGTAATTATGATGAACTGTTTGGCAAGCGTTGCCAAGCGCATGTGTTTACATGCTACAGTTTTAACAACCATAGCCAGTAAGTTTTTGATATGGGCATGCACGGTAATCATAACTACTAATTGCTATTTACTCATTATTTTTAGTTTCCTCCGAGGATTACATCACCGAAGTTCATACCCGTTGACCACTTGATGTCAACCGACAGACCCAGTGTCAGGGCGCTGTAGCGCAGGTCGGGTGTGGTCAGGTAAGCATGCTTCAGTGAGTTCTCACCGATAACGAAGTTTACTGAGGTCATATAGTCCTGCATGAACACGCGGGGTGTCTGGATGGACGAGCCGTCAGCGTTATAAGGGGGCAACGGATGGTAGGTTGGCCAAGTGGGAGCCGTCTTTCCTGTGGGATCGAGCTGTCCAATCAGATAGAATGTACCACCATCGCGAACCAGTCCGTGCTCGCCATAGAAGTCGGTACCAGAGTTGTTTTCAAACTCAAGGGCAACATATACTGCCTCCTGTCCGGTAGCGGCAGTGGTATAGTTGTCGAACACCAGTGTATAATTAGGAGTAGAACTACCCTCCACAGGAATGGCTCCTGAACCAGTAATGGTGCAGTCATAGATATAGCCCTGAGGATTCTTATCCGCATCAGTAGAAGCCTTGGGGAGGAAGTTCCAACCGACCTTCTTCGACTGTCCGCCAATGAGGACACCTATCAGCTTGAAACTGGAGTTGCCAACAGTAATCACCTTGTCTGGCTCATCGGTATCGCTAATGGAAGGATCCTTATATTTCTGGATGGCATGGTTGTTGTCTTTCAAATTGGTAGTACCATAGCTCACCGTAGTCTTCAACAATGCGGTACCATAGTTGATGTTGTTCATCATGGCAACACTCTGGGTAGAAGATACAACATGGCTGTTCTTCGTCCAGCCGGCATCCCACTGGCTGTCATCTTGCCAGTTGACTATTGTCTGAGGATAATCCAAGGTCTTGTGCTCAATGTTAGAGACGCGGATGGGACTATTGCCGAAATAGAGCAGTTCAGCAGGGTAGTAATAGCTCTCAACCGTGAATTCACTATTACCTACCGCACTGGAATTATAAATCTGCTGATAGAAGAACTGCTTCTTGGTTGCGTCGAAGAGATAGTGGGTAGATCCTGTGGGAACATGATACATAATCAGTGGGAAGTTGGCGAGGACAGCGTTTTGGATAGAACTGAAATAGTCACTTGTCGGCTTAGCATCTGCCGTAGTGGGCCAAGAAGAATCTGCTGCAAAGTTCTCGATCATCACCGATGTCATCTTATAGCCTATCTCTGTCACGCTACCTCCTGTTCCAGGTACTGTACCGTTGAAATATTTCTCGATACGGTCGTGGATGCGTGCTGCCAATACTTTGGCTACAGCCTCTTCCTTACAGAAAGGAGTAGCACAGCGTACCTCGTTGATAACAGACCACAGATCCTGCATAGTCTCCAGAATAGCGAGACCACTACCGGCACGCAACTCACCTTCTGTATCGCGGATGGATACCATCTCACGATATGCATCAGCCAGCTTAACCTCCAAGGCATAAAGTGCATGTGAAGAAGTCACTGGGCTCTTCTTATCATTGTTGGCATAGTCTGCCCAATAGATATCGCCATAGGTAACATCTGCACCTTGGTATTCAACGGTCTCATGGTGTGAGCCTGCCAGGTTGGTGTTCATGATAACCGTCAGCACACCGGCCAACAAGTCCTCAATCTTCTTGAAATTATCTTTGTTACCATTAATACGAGAGCTCAACTCAAAGGTGGTGTTGGCAAGATTCAAGCCTTCACCCGTACCAGCCACCTCGTATTTGTTGAGATGACCAAACATATCGTAAGCGGTAATGCCTGCATCTGCCTCAGACTGAGAGACTGTGCCTGGAATGGCCCTGCCATAGAACAGCAGCGTGTTGGAATTCAAGGGCAACGAAGTCTCAATCACGCGAGTGGCCTTGTCTTCACTAATGCCTCCAGCTGCGACGATACGTGACAAGTCAAAGCGCTTGTCTGCTGTACCGGCAGTGGCGATTGTCTTGCCATCAGAACTTTGCTTAAAAGAGAAAAGCACGGCATTATCGATACCACGGAAATACTCGCTGACGGCTGCCTGTGTGGCGGCTGATGACTGGCGAGTTGTACTATTACCGGTTGACACATTGAAGACGAACTTTGCCAAAACCTCATTCGTCTTGGAATTGAAATTCGGATTTGTCACATCTTGCGACACATCATCGTTGGCCGATGAACAGGCTGTGAATCCTACTGCTCCTGTCAGTGCTATCGCACTCATCAGGGCTAATTGCTGAATCTTTTTCATATATCTTGATTTTTGTTATTCTTTAATTTATTGATGGTATCTTTTTTATTGTATAGGAATGTCCTGATAAATACCATACTCCCAAGTCAAATCCACAGAAAGACCTATCTCTAGATGAGGATTACGCAAATCAGGTACCACATTATAAGCATTCTTTAGACTCTCAACCGTGAATGTTACGCGAGTGACATAGTCTTGAACAAAAGCCCTTTCAATAAAATCATTTGTTGTTTTACCTGAAGGCAGATGATCTGCTGAATACTTAGTCGTTGTATTTGATTTTGGCTTAAGTGTACCAACCAGATAAAATTTTGTTCCAGGATATATCAACTTCTTATCCTTGCCGACTATAATCTTACCAGAATTATTTTGAAACTCCACAGCAACAGCGACGTTGTCAGGATCTGTAGCATCTGTCGTTGCAGCATCAGCCGTTTCTAATACCAAGGTATGCGTACAATATCTATTATAATCACCTTCATTAGTAGCAAAAGGACTCGTAGGGCTAGGAGCATTAATATTTCCAGGAAACAGTCTGCAGTCCTTGTTTATGGTGCCATCCGTTTGTGGAATCTGGCTATCATAGATGGTATATGTAGTAGAGGTTGTTGTTGTATTGGTGGTTTCAAACTTGTAATCAACAGCTTTCTGATTACCAACTAAGACACCAGTAATGGGGAATTTGTCATCTATCGTAATGCTTTTTCCATTTGCACCATCATTGTCTTGCAATGTAGAAGCACCATCTTTTGTCTTTACAGCCACATCTAAACGGCCTACAGCATACTGAACAGGCTCAATAATAGCAATTGAACGGGTTGTAGATTGAACAACAGAACCGTCAGCATCAGGATATGTTGCAAGAATAGCGCTCCAATTTTGATTCTTTGTGTACTCATCTGCTTTTGATTCCTTGGAGGTCTTGATATTACTAAGACCATAATAGGTGAGCGAAGTAGGATAGCAATATTTGTTCAATGATGAGAAGTTTAACCCTGCATTGTCAGTAGCATTGGTAGCTTCTGTACTAGTCAGCACATCAAACTTGTTTGTATTCCAGTTAATATAAGCTGCACCATCAGGTAAACCGAGGTCGGCAGGATACTCACCATATTCGTTTCCTAAGCTTGCAAATGTAAGCGTACCAGCATTATTAGTCGCAAGGGCTTTAGTCTCTTCGCCAACAACATATGTGTTTGCCAAAATGGCTTCACGAATCTTGCCAGCAATTGCTTCTTCACGATTATAAACGGTAGTATAAAGAGCCTGAACGGCTTTCTTGACACTTGTCCACGAACCTGCATGCATTCCGATAAATTCATTATACAGGGTGCTTAACTCAGGAGAATTAGCCCAAGTTTGAGTATCTGAAACCTTTGCATTAGCAATCGCTGTTAAATAATTAGCAATCACTGCGCCATTATCGGGTACAGCTGTACTGTTATAGATAGGAATGAGGTTATACGAAACGCCACTGAGTTTTGTATCCGTTGTTGATGTTACTGAAGTTAGAGAACCATTAAATGCGTTTGATCTCACACCATTAGGAGCGGTTGCAAGCGACGCAACACCATAGAACATAAAGGCCCTTGTTCCGATATTTATCTCTACATCCTGATAGAGATGAGAATTGTTGGTGGCATTTAAGCCTCCCGTAGCAATATCAATTCCAGAAAAATTCAAGGCACTTGGAAGAGGCGTATTAGCAGAAATATCCTCTTTTGCTACCATAAAAGGTCTTAAAGATATTCCACTAATACCACGGAAAACAGGTGATGCTTGACCCTGCACAACTGCTACACTCTGTCGTGTAGTAGAAGCCATCTTCGTAGGGAATGAAATGGTGAACTCTGTTTTCACCGTTCCTTGCACATCTTGCTCAGCACTAGCTAAGTCGTCATCACTGCTACAAGCAGTGAAGCCTAATGTTGCAGCTACTAGCGCTACAAACATTAAAAAGTTTTTTTTCATCTTATTCATAATTGCAATTATTTAGATTTTATTGTTGTTCTGATAACTGTCGCAGGTTCTCGCGCGCATCGGCATTGCCATTGGCAGCAGCACGGCGGAAGCAGCTGAGGGCTTCGTCTTTCTGGCCATTGAGCCAGAGGGCGACACCCAAGGCGTTCTGGGCACGTTCGTCGTTGCGAACAGTCTGCAACAGGCGGAGGGCCTCGCGATGGCAGTCGCCACAGTCGGTAGTCAGCAGTTCGCTGGCCTCGTTGATAGTGGCTGCCGCCTTATCGGGCACATAGTCGAAGTAGATACGGATATAACCGGAGTTTCGTTGATCTTTCAGGATGTGTTGCTGGATGTATTTCCACGTCTTACCACCATTGAGGCGACGGAGCTTACGCTCCCTGGCGACAGCGTCGGGCTCATTGTCGATGATGGCGAGAGCCTGGCGGAGGGATGATTCGTCGGCAGAACCGTCGAGCACTGGACCTGAGGCGAGGTCGTTGAGATGGTCACGGAAGTCAGCCCATGCCTCGCCACCGCCAACAGTCTCGAAGAGGGAGTCGGGAACGGTGACTTCCTGTTGAATATATTTCTGCAAAGCTAGAGCACGGTTCTGAGCCAAACGCTCGTTGCCAGCGGGGTTGCCTTCGATAGAGGCAAGACCGATGATTTGTACCTTCTTGATGCTGCTGGCGCTATCGGACATAATCTGACGGGTGATGTCGACGATGCGCTCCATCACACGCTGGTTGTCACGATAATTGGCATTGAGCTGCGACTTGCCCTGATCGAAATGAACAAAGAGAGCATCTTTCTCCTTACGAAGGATGCGGGTACGGTCGTAAGGACGGTAGTTAGAGATATGCTGCACCACAGGATTCTCCTGCTGCAACTGACCGGCACGTCCCTTGAAATCGGGAATGGCAGTCAGGGCGGGAGCAAACGGCTTGACAACAACGGCAGCCGTTACAGGTGCCTCGACGACGGGCTGCAGCTGAAGAACAGGCTCTTCCATCTGACGGGGACGACCTGGAATGTTAAAGACGATGTTCAGTCCGGCCTGAGGTATTACGGCGACTTTCTTCTCGGTGCCAAGTTTCGAACCACAGTGTGCACACTCATAGCGGTCGTACTTATTATAACCAACGGCAGCACCGATGAATGCCTCAAAATTCCAATGACGACCCAACGGCCAGGAATAACCGTAAAAAGCACCAATTCCAACGAAGTCGCCTTGCTGGCGCTCGTCACGAACGGACTTCCAGAAACCCAATGGGAAGGTGATGGCACCTACGTTGTAATGGGCATAGATGGCATTGAAACCAAAGAAATGATGAACATTCACCGAATCAGTCCAATAGCGTAAATCAGGCGAAATCAACAGATGCTTGTATTTACGCGTTGCCTGATCGTCGGTAGGCCAAGGACGATAGCCAGCCGTCAAACCCAATGACCAGTGGGGCGACAAACGAACACCCAGACGAAGGTTTGGCGTCAGCGTGGCATCGTAGAGCAGGTTGTTGCTAAGTGTCAACTGTTGGGCTGACACGGAATTCGTAACGAACAGAAGCAGTACGAATAGTGATTTGAAATAATTTAGTTTCAATTTCATACTTTTGCTAGCAATCTTAATGACTTTTTAGGTCAATTGATGTTGCAAAAGTACAAAAATTCGTTAATAATAATATTAAAAATACGCGCAATTATTTATCAAAACGTCCTTTAACATTTTCATTTTGTCCAAAATATTACCATTTTATCCAAATAATTATCATTTGGTCTTATTTAGGGGGAGGCTGTCCGAAAACTTAATGTGAGCTAAATTGAGCACATGAACATCTTCCTCCTTTTTGCAACCATCTGATTATCAATAAGTTTAATTGTTTTTAACCTAATAAATTCTTTAATGTC
>Ga0256405_10002735_pt1 | contig 38944 bp, 36 predicted proteins | sample RumenRJG_02DNA_FD_189096 | JGI IMG/M metagenome (GOLD analysis project Ga0256405, IMG submission 189096) | Bovine rumen microbial communities from Lethbridge, Alberta, Canada - RJG_02 | ecosystem: Host-associated > Mammals > Digestive system > Stomach > Rumen | place: Canada: Alberta... | reverse complement strand
CTGATCGTATAATCTCTGGCAAAAACGATGCCCACTTTTGAGATGGTATCGGCCGAACAGACGAAACGCTGCTCGATGACCGTACCGTCTTTGATCTCTTCGGTGGCATTGGTCGCTTCCATCATCTGCGTAGAGTCTCCGCGTATCGCATCGCTTCTCGGAATGAAGAGATCTCCTCCGAACATGAACCATAAAGACACGATCACGAACACCGCCGTAACGGCAATGATCAGCTTTTCCAGCTTCTTATTTTTCATAACATTACTCATTATAACAAGTTTAGATATAGTTTACTAATACCAGCATCATAAAGAAAAGATCGTTCACCGTATGCGAACGGAAACATTCTTCCTTCAACAATTCCCTCTTATATCGTCTGTTGTTCCTGTACTCCGCCACGATCTTCAGAAGATGTTTCTTATCTTCTGATATTTCATCGCCATAGACTTTCAAAAGACTTGCGGCAGTCCTGGTCCGATAGTTGCGGATCTTTCCATGCAAGAAACGATCCACTCTTCCCATGAATACCCTGAGCTTATTGGTATCCATGCCGATCTGATTGTTGCCATGCTGGCGATAGAACATATGGGAATCTTTATCTAATATCACCTTGCCGAACATCGCCACGACCTTGTGGATGATCGAATCATGGATCAGGCAGTATTCCTTCTCCATATCGTATTTCATGATCTTTTCCCTGGCCGCCTCGTTGTACACAAAGGTACAGCCCGGTGCCGTATGGTAAAGCAGCGAATGGGCAAAATCGGTAAAATCATACAGATGCGAGACATCGGAATTCAAAGGATGCAGATCGCCATCGGTCAAAGTGTAGCGGCTGCAGTATAACAAAGGAAGCTTTGCATCTTCTTTTTCCAATCGGTTTACGGCGCTCATCAGCTTGTCCTTGAACCACACATCATCCTGATCACACAAGGCATAGTATTCCGCTTTTTCGCAATGACAGATCAGATCGTAAAAAGAAGCAGCCGGACCCTTGTTTTCACCCTGGTAGTAAGAGATGAACGGATAACGTATGGCATATTCTTCTAAGATCGCCAGCGTACTGTCTTTTGATCCGTCATCGCGGATCAGGATCTGATCCGGACGTAAAGTCTGCCCGATAAGAGAATCCAGCTGCTGTCTTAAGAATCGTTCGCCATTGTATGTCGACATGAGCACGATCAGTTTCATCGCATCACCTCATCTATGACTTCTTCGCATTTCTTCGAAAAGACTTCTTTCGTAAAATGATCCCGATAGAGCTTTTCGATCCTTTCAGGATCTTTCCTTAGTTCGATCAGCCTTTCGGCATCGAGAGTGCCGTCGCTTTCAAGATTGATGCCTGCATCATAGGCCTTCACAAGGTCCCAGGTATCGCCCTTGATGTTGTTGATGATCGGCAGATCATGACTGAAATAATCGATGCATTTTACGGTCAGACCGATATAGAGGCCTTCTTTGTAGATGTTGATGCCGGCATGGCATTTGGAAAAGATCTCGCTTTTTGTTTCCTCATCACGGATCGGACCATGGTATATGACTTCGCAGACCTGTTTTGTCAGCCTCAGGAAGTTTTCCGTATTCTCACCTTCACCGATCACGTGCAAGACGACAGGCATTTCGATCTGTGCTATTACTTTTGCGATCCTTTCGGCATCGATGATGTTGTTGATCGAACCGATATAGACTAAAGATAGCGCATCATCCTTGAGATCCGCCTTTTTTATGATCGCCTCGCGATCTTTCACCCAATGGATGGTCGTGATCTTTCCATGATATTCTTTCTCTAATATCTTTCGATACAGGTCGCATTCGCAAACCAATGTATCAGCGCAGGAAATGTGGTCTTTTCTGACCTTCCTCCAAAGATTCAAAGGGAAATAGTCCTTGCTGAACCGCACTGGCAAAGATTCCGGCCACATATCGATGATGTCGATGATCAGCTTCGCTTTTTTATTCTTTTGTCTGAATCGATCGGCTTCCCGGATCAGAGAATTTGCCGGCGCCATCAGCCAGATCAGGTCGGGATCTTCCGCTTCGATCTTTTCGAAAGCATCTTTGGCAAAACGCATATGCGAAAAGATCCTGGCCAGCGACAGGTTTTTCTTATAGGCCAGAGTATGGATGGCAAAGTAAGAAGCAGGAACGTTGTTCCTTGCGATCTTTTTCATATGTGAAAAATCGGATGTGATGATCAAGACATCATATCCTTTTCTTCTCAACGTGTCCGCAACGAAGCCGACACGCTCTTCATTCGATTCAAAACACGTAGCGACGCAAGCTTTCATAGGATCAATTCATGAATGTATAGGAAAGTACATAAACGACGACCTCGAAAACGATGATCAGGAATACATACAGGATATACGGATCGGCCTTCTTGCTGATCTTGAACTTCGGATTGTTCAGACACAGGAAAACATAAGGCAAAAATGGTGAGAAATATCTTCCCTGCACGCCCTGGATGACCGGACCGCCGAAATCGGCGATCACTTCCTGGTTGATCTCTGTCCAGGATACCAGCATGCCCCCGACGATCATCAGACCGCCTAAAACGCATATTGCCAGGATGCAGGCTCGAAACAACAAGGTACCGGTCTTTTCCTCTTGGCGCAAAGCGCTGATCACAAGTACGCCCAACAAGGAGTGGACCAGCAAAGTCGGTAAGATCAAAGAATCGCCGGACAGGGCTCTTCCAAAAGAGCCGTAGAACCAGTTTTTCAGACCATAGCGTATCGTACGCAGGATGATCTGCAAGGCTTCCAAAGGATGGTTCATGACATAAGAGAAAGTATAGACCTCCCCTTCGACCAGGAAAGCTCTGACAGGCTGATCGATCGTTTCCGCTGTTACGGCAGCCGGGAAGAGGTTTTCAAAGATCTTTCGGATGACCCGGAAGACCAACGGTAATACGACATCGGCCAGCTGGTAGATGCTCGGTGACATGATGATCAGCATGGCGATGATCTTGTTTCTTCTGCTGCCGAACCTTTCTTCCGGTACGAACCAGAATAAGAACAGGAACATGCCATATACGATCTTCATCGGCGAAAGCAGGAAGTCGGCGATGAAAAGGAGAATAAACTCTTTGATATCGATGACCTCTTTCTGATGCATCCACTTCATCAAAAAAGCGATAACCACAAAGCTGAGTCCGTTGATGAAGCAGTCATAAGAAAAGGATGCCGCCTGCTGCATGAAGACCGGCAAGGTCGCAATGATGCCAAACAGCAGTTTGAAGACCGGCGTCTTCTTGATCGCGATATGGACACAGAAGATATAGAAGATCAGATTGAAAAGTCTGCCCAGATAGAAGGTCCTGAGCATATTGAAGTTCAATAATCTGGCCAAAGTGATGCCTAAGGCCTGGGGAACGAAACAAGTGTAATAGGATTCATCGATGTCATAGTTCATCTTGATATTTCGTCCCGTCAGATGCAAAGGACGATTGAACTTTTTGATGAGCCTTTCATAAGCGACGGAAACATTGAGGTGACCGCCGAAGGAACCGTAATCCTGATACTCTTCATCAAAGATCAGGTGGTCCTTGCCCATCATGTAGTTGGACATCTGGAAAGAATATTCGTAGTGGACCGTCTCATCCGGCACCGACATCGGCGTGATGACAAATAAGAAAGTGATCCCGAAGAAGATAGCGATCAAAGCGAACAAGGTCTCATACTTTGGCTTGACAAGCAGGATCATGAGTACGATCAGGGTGAACGTCGTGATCACCCAGGTAATGATCAGGCGATAGAACAGCCGAAGTTCTTCGCTTTCCTTTAAGAATCGCAAAGAAAGATCATGCGGCATCAGCTCACCATCGATCGAAAAACGGCTGTCTTCAAAGACCTGCATCTCCGAATAATAGACGCCTGCCCCCTGCCCTTCTTCACAATCCGAAGTCAGTTCGATCGAAAGCTTCGCTTCTTTCAAAGGGTCCATCGTCTCACTCAACACGAAGGTCGTGAATGCATTGTCCTGCAGGGAGGAGACTTTGATCGTCTTTTCGGCATAGACCTTTTTGGAATCGGCACCTGAGATCGTGACAGTAAATGTGCCCTTGTTTTTTCTTGCGAAAGTCGCAAACTTGATCGCGATGGTATCCGAACCTTCCTCTACCGGTAAGACCTCTTTGATCTTTACCCCGTTGCAGAGTTCGACCACGTGGTCGTAATATTCGTTTCCGACAGAAAGCTTTCCTAAAGAATCCTTATAGAAAAACAATGTAAAAACGATCACAGCGATCCAGATCAGGAGCATCGCGATCACTGCGATCTTGTTCTGCTTGAAATTTTCAGCAACTCTGTTTTTAAAACTTTTAAAACTATCTTTCATCAGTCGATCAATAACTTATCATACGTATCGTTATCCAGTTTTTCAAGGGAATAGTCGATCTTGCTTTCTTCATTCAGGATCTTCAGGATGTTTTGTTTGATCGCTTCCACTTCACTGCCCACCGTATCGAATCCATATTCTTTCAATATCCGATTGCTTGGCGAATTGCCATCGCAAACCCCCAGGATCGGCTTTTTCAACATCAGATACTCGACGATCTTGCTGGGAAGATAAGGCTGTACTTCCGCTTTTGGCATCAATGTGTCAAATAGCAGCAGCACATCGGCATCTTTCATGATCTCTACCGATTCCTTGTAAGATACCTTGTCATGCAGGATAAAGAGCTCATCTAAACCATATTCCTTGATCTTTCTTACATCTTCAGCCTGGATCTCGGAATACTGATGAAAGACGATATGCTCTTTGAGATCCGGGATCTCGTCCTTCAATTGTCTGAGTGCTTCGATGAAGGTATCGATCTTTCTTAAGCCATACAATCTTCCTAGATGCACCGCTTTCTTCACACTATGTGAAGGCCTTTGCGTCTCCAGCAGGCCGGCATACATCTTCCATTCTTTGATGAAAGTCAAAGGATAGATGACCGACTTCGCTAACAGCTTTTCGTAATTTGCATATTGTTTTAAAGTGAAGTCTCTTTGTTCCTCACAGATGAACACGAGCGTATCGGCATTTTCTACAGCCACCTCTTCATAACGGTCGTTATAAAGGCAATAGGAGCCGACCGCAAAGGCGATCCTATAGAAGATGCTTCGGCCGCTGAGGTCTTCTTTCTTGTAAGGAGAACCCTTGAAAGGATCGGAAAAAGAAGCGATCCATCTTACTCCCGGATGTTTCTTCTTGATCAGTCCGCCGGCAATATGGCCGATGCCCGGAGCGATGGAAGTGAAAAGATATTTATAGTCGCCTTTTTCGAATTCCTTCAAAGCATCTCTGACATACTTGTTCATCAAAAACAGACCGACCGGCAGCCGTAAAGGATAATTGCGGGGGATCGCCCAGTCTAGATCAGAGGTATAGCGGATCGAAAACTTTTTGAATTTTTCGTCTTTTTCAAGTTCGCTTTGAAGTCCTGGATCTTCTTTCGTTTTAAAACAAAAGACATCGATATCCAGATCGAGGTCTCTGAGTCTTTTATAGTTCAGCAATGTCACAGTGTCGTTGTACGGAACGAAACTTCCGGGAACGACGAACATCTTATCTTTCATTCGTTTTGTTTTTTTAATTTGTCGAGTTCCTGCTTCAATGAAGCAACTTCATAGGTCAGCTTGTTGATCTCTTCGTTGTGCTTGGTGATCATGATGTAGACATAGAAGGTCAGCGCATACAAAAGCGCCGTCATGATCAGGAAAACGGTGTTGACCGGCATCTGTATGCCCAAAAGACCGGAAAGACCGTAGAAGATCTCCGGGAAGATCGCCATGACCAAAGCCAGCAAAGCCCATAAGAGCCATACGATCGAATATTTGATATTCAGCCTTCTTCTAGCGACCGTCAGGATGATGACCGTCAGTACCAGCAAGGATGCCAGCAGTAAACCAAGACGCAAACTCGGACTCATAATTAACCCCTATTGTATAAATACGATCGAAAGGATCTCACAAAGCATATAGTAGACCGATTTGAAAGGATTGGCGAAATACGACTCGCCGCCTTCTCTTTCCTTCATCTCGACCTGCACTTCTTTCACGTTGTACTTGTTGTGAAGCAGATAGCACAAAGCATCCGGCTCCGCATAGAAATTCATCGACCGGCTGAATTCTTCGATGACCTTCTTTCCCAAAGCCCGCATGCCGCTGGTCGGATCATAGACCTTCTTTCCGGTCTTGAGATAGATCAGGGCACAAAGGATGCGGCTTCCAAGCATCCTGGCATTCCATGGTTTCTTCTTAGTGACGAATCTTGAACCCACCACATAGTCGCAGCCGTTCTCGATCTGCTTGATCAGCACATCCATATAGGCAGGCAGATGCTGGCCATCACCATCGATGCACAGTGCGCAATCATAGCCATGGTCATAGGCATAATGAAAACCTGCTCTGGTCACGCCGGCGATCCCGAGATTGATCGGCAGATCCAGATGATTCATCTTGTTTCTATCCAGGATCTTAGCCGTGCTGTCGGTCGAACAGTCGTTGATGACCAGATAATCGACATCGTATTTACAGATGTCTTCGATCAGTTTTTCTATGTTTTCCTCTTCGTTGTAGGCAGGAATGATGACCAAAGTATTCATATTTATGATTATAACAAACTCAAAACATTTAATATATCCCGGCTGCTGTTTTCGATCGTATACGGACGCACCGCCTCATAGACCCCCTGCGAGATCTCGAAGATCGTATCTTTTGCTTCATAAAAGCGGCGGATCTGTCTTGCATAAGCGTCCACATCCAGGTTCTTGCATACGGCAACGCCTTCATCGATCTGATTGAAATGCAAGCCGCAGACGCAATTGTCACTGGTGATCACCGGCAGACCAAAGGACATCGCCTCCTCAATCACCAATCCCCAGATGTCTTCCCTGGTCGGCAAGATGAACAGATCGCTCGCCCCATAGTAGCGGTTGAGCTCCTTCTTTGAAAGCAGGCCGATGAAATGCACGTTATCAAGATGGTTCTCTTCCACGTATTGCGCCACTTGTTTCTGCGCTTCGCCGCCGACGATATACAGATCGATCTGATCGGATAGTCCGCTTTGCTTGTAAGCTTTTACCAGGATATCGAAACCCTTTCGCGGGATCGGCTGGCCTACCGAGATCATCGTAAAACGATCCGACATCCCCAATTGTTCACGCAGAAGTTTTTTGTCTTTGCTGATCTTATGATTCTCAACAATATCCTTTTCATCCAAAGATGTGAAACGGTAATGGAAGATCTTTTCTTTCTTCACCCCGTAATACAGGAAATAGCGGTCGGTGAAAGAAGAAGAACTTAAGAAATGATCATGCCGTCCCATCAGATAGGACATGATCCTGTTGATCAGAAAGCCTCTGTCCTTTGCAATGCCGCCATCGGCTGCCATCAGGACCTTCTTATCCTTCTTTTTGAAAGCTGAGACCGCCTCAAAACCATAGCGGGAAAGATAGATGCCATCGATCAGGATATCGCAGATCTCAGCCAATTCTTTGATCTTCTTCGAATAATCCTTATCGATCCTGTATAAGGAAAACGAACTTTCTTCAGGCAATATCCATTCCGAAGAACGATTGGCCTCCTTTTTGTCGTCCATCACGACATAAAGATCGATCGATCTGCCGATCTGTTCAAAAAGCCGTATCGTATATGGCGCAGCCACGCTTGTCAACCAGCAGACTTTCATCGTTTCGCTAGTCCTTTCACATAAAAACGCATCGCCAGGTTGTGTACCCTGTTATATAAAGGTTTGGGAAGGACCTCAAGGGCTTTTTCGATCTTGAATAACAAAGACGAAGATGCCTCTGTACGATAGTCCGGCCAGGCGGAAAGCTTGCGATAGCTTTCAAAGGCTTCCCGGATCGGAGAAGTATTGCCATCCTGCCAGGGTCTTCCGAAAACGCCGCCTAAACAATGGTAAAAGACGATCCTGTTCTTGGCATCTTTGACCTCTTCTTCCCTGTAAAACGGCTTCTTATGCAATGAGTACATTTCAAAAGAATCATGGACGCCATAGTAGTCATAGCCGACAAGATAGTCATAGGCCGGATCGATCACTTCGATCTGCTCCTGCAGGCTGATCGCCAGGATGTCCTGATCGCACATCAAAGGCAGATGTTCCATATTGCGGATATAGTCTAAGACCTTATCGAGACATCTTTCCTTCTTCCATTTCCGGACATCGATATACAAAGACCCCGTATTGAAGAAGTAATATCTTTCATCGATATGGGCTGCTTTATTGAAACAGGCATGGGCACTGTCTAGGACTGCACCGATCGGCTTATCGATCGATGGATAATCGACTTCTTTCAGACAGAGGACATCCGAATCCAGATACCACACTTCGTCCTCGTCAAGAAGCTCGGCCGCAAAGAGCTTCCAATACACATAAAAAGAAGCACTGCCCCACTTATCAAGACCCTTTGACGCCAACAAGCCATCATAGGCCCTGGCATCGAGATAGATGATCGAGATATCCTTGTTATCGGCATAAAAATCCCGCAGTCTTTTCAGATTCTCCCCGTTTTCATTTTCCGTGGCGATATAAAAACAGATCTCCCTTTCGGGATTGTTTTTTATCACCGATGCCATCGAGATCGACGTCAAAGGCAGATAGGCATCATCACAGGTATATAAAAAACTGAGCTTATCCTTCATTCTCCGTCATTTCTTTCAGGTATTCCTGATAGTCCCGGATGTATTCCTTGCCATCATAGTGCGTAGAAGCCAGCACCAGAAGGACGGAGTCGGAAGAAAAGTCATACATGTCTTTCCAGACCATCTTCGGGATATAGACACCGATCATCGGTCTGTCCAAAGCGACCACGAACTCTTCTTTGCCGTCCGTGATCCTGACCTTTGAGGTGCCGGCAACATTGATCAGCACGAACTCAGAATCTCTATTGGCATGCTGACCGCGGACGACCTCAGGATCGGAACCATAGATATAGAAAACTCTCTGAATGTCGAAAGGGATCGATTCATTCCCTTCGATCACGACCAGTTTTCCTCTTTCATCGCCCAGGTCCTTGAATTCGATGACCGGGCATCTTTCTTTCAGACTCATAGATCTCAACCTTTGAAACTGTTCAGTTTCTCGATGACGAAACTCTGTTCCTCATCGCTCATGCCGTTGTACATCGGAAGCGATAAGACCTCATCCGCATACTTTTCCGCGATCGGCAGATCGCCCTTCTTATAGCCTAAGTATTCATAAGCCTTCTGAAGGTGCGGCGGGATCGGATAATGGATGATCGTACCGATCTCAAAACCTTTGAGATATTCGATCAGTTCATCTCTCTTGTCACAATGCACGACATACTGATGGTAGACATTGTAAGAACCCGGCCTTGTCTGCAAAGGACGGATCAGAGGGTTATGAACTTCCTTATCATATCTTCCGGCGATCTTTCTTCTTTCGTCATTCATCTCATCGAGATATTTCAATTTGACGCGAAGCAGTCCCGCCTGCAGCTCATCGAGCCTGGAATTCATGCCGATGATGTCGTTTTCATAGTGGACTCTCTTGGAACCGTAGTTGCGGATGACTTTAAACTGTTTCGCATATTCTTCGTTGTCCGTAGTCAATGCACCGCCATCGCCGAAGCCGCCGAGATTCTTGGTCGGATAAAAGCTCCAGCAGCCGATATCGCCGATCTTTCCGACATTGACATCGTTCCACTTCGTGCCATGCGCCTGTGCGCAATCTTCCACGACCTTCAGATCATATTTTCCGGCGATCGCCATGATCTTGGTCATATCGCAAGCCTGGCCATAAAGATGGACAGCCAGGATCGCTTTTGTCTTCTCAGTGATCTTTTCTTCGATCTTCGAAGCATCGAGATTGTCGTATTCATCCGGTTCGACCAGGACCGGCGTGCCGCCGTTCATCGTGACGCCCATCAGACAGGCGATATAGGCATTGGAACACACGATGACTTCATCACCTTGACCGATGCCTAAAACACGAAACGCGATCTGCAATGCATCCAAGCCGGAAGCACAGCCGACACAATATTTCGATCCGATATACTCGCCGAACTCTTTCTCGAATTCCTTTACTTCATTTCCCAAGATATACCAGCCGGAATTCAATACTTCGACGGCCTTGTCGTTATATTCCTTCGCATGAATGTCATGCTGTCTTTTTAAATCATTGGCTGCGATCTTCATTATCTTTTCCTCCAAACCATCCGGTTGATGATGCCGGTATAGGACTGTACAAGTTTCACTACTTTATCAGATACATTGGTATCGGTATAATCCGGAACAGGAATGCCTAAGTCATTATTCTTGGTCATCTCGATCGCTGTTTCTACGGATTGTAATACTTCTTTCTCAGTAATGCCGGATAAGATGAAGTTGCCTTTGTCGAGAGCTTCCGGACGCTCCGTTGAAGTACGTATCGCGACAGCCGGTATTGGTTTACCTATGCTTAAGAAGAATGAAGATTCTTCCGGTAAAGTGCCGGAATCAGAGACGACACACATCGCATTCATCTGCAGGTTGTTGTAGTCATGGAAACCCAAAGGCTTATGCATGATGACTCTTTCGTCTAATTTGAAGCCGGATTCCTCTAATCTCTTCCTTGATCTTGGATGGCAAGAATATAAAACAGGAACATCATACTTCTCAGCGATGGCATTGATGGCAGTGAAGAGAGATTCAAAGTTTTCCTTTGTATCGATGTTTTCTTCTCTGTGGGCACTTAATAGGATGTATTTCTTCTTTTCTAATCCTAATTGGTTAAGGATATCAGAAGCTTCGATCTGCTTGATATGCGCACTTAGTACTTCCGCCATAGGAGAACCTGTGACATAGGTCCTTTCTTTGGCAACACCCGAGGCATTGAGATATCTTCTTGCATGTTCGGAGTAGCACATATTTAAGTCGGATATGACATCGACGATACGACGGTTGGTTTCTTCCGGAAGACATTCATCAAAGCATCTGTTTCCTGCTTCCATATGAAAGGTTGGGATATGAAGTCTTTTCGCTCCTATAACGGATAAGCAGGAATTGGTATCGCCTAATACCAATACGGCATCGGGTCTTTCCTTTACCATCAGCTTATAGGACTTATCGATGATATTGCCTATGGTAGATCCTAGATCATCTCCTACGGCATCCAAATAGAAATCAGGATCTCTAAGACCTAGATCTTTGAAAAAGACACCATTGAGTTCATAGTCATAGTTCTGACCGGTATGGACCAAGATCATATTGAAATACCTGTCACATTTCTTGATGACTTCCGATAATCGTATGATCTCAGGTCTTGTGCCGACGATGATCATTAATTTTAATTTGTCCATTTCAGACCTCCTCATGGAACGTATCCGGCCGGTTCTTGTTGAGCTGTTCGTTTGCCCACATCAGGGTGACCAGATCTTCCGTCTCACTTAAATTGATGATGTTATGGGTATATCCCGGAAGCATATGTACCGGTTCAAGCTTCTCACCGGATACTTCAAATTCCATGAACTCTTCGCTTCCGATCTTCCTTTCCTGTATCAGGGCATGGCCGGAAACGACCAGGAAGAATTCCCACTTGGTATTGTGCCAGTGCTGACCTTTGGTGATGCCGGGCTTTGATACGTTGATCGAAAACTGACCGTTGTTTTCTGTCTTGAGGAATTCCGTGAAGGATCCTCTGGCATCGACATTGGACTTTAATTCAAACTTCACTTTCCTTTCCGGCAGATAGGATAAGAAAGTCGAATATAATTTCTTTTCAAAACTTCCTTTCGGGATGGAAGGCATGACTAGCGTCTCAGGCTCTTTATTGAATTCGTAGAGAAGGTCGACGATCTCGCCAAGCGTTTTCTGGTGAGTGACTGGCACAAAGCACAGTTCCCCATCCTTATGTTCCTTTCCTTTCAGTGCTTCAAACATCTCATCGACGATATCATCGATGTAGACTAATGTCAGCAGCGTTTCGCGATTGTTGACCGTGATCGGCAGATCATTGGCGATGTTGTTGCAGAAGGTGGCGACGGCACTGTTGTAGTTGGGACGGCACCATTTGCCAAACACGTTCGGGAAGCGATAGACACAGACCCGGACACCATTCTCTTTGCCATAGTTCAGAAGAAGATCTTCCGCCTCTTTCTTGGATCTGCCGTAATCGTTTTCCAATAAGGCCTGCGTCGAGCTCGATAACATCACCGGGCAATGATTGCCATTAACTTTTAATGTCTCAAGCAGTTCACCTAAAAAGCTGTGGTTGACATCGAATTCCTTGGCATCTTTCGGGCGGTTGACGCCGGCGAGATTGAAGACGAAGTCGCACTTGGAACAGTACTCATTTAACTGTTCTTTTGTCGTATCGACATCGCATTCAAAGATCTCGTCGATGACGACATCTCTGGACCGGTCTTTCCCCTGCTTTACATTCTTCAGATTTTCTGTGAGGTTTCTTCCGATAAAACCTCTGGCTCCTGTGACTAATATCTTCATATCCATCCTCTGTTTTTAAAAGAAGCGCTTATTTCAAAAGCGCTCAAATCATTGAAACATCTCGAGTTTTTTAAGAAGTGTGATCATTCCTTCGGTATTTAGGCGCGTCGTATTGTGGGAATTGTATTCTTCCACCTCATTGAGCCTGTCGTTGCCCTTGGAGATGTAGCGGTCATAGTTGAGATCTCTGTTGTCTGCCGGGATGCGGTAGTAGTCACCGAGATCTTCCGCCTTGACCATATCTTCTTTGGTGACCAGGACCTCATAGAGCTTTTCGCCGTGTCTGGTACCGATGTTGATGATCTTCGTATCTTCGTTTCCCTTGAGTCTCACGACCGCTTCCGCCAGCGTGCCGATCGTGGCAGCCGGTGCTTTCTGAACGAAGAGATCGCCCTGATTTCCGTGTTCAAAGGCAAATAAGACGAGTTCCACCGCCTCATCGAGCGTCATCATGAACCTTGTCATTTCCGGATTGGTGATGGTGAGCGGCTGGTCGTTTTCGATCTGCTCGACAAATAAAGGAATGACGCTGCCTCTGGAAGCCATGACATTGCCATATCTTGTCAGACATAAGACTGTATCGCCTTCCTCCAATTGTCTCGATCTAGCGATGACGTTTTTCTCCATCAGTGCCTTGGTCATGCCCATCGCATTGATCGGATAGGCTGCCTTGTCTGTCGATAAGAAGATCGCCTTCTTTACGCCATGGCGGACGCAGGCATCGATGACATTGTCGGAACCTAAGATATTGGTCTTGACAGCTTCGATCGGATAGAATTCACAGGACGGCACCTGTTTCAAGGCTGCCGCATGGAAGACATAATCGACACCTTTGAAAGCATACTCGATCGATTTGTATTCCCGGACATCGCCGATATAGAACTTTAATTTATTCGCATATTCAGGATACTTCTGCTGATACTCATGGCGCATGTCATCCTGTTTCTTTTCATCTCTGGAAACGATACGGATCTCTTTGATATCACTGGTCAGGAACCTCTTTGCGACGGCATTGCCGAAAGAACCTGTACCGCCTGTGATCAATAAAACTTTATCTTTAAACATCGAAACCACCTTCCTGTTTGTCCAATACGCCCCTCAATAAGATCGCATCCAGTATAAGTTTAGCATTTTCCCTGGTATCTTTCATTACGAACAGGAAAACAAAATTGGTCAGAAACTGCGTCATCACGGCAGCCAATGCAGCGCCGATGATGCCGATCTTAGAGATCAGGGCATAATTCAAAGCGATATTGACGATCGCCCCGAACAATGAGATGTTGATCTCATATCTCGTCTTTTCCTCACATTGCATCCAGGCGGTCCTGGAAACGCCGATATAGGAGAAGGCTGTGCTCCAGCAATAGATCCGCATCGGAAAAGCGGCTTGCGCAAACTGTTCCCCATATAAGATCTTTATGGCAAGGCCAGAGAAAACAGTGATCCCGATCGCCGCGAATATGGCGATATAGAAGACCAGCGCATATAACTGCCGGACCTTCTTTTTGAAAAGCTTCTTATCTGTTTTATGCATATCGACGATCACCGGATTGAAAGAATCGATCACCGCAGTCAGAACGAATGGCCAGGCATTGCAAAGGGTGGTCCCTGCCGCATAAAGACCGACCGCCGTCTCCGAGACCATCTTTCCCAGAAGAAGCGTATCGGTGACTTTTCCATAGATGACGACCAGAAGCCCGGCAAAGATATAGTAGCCTGATTTTCGAAGAAGATCTTTCGCCAAAGGAAAAGAAAAACGAAGTTTCTGCCTGTCCTTGAAATAGACCAGCAGCAGCAATATTGCGATCATCATGAAATCTAAAGACATCGCAAAGGCAAAGAAATAGATATTCTGTTTTAAAACGATACCGGCGATCCGATAGATCGAAGTGAGCAGATAGGCGATCGCATAGACGATCCCCGTCGTCTTTGATAAAAGCCTCGACTGGTAGAAGTACAGGATGGTATCGAAGGACTGAAACAGCAGTGAAAAAGAAAGAAGTGTGCCGATCCAAAGATACTCGCTTCCGCTGTTGAACAGCGTGACCAGACCGATCGAACAAAGCATCGAGATCAAAGAAGAGATCAGACGCAAGCCGATCATCGTCCCCAGGATCGCATCGTTGTTTTCCCTGCTGTCCACGAGCTCCTTGACCACGATATCGTTCATGCCCAAGGTACAAAGCGGAAGAAACAGCTGTATATAGGAATAGACATAGGTGATCTTGCCATACTCATCCGGTCCCAGGTATCTTGTCACCAGCATCGTCGTAATAAAAGTTAAAACGAGCTGGAACACCCTCCCCACCATGATCCAGGATGCGTTACTTACAAGTTTATTTTCTTTCATCATCGATCCTTTCGATCATCGTTCCGATCATGATCGTGATCAGTAAAAATAGTGAAGCCGCCGTCATGACCGGCTCTAAGAACATCTGTATCGTAAAACAGACAAACAAAGATGCGCAAAGGCTCGTAAAGGAAGAGCCTTTCGATCTTGTAAAACCCTTATAATACCCTTTGACAAAAAAGAACGTATATCCTAGTAAAAGCAGGTACGTGATCACTCCCGCATAGTCATAGACATCCAGCCACAGTTCATGGATCTGTATGCCGATCGAAGAAGATATCTGCTGGCCGCCCCAGGGGTACTTGCCAAGCAGCTTGAACGCTTCTCTATAGATGCCAAGACGGCTGTCCATCAGACCGCGGGAGACTTTCTCAAAGATATAGAAATGATCTAAAACTGCCTTTAAGCCAAACAGGTCGAAGCTGTAGATCGCCGCAAAGACGATAAAGATCGCAATGAGGCTTCCCATCGATACAAAGAAGATCTTTCTCTGTTTTTCCGATACCGTCTTATCAAACAGAAAGCCAAAAAAGACTGCCAGGAAAAACATCAGGATCGGTGCTCTTCTGCCCATGATCAGACAATAGCCCATGCCCACGATAAATAAGAATATGCTTATTAATTTGATCTTCTTATCCTTTTCATGCATCAGCAGGTAGTAGAAGCAGCCGATCAGAAGATCCAGTTCCACCGAGATCAGCGTCGAAGAGATCTTCTCGTTGGTCCAGATGTCATAATGCGTCGATGCATGCATGACCTTTTCCGGACCTCTCAAGATCAGATCCCGCAAAAGATCGAGCAGAAGATGACATCCCATGGCGATCGCAAAAAGATAGATGATCTTTTTGACGTTCTCCTTTGACGGATGGCGGATATTGGAACCGATATAGTAGGCCATCGGCAGCGTGAAGCCCATGACACAGTAAAAATCCTTCCTGGAAAAGGCATAGAAGCTCACCGCGAACAGGCAAAGCAGAATAAAAACGACCGGGTCGTTGACTTCAAAGCGCAGCTTGTGGTCGATGAATACTATGAGACAGATGATCGGCAGGATCAGCTGGCCGTAATGAAGGAAATTGATGGCCGTAAGAAAAAGCAGCACATGGATGCTTAAGTCGATATATCTGTTATCCGAAAAGATACGGTTTGAATTCAAATGATGCTCCTGTAAAAATCCTCAAGCCATTTTGCCGTCGCATTGACGTCAAAACCAGCCTTGATTATATCTTCTTTTGTATACGGACGCAACGAAACGTCTTCTTTCATCTTTGCGATCCAGGTCTCTTTCTGCAAAGGCAGGAACTCGCAAAGACCGGTGATGTTCACGTTCCGATCGCAGCGATCGCTCATCAGACAGCGGATGCCAGAAGCCTGTGCTTCCACCGCCGCAACACTCAAGCCTTCAAATAAAGAAGGCATCAGAAAGAAATCCGCCATCTGCAAGAGGCAGTTTACATCATCGCGGTATTCCAAGACCGTCACGTTATTTTGCAAGTTTAATTCGCAGATCTTAGTATCGATCTGTTCCCTGAGTTCACCATTTCCGACTAAAAAGAGCCTTGCGGAAGGATCTTCTTTCAAGTAGTCAGAGAAGATATCCAAAGTGAACAGGTAATTTTTCTGTTCCGACATCCGGCCGACCTGTATGAAGACCTTTTCGTCCTTCAGATGAAACATATCTCTGTATTCATTGCGGACTTTCTCATCAAAGGTGAAACGGTCGGTATCGATCGCGTTGTTGAGGACATAGAAACGATCGCCATTCACTACCTTTTCGCCAAACAGCCACTCCCCAGCTTGTCTCGAACAGCCGATGAAATAATCCGCCCTCTTGCGTAAAGGATATTGCAGAATATCCTTCACCAAAGCGGTAATTCCCTTGCCATTGGATGTATTGTGGGAGTGGATGATCGTCTTGAGGCCGTGCTTACTGGCAATCGGCAGATAGATCGAGGCATAGCTTCTTGAATGGGAATGCAGGATCTGATACTCCGGGTGTTCATTAAAGAACGTATTCCAGGCATCTTTGACCTCTTTGATGTTGGTCCCCTTGAATGTGGGCATGACATAGATCTTTGAACCTAAGGATTCCACGATCTTCTGCATGCCCATAAGTTCGGGATGATCCACGATAAAATCGCACTGGACCTTGTTCCTGTCCATTGCTCTGCAGAGATTTACGATCATCGCCTGCGAGCCTCCGTAATTGAGGCAGGCGATCATTTCCAACACTTTTACCGGTTCGCTCATCTTATTTCTTCGTCACTTCTTTGATCGCCTTCATATACTTATCGATGACGATATTGCGGTCGAATTCTTTTTCCACTTTCATTCTGCCATTGAGGCCAAGCTGTCTTCTTTCCGCATTGGACAAAGACAGGTATTCTTCGATCTTTGCGATCAGGTCGCTCAGATCGTTCTGTTTCACGATAAAGCCGTTGATCGTATCTTCCACGATCTCCCTGCATCCGGGACGATCGGTCGTGATGATCGGTCTGGCGCAGGCCAGCGATTCCAATAAGACATTGGACATGCCCTCCGGATAATAGGTCGGATGGATCGTGCACTGCACGCGCTTGTAGACCTCTTTCATATCATCGACATAGCCCTCGTAGACCAGAACGCCTTTATCGGACAATTCCTTTACCAGATCGCGATAGTTGTCTTCATCCGGTCCGCAGACATGGAATCTCGTATGCGGATACTTTTCCGTGATGACTTTGGCAGCCTCACAATATAACTCGAAGCCCTTCTCCTTCATCAGCCTTCCCACATAAGTGAAATCGATCGTCGCATCACTTGGAAAATCGCTGACCGCATATTGGGAAAGATTGACGCCGGACCCCGGAAGCATGTCGTAATTGTCTTTGACCGCCTTATGAGCGATCATGAAATCGCGGTTGGCATCGTTCTGAAAAAAGACTTTGTCTGCTTTTTTCAGACCTAATTTATACAGATTTAAGGATATGAATTGCAATAATCCGCCGTTTTCGATCGCCGAGCCAAGGCCCGTCACATTGGCGATATACGGGACTTTCAGCTGCTGACAAGCCAGACCGCCGTAGACGTTCGGTTTGATCGTATAGGTCAAAACGACATCCGGCTTCACATCAGCGATCGTCTTTTTATAAAAGCTCAATAATTCAAGATCCTTGAAAGGATTCTTCCCTTTTCTTTCGAAGCTGGTATCGATATAGTGACAGCCCATTTCGATGATCTTGTCCGTAAAAATGCCCTTCGGCATCGAAACAAAGACCTCATTTTCTTCTAACAAGGTCTCTAAGAGTTCTTTTCTGAATTTATACAAACCGAGATCATGGTTTGTCAGTATCAATACTTTCATTTAGTTGTTCCCATTAAAATACTCTACGGTGGAAGAACCTTCCCCGTTAATCCCCTCATGACTGAGGACGTTTTTCACTGTCTTTAAGATGATCTTTATGTCGCCAAGCAAGGTGATATTGTTGACATATTCGATATCGTATCTGAATTTATCAGCCCAGGAAAGAAGATTGCGGCCATTGACCTGTGCCAGGCCGGTCAGACCGGGTCTGACATCATGGCGGTGCTTCTGTTCTTCATTGTATAAAGGAAGATATTGGACCAGCAAAGGTCTGGGTCCGACGATCGCCATGTCGCCTTTCAAGATGTTGATCAGCTCGGGAAGCTCATCCAAAGAGGATGCCCTGAGCTTTTTTCCATAGGCGTTCAGGCGCACATCGTCCGGAAGGTAATTGCCGTTTTTGTCCTTTTCTTCCGACATCGAGCGGAATTTGATGAGCTTGAAGATCTTTTCATCCTTGCCAGGCCTCTCTTGGGTAAAGAAGGGATTGCCCTTCATGTGGATATAGCCAAGGATGATCAGTACAAGAAAAACAGGCGCTAATACGATCAGCGCCGCTAAAGACAAGATGAAATCAAAAAAACGCTTAAAGAAATTTCTGTACATCATTCAAAACATTCACGTATGACTGCGATGACCATGTCCTGTTCCTCATCCGTCATCTTGATGTCACTTGGTAGGCACAGTCCTCTTGTAAAGATGTCCATTCCGACATCTAATGGCTTGCCCTTATCGATATAGGCATTGGACTGGCCTCTGCCGTTTCCTTTGGCAGTGACGAATTTATTGGACCGGTAGATCGGCTGGGAGTGCATAGGCTTCCAGATCGGACGGCCTTCCATGTTGCATTCTTCCATTTTCTCTAAGATCTCCGTTGGACAGGACTTGCCCTTTTCATGGATATACAAGGCCTTGTGATCATCTCGTACCTGTCTGCACATGGCATCTTCATCGATGATGAGGCAAGACAGCCAGAAATTAGGGATCGAGTTTTCTTCATCGTAAGGGTTCATATGGACAGGAAGTCCCTTGAAGCCTTCCTTATATCTTTGATAGATCTCTGTTTTTCTTTTAATATGTTCATCAAGATACGGGAGCTGACCGCGTATGACGCCGGCAACGATATTGGACATGCGGTAGTTGTAGCCGATCTCCTCGTGCTGGTACCAGAAGGCATTTTCTCTCGATTGGGTGGACCACTTTCTGACCTTGTCGGCATCTTCCTTGGAATCGGTTAAGAACATGCCGCCGGCCGAACCGGTGATGATCTTGTTGCCGTTGAAGGAGATGCAGTTGTAGTTACCAAGGGTCCCGGTCTCTGCCCATTTGCCGTTTAATTTATATCTGGCACCTAAGGATTCACAGGCATCTTCAATGATCAGTATGCCGTGTTCATCACAGATCTTCTTGATCTCTTCCACCTTGCCTGGAGTGCCATACAGATGGACCATGACATATAATTTGACATCCGGATACATCTCGATGGCTTTTTCCAAAGCCTTAGGATCCGTGTTCCAGGTATCATACTCGGTATCCAGGAATATGGCTTCCCCGTCTTCATAGGCGATCGGATTGATCGAGGCATCAAAGGTCATATCCGAGGCAAAGACCCTGTGTCCCTGCAAAGTGCCTTCATTAGGTCTTGCCTGGCCATAGAGCTTTTCACCGGCTAATTTTGTAGCTAAGTGTAAAGCCGAGGTGCCGCAGCTGAGTCCTACCGCATACTTGCATCCCAAGTATTCAGCGATGATCCTTTCGGATTCATCGATGTTCTTGCCTACGGTCGTTACCCAGTTGGCATCGAAGGCTTCCTTGATATATTTTTCTTCATCGCCATGCATGGTGGCTGTGGCAAGGAAGATCTTGTTTTCTGAGCGTTTCATGATTCGCTAATCCTCTCTTCTCTTGTATGTCGGTACGACTTTTTCCACTAATTCAAAGATATGATCGTCGTTGTTGTTGGAAGTGTTATATAAGTCTTTCAGCTGCTGCAGGAAGACGTCTTCATCGATATCTAGTGGCTTGGCAATGAAGATCAGATCGTTGTCGGTCCTCTGGTTGCCTTCGGCCGCCATCAGCTTTTCTTCGTAGAGCTTTTCGCCCGGCCTGAGTCCGGTATAGACGATCTTGATGTCTTCGTCCGGTTTGAAACCGGAGAGCTTGATCAGGTTTCTGGCCAGCGTGTCGATCTTGACCGGCTCGCCCATATCCAGTATGAAGATCTCGCCGCCCTTGGCATAGACGCCCGCCTGAAGCACGAGCGATACGGCCTCCGGTATCGTCATGAAGTAGCGGATGATGTCCGGATGGGTGACCGTGACCGGACCGCCGGCTTCGATCTGCTTCTTAAATAGCGGGATGACCGAACCGTTGGAACCCAAGACATTGCCGAAACGTACGGCAACGAATTCCGTCTTCCCCGAAAGATGAGCGACGCTGACTTCCGAGAAGCAGTCTTCGACGACCGAGAGCTTTTCACTGGTCTGATTCTTGATCAGCTTATCGAAGGTCTGTATGACCATCTCGCACATCCTCTTGGAAGCACCCATGATGTTGGTCGGATTGACCGCTTTGTCGGTCGAGATCAGAACGAAACGCTTCACGCCGTATTTCACTGCCGCATAAGCGACCTTGAAAGTACCGATCGTGTTGTTTTTGATGGCTTCGTTCGGCGAAGCTTCCATCAGCGGCACATGTTTGTGGGCAGCCGCATGATAGACGATGTCCGGATGATACTTGGAAAAGACGTGGTCGACCCGCTTGGAATCGCGAACCGAACCGATCATCACCGCCATAGGAAGGTCCGGATGATCACGTTTGAGTTCCTGCTGTATATCGTAGGCATTGTTTTCGTAGATATCGAATATGACTAAGAGTTTCGGATGGTGCTTGGCGATCTGCCGGCAGAGTTCTGAACCGATCGAACCGCCCCCACCCGTGACTAAGATCACCTTACCGTTGATGAAATCAAAGATCTCGTCGTTGTTGACTTTGACGACATCTCTGCCGAGAAGGTCTTCGATCGCAACATTCTTCATCATGGAGACCGAAACATCGCCATTGACGATCTGCTGTATGCCCGGAAGCACCTTCAGCTCACAATCCGTCTCTCGGCAGATGTTGAGGATGTCCCTTCTTTGCGCTGCGGATGCGGAAGGTATCGCAAAATAGATCTCGTTGATATTGTATTTTTCGACATTCTTTAAGATGTCGTCACGGCCGCCGACGACCGGGACTCCTTCGATGTATCGGCCCATCTTGTTGGTGGAATCATCGATGATGCACACGACCCGGGAACTCGACTCGATATTCTTGTTGACATCTCGTAAGATCGTAAGTCCGGCATCCCCCGCCCCGATCAGCATGACTCTGGTCGCATTCTTGTTGTTTCGCTGCTGGCGCTTGATCATCAGGATGAAGCGGTAGGAAAAACGGATCACCGCTGCAAAGATGATCTGCATGATGAAACCGATGACATGGAATGAGATCGGCATCCTGGCGCCAAAGATGACGCAGACGATGACATTGAAAAGTCCGCAGAGGATGTTGGACAGGATGATATTGGTCAGTTCACTGTAGCTGGCAAAACGCCAGATGCTTCGATAGAGCTTGAAAAGCCAGTATATGAAAACACATACCAGTGCATATGGAACGATCAGTTTATAGTAGACGCTCAGATAGACTTCCGGAATGCTTGAAAAACGGAAATCGAAGCGAAGCCAGAGACCGAAAAAGTAGGAAAAGGCGATCGTCACAAAGTCATAAGCCATCAGGATAGCAGCGATCACCTGCCAATGCTCAATATAAAAAGCACGAGTTTTACTCATGCCTATATTCTACAACAGGAAACAGATTATTTAAACTCAGCTTGTTTTGCCCTAGTCTTTCCTAAGGTCCAGGGGAAGTACTTGTTGATGATCCATGCCGGTACCAGCAATACCACGCATATAAACAAGGTCATCACGAAACAATAGATCGTCGATCTCACAGGGCCACCAAATTGCGCGTAGATCTCCGGCAGGAACATCTTCCACAGCGATTCCGATAAGGTAACCGCCTTATTGTGGATACAGAAGTAGATCAGCGTATTTCGTCCGATGTACAAGAGGAAACAATTTGGACTGATCCATTTTGCGATCCTTACGATCATCAGGATCGACAGGATGTGGCGGATATGATCATAGAAATAATCGATATAAAGCGGCAAAGTGTAGCCGTTGAAGTGATCGTAGTAGACGAATAAGAGGTAGACCATGACTAAGATCACCGTGTTCTTGAGATCGAAGAATGCATCGAATTTGCTTTCCCAGTCTTCCTTGAACAGATAGCCTAACACCAGGAATAACAGGGCTGTCGGGATGTAATCGATGTGCCAGGGCAAAGAAGTCAGCTTCCAAGGAAACAGGTTGGGATCCATATAGGCCTTATAGACTTTTCTTACGAGGCAAAGGAAGGCACAGATCATCAAAACGACCTTCTTATTTCCGCTCTTTGCATAATAGCGGATCAGGAAATAGAACGGGATGAAGGCCGTGAACAAGGCCGGTATGAACCAGAGCCTTTCATCGAAGAAGCGGATCTGCAGCAGATTGTGGAAGACTTCGATCAGAAAACCATTCTCGTGGTGCTTGAAGGATTTGAGGTGGGAAAGAAAGATGTTGAGGTTGCTGTAGAGGAACCACGGCCATACCAATGTCCGGATCTTTTTGGAAAGGAAGGTCTTGAAATCCTGTCCACCCTTATAGCAGTACCCTGAACAGAAGAAAAAGACCGACAGATAGAATGGCGCGAAAAAGGCCCGCAGATACCCGGGGCACAGTTCAAAGTGTGACAGCATCACAAAGAAGATGCTGATGAATTTCGCGATATCGATCCAATCGATCCTTTTATTACTCATCAGAACAAAGCGGTCGTGTCCTTATCGACCAGTGTATCCAGTATTTCCTTATCGACCAGCGTATATCTTCTGCCGTTTCTTTCGATATATGCGCCATCATAAGGCGGGAACCAGAAAGCCCGTACCTTATAATCGAGATCTTCCGAAAGTAGATCTTCTTCCGTGATCTTTTTCATCTCATTCATCTGATCTCTTGAGATGTAGGTCCCCTTCGAATTGTCGAGATCCAATGTTTCCAGTCTTCCTTTTTCTTTGACTTCCAGAACGATTTGCTGGTAAAGCTTCACCATCTCATCCTGGGTCGTCTTTTCCAAAGATTGCGCAGTAGCGCTCCTGCAGTCAAAATCAAACGTATTGACTCGGATGATCTTGCCGGTATCGATCGTCTCATCGACATAATGGGCAGTGACGCCCCACTTTTCCAGCTTCTTGAGGATCGCGATATTGTAGCCGGCACAGCCCTTCCAATCCGGCAGGATGGCCGGATGAAAATTGATGCAGCCGAAATTCGGTCCTTCGATCAAAGGCTTGCGGATGCGTTTCCAATACAGATAGGAAACGACAAGGTCGATCTCACCGGGGTGCTCAGCCACATAGGTCTCCGCTTCTTTCATCGAGATGACCGGTATGCCCAGTTCTTTTGCCTTCCTGGCGGTAGGAGAATTTTCAAACTGGTTATCGGTACAGACGGAAACGATCTCTATCCCCTGTTTCAAAGTCCATTCAAGCAGCTCAGCACTCTGCTTTTTTCTTCCCATGAAGATCATCTTCATATGCATCAATCCTCCTTAAAAAATACTTCGCTCTTATTGATCAGGACATCATAGAAAGACCCTTCGATGTCCTGCGGGATCTTTTTCTTATACGTCAGTTTCTGTATCGGACACACGTCTTTGATCTGGGCAAATCTTCCATTCTCGAAACGCTGGAATAGACTCTTGCGTAAGATATGCGTCGAATGATTCGGATACTTATAGACTTCGTTCCACTCTTCGGGATATCTTTCCTGTGCCATTTGCACGAACATATGAAACAAAGAATAATCCAGAAGATAGTTCTCATTTCTCCAGTATTCATAGATCAGTTCCCTTGCCCCGATCAAAAGCCGGCTGTTGGAATAGGCACTCATATAGGAACTTTGAATATTGGGAACGATGCCGCTGATGTAGTCCGCAAACATGAATAGTTTGCTGTCATAGAAGTAGGAAGGAAGATCCTTCTTCAAGATCAGTATCGTCGCATCGATCCAGGTGCCGCCTTTTTCTGACAGTAAGGCAACTCTTAGGATATCTGAGAAATGCGTATTGGTGATGATGCCCTTTTCCCATTTTTCAATGATATGCTCAGGAAGTGTGACATAGTTTTTGAAATTGTCTTTGGTGACGATGACGACATTCTCTTTGCCAAAGACCTGCACCATACGCTTGACACAGACCTGACAGAGTTTCGGCGCATTTTCGATGCCCTGAAACCAGCAGACCCAGATCGTCTTATTGAACGACCGCTCTCTTCTTTGGATCGGCTTTTCCAGAACATAGGAATATTTCTTTTTCAGCTTCCGATAGGTCAGAAGATTGATCTGCGCAGCCTTGAGGTTTGGATCGCTCAGCACGAAAAGATGCCGATGTCTGTTGAAAAACTTAAACAGCTGATACGGCAGAGTCTTATTGTGAAAAGCATCGTATATCTTCTTCAAGAGATTCATAAACTGATTATATCATCAAAAACTTATCCCCATCGCTTATAATAAACTTGATGAAAACGATAGTCGAGATCAATGGGATCAATTACTCCAGTACCGGCAACATCACTCTGAATATCGCCAGGGAATTGCGTAAAAACGGATACAAAGTCTACACCGCCTGCAAGAAAAGCCGGGTCGGCACGAAGTTTTCCTATGAAGACCAGCTCTTCATCGGCACCTGGGCAGACCGCGTCCTATCCGAAAGGATCGCCAATATCACAGGCTACAAAGGCTGTTACAACATCATCAACACCTATCTCTTTTTGAAGAAGCTCGATCAGATCAAGCCCGATCTGATCCACCTGCATCTTCTGCATGACACCTTCATCAATCTGCGGATGTTGTTTGACTACATCAAGAAGAAAAAGATCCCGGTCATTTGGACCTTCCATGACTGCTGGGCCTTCACCGGCCAGTGTTCCTACTTCGACGCGGTGAAATGTGAGAAATGGAAGACCGGCTGCCATGACTGCCCGCAGACGAAGATCTACCCCAAGACCTACTTCATCGACAACAGTAAAACGATGTGGCAGCTCAAGAAGAAGTGGTTCAATGGCGTTGAAGATCTTACGATCGTCACCCCTTCCCTTTGGTTAAAGAAGCTGAGCGAAGAGTCTTTCCTCAAAGACTATCCGATCAAAGTCATCTACAACGGCATCAATCTGAATATCTTCCGGCCCAAAGAAAGCGACTTCCGCAAGAAACATGGTCTGCAAGACAAATTCATCCTCTTGGGAGTTGCCTATAAATGGGAAGATCGAAAAGGCCTCGACGCCTTCCTGGAGTTGGCGAAACGCCTGGATGATTCCTATCAGATCGTCTTAGTCGGCACCGACGATGAAGTCGACAAGCTGCTTCCGGAAAACATCCTTTCGATCCATAAGACTTATAATCAGGAAGAGCTCGTTGAGATCTATTCCGCCTCAGATCTCTTCATAAATCCGACCAAACAGGACAACTTCCCGACGGTCAACATCGAAGCTCTGGCTTGCGGACTCCCGGTCCTGGCGTATCGTACCGGCGGCTGTCCGGAGATCATCGATGAAAGATGCGGAGCGATCGTCGAAAAAGAAGACATCGACGCACTCACTTCCGAAGTCATCCGGGCCAAAGAAAAAAAGCCTTTCGATAAAGGTTACTGTATCGAAAAAGCTTCAGGTTACGATATGTCGTCGAAATTCAAGGAATACGTCGAACTGATAGACACGAAATTAAATACTCAGAGATAAAGAGCCTCCAGATTCTTTATCTCTTTTTTCATATCATAGTCATCAAGATCGCCCCAGGTCTTGATATTGCCTTTCGGATCCAATAAGGCATCCACCCAGACTTTCTTGTCATCTTCAAGAGACAGACGGGTGATGTTCTTACTCTGACAGGCTTCTTGAGGGATATTGTCGGAGACCACACAAGGAAGTCCGGCTGCCTGGGCTTCGATCAGCACGATGCCAAGCCCTTCAAATCTCGAGGGAAGGATGAAGACATCCATCGCCTTCAATAGTTCCGGGATATCGTCCCGGCTGATCAGGAAACGGACATGATCGCTGATGCCAAGAGACTCGGCCTGTTTACGCAACTCTTTTTCCATCTTTCCTCTGCCGATCAGCAATAAATAAGAATTCGGTTCTTTCTTTAACAGTTCATTAAAGACAGCGATCGTAAATTCCGGATTCTTCTGGTAGGCAAAACGCCCGACCTGGCCGATCACCCTGGCATTTTCAGGGATGGAAAGATCCTTTCGGATCTCTTCTTTCGACCGTTCGATATTTCTGAACTTATCAAAAACGATGCCGTTTCGTATGACCTTGGTGTTATCGATCGCAAACATACGATCGATCTGCTTCGCCATATCTTCATGTAAGGCAATGATCTGTAAGTCATTGTGGTCAAGAAGATAGCGGCAGGCATCCCGCTCTTTCGGCCTTTGATCGCCGATCAGCATCTCCGGCGGATTGTGACAGGTAAAAAGCAGCTTGATTCCATCAAGGCTTTCCCTTGCGTAATACAGGATCTCCAATACTTCCAGATGGGCATGCAAGACATCCGGCTTCAATTCTTTGATGGCCTTTTCAAAAAGCTTTGCGACATGCCTCTTGCCGAACAGCCTTGCCATCACCTTGTGATAGAAAAACGCCCCTTCGTACATGCAGAGGATCTTCACATCATTCTTGAGCAGTGTCTTATAGTTGGCAGATCCTTTTTTATAATCCTCGCAAAGGATGGTCACATCGAACTTCTCTTTGTCTAAAAGAAGTGCGTAGTCCTTTACCAGGGTCTCCGCCCCGCCATCCTGTATCCTGCCGATGAATTCAACGATTTTTGTTTTCATTATCTTTTCCTGTAACACTCAAAATCATGAACGACTCTCTTCTCTTCCGGAGGCAGGCTCATGTAGTCACCGAAGAAAGCCGTAAGGAATGCATCATAGCCCTTCGGAATGCGGAAAGTATGTCCCTCGAATTCCCCATAGTCTTTTTCAAACACGGACTTGGGCAATGCACCGGTGAAACCGTTGGGCGACCAGCGCATGCGTATGACATAGTCGCTCGCATCATAATCGTAAGTCTGCGCATTTCTTTCGATCATCTTCACCAGATTTTTGGAACCGATGATACGCGGGATGATGCGGTTGATCGCCTTGATCGGATTCTTGCGGTTGAAGATCGGCTGGTTGGACAGCCGAAGCAGCGTTTCCAGCATGCATTCCTTCTTATAGAGCTTTGCGATCACTTCTTCATCATTGACGATCCCATCCAAAGGAAAGACATCGATATCGACACCGATCGCCTCATATTTGTCATAATCGACATCCCGCTCATACTTTGCGGTCTTGGTATCATAGACCTTGGCATAATAAAACCTTCCGACTTCCGGCTTGAAGACCTTGAAACGATCGTTTTCGTAGGAGTCGATGAAACGCTTGTAGTCGGGTCTTGGCATCATGATATCGATATCATCGTCCCAGGGGATGAAACCCTTATGACGGATCGCACCTAAAAGCGTTCCTACCGAAAGGAAATAACGGATATCATTTTTTTCACAGAAATCAGCCACATCGATCAGGATGTCTAAAGAGATCTTGCGGACCTCTTCCAGACTGATCTTCTCGTAGCTTTGCGGTACTTTATACTTTTTCATGTCTTTTGAAAAGGATCGATCGCACTTTATCAAGTAAGCGCATCGTATCTTCCCGATAGAAGAGCAGGTCGCTCACCAGCGTCAAACCGATCGAAAGAAGGCTCGTGATCGCCGCATAGAGGATCCAGGAGAACCAGCCGGCGATGTTTCCGGCATAAAGACGGGCAGTCAGATTCACGATCAGCAGGATCGAAAGCGAGATGAACACATGTTTAAAATAATACTTGATATCTCTGTCTAAAACGTTTTTCGAGAGATAATTGGCAAATTCGAAGGACCTTGTCGCCATCGCACAGAATGAACCGATCGCCACACCGACCAGACCGAAACGTATGGTACATAAGACCGAGACGACGACATTGATGATAGCCTCTTTGATCGCCCCGTTCCTGGTCTGCTTGTAGTGGCCGATCGCGATGACAATCGTCCGATACGGGATACGGAAACAGTTAAAGATCGATGCCAGCGTCAGCATCAACGCAAATAGCGGACGGCTGTAATTGACGTCGTTGACGCCCTTGGTATACAACATGACGAACGGCACCACCATCGCCAAAGCGACAGGATAGAGCACCGAGACTAAAGAATAGATGATCAGTTCAAACAGTGAAAGATTCTTCTTCATCGCCTCGATCTCGCCCTTGGCATACATGTTGCCAAATGCACTAGCAAAACCGCCGGAGAACTTCGTGACGATCTTCTTCATGTTGGAGATCACGTAGTAGTAGATCGAATAGACCGAAACTTCCTTGACTCCCGCGAAGATCGTGACGACCGTCACATCGGTATTGGAATTGATGAAAGCGGCCACTTCATGGGCTGCCGCATCCCAACGCTGCGGGATCTTGTCGCTGCTGGCTTCCACGCTTTTATCGATCTTGTAGTTTTTATGGACATACCAGTAGAAGAACAGCGGCGGAACGATGTGGACCAAAGAAGAGCCTAACTTCACGATATGGATCGAAGAACCGCTGTTGATCAAGACGATCGAAACGATGGTATTGAGGATCGTCGTGACGATCTGCATGACGATGATCATATAGCCCTTCTGATCTGCCTCGATCAATACCTGATAGGTGAAACCCATATAATACTGAACGAAGGTCGACAAAGAGATGATCAGCACCAAAGAAGCGGTGAACCACCAGTCGAAATCGCGGACGATGAAAGTCGGATAGATGACCGCAACACCGATCACAAAAGCGACAAAGATATATGCGATCTTGCGCATGAACTTCTGCATGGAAGAAAGCACTTCGTTCATCTCACGGTCGTCATGTTCAGACAAAGGCTTATACAAAGCCGCCATCGCCACACCGCCGATCCCTGCCTTCATCAGCTCGATATAGGAGATGAACTGGCTGATGGATTGAGTGACGCCGTTGTATGCGGAACCAAAGCTGCTCAAAATGAGCCTCTGGGAGATCAGGCCGCAGACCAAAGAGACGATCTCATACATGAAACCGGCTCCAATGCTTAATACGATATTTTTCGTCCTGCCTTTTTTCATATTTTAATCAACTTCTTTTTTACAATAGCGCTTGAGACAATCCTTAAATTCCTCGATCGTTTCCGGGATCATGACCTTTTCATGATCTTTGTAGCTGTCCTTAAAACGCTGAATGATCTCTTCAAATTCCTTCGTCACATGGGTGACCTTGCCATCGCCGAGCTTATAGAACAGGATGACATACGGCTCTTTGTCATACAACATCTTGCCAGAGAAACAGGCCGTCGAATGGATGGAGATGAAAAGCTTTCTCTCGATGTCTTCCATGTTCAGCAGACGGAATTCCCAGATCTGCCGGTTGTCCGACTCCAGATAGCCGTTGACATTTTTCATCGGATTGCGGGGATGCTGGCAGAAGACGACCTCCTCTTTATAGGGAAGCAGGGTCTTGAGCACTTCCTCGACCATCTCGTTGAACTTCTCGTTGTTGAGAAACTGCGAGAGCCAGAAGATCTTTCGATCATTGCAGGTATCGATCTCAAAGCTTGAAAACAAGTCGCGGATCTGTTTCAGATAGTCTTTATCGTATTCCGGGATCTCGGCGACTCTTTCCTTGTTTTCGGCAAGATACATGCCCTTTTGTACTACATAGAGACGTTCGTAATCATGGAAATCGCATTTTGAAAAGAAAGACTGTATCCGGGAATTGGAAGAAAAAGGAATATCGAGGAAGTAGGAACCAATCCCATCCTCGATCAGATGCAGCTTCGCCTTGGGATTCAGACGCCGGATCTGATCGACGACCAGAGAATATTTGGGAGCGCAGATCACATCGTAACGATCCTGGATCTCTTTTCTTTCGATATGGTATTTGTCTTTCATATAGAAAGAAGGCGACAATGCATCGAATAATGTATACAAGGCATGAAGCTTTCCCTTGTTGTAGGCCTTATCGATGAGACGGACCTTTTCAAAAACGGAATTTTCATTAACGATATCGGCAACTTCCTTCGCGCCGGCAAACGAATTCAATAGAAGAAGTTCCGCCTCATAGTCTGAGATATGTTCAAAACCGGCATGTCTTCGATGCCAGTGCAGATTCAGTATGTTGATCAGCTGGTATGTGGAGTTGCAATAGTATAAATAACGCATCTAGCTGTTGATGATCTCCAATATCTGATTTACCCGGTTGCCCCAGGTGTGATGTTTCATGATGTAATCGTAATTTTTATTGACGATCGCCTCATACTCCTCCGGATGGGATTCGTAGTATTCGATCTGTTCATCGAAATCTTCCCCGTCATTGAAAGAGATCATCGCCTTATAAGGAAACAATTCGTCAAACGAATACGACTTCATGCCTAGTAACATCGTCTTGCAAGCCATGCCTTCATAGAAACGGCAGATCGTCGAATTGATATTGCCGGTCCTTTTGAAATTCTCATAATACTTCGGAACACAGACGAAATACTTCGATCTTGAGATCTCCTTCGCCAGCTCATCGATGTCCGGAAAGATCCGCTCGTTGCGATCTTTGCGATAGACATAATTCTCTCGGCTGTCTTCCAGACCATGTTCCTTAAGATAGTTCAGGATCTTTTCATGCAGATCGTCGTTCCTTCTGCCCATCTGTATAAAAAGCCGCGTCTTTTTCTCCTCATATGGCTTGAAGACCTCGAAGTCTCCGCTCAGCGGGACCCAGAAAGCGTTGTATCCCAAAGCCTTATAGTATTCATAAGACTGCTTGAAACCGAAAAAGATGTAATCGAAACCCACATCATCAAACGCCTTCTTCCAGTCCGCGAATTCCGGCTCCCAGACATCGTAGCAGTAGACCGAGATCTGATTGCCATGTTTTTTCAGTTCTTTCAGAAGATAGGCATTCGACTCCAGATACACAAGATTGACCGCGATGAATACAAAGACACTGTCTTCTTCTTTCTTCTTTGTGAACGGATCACAGATGGGCTCTCCTCCCAGTTTGACCGCGATCCTGCTCAGGTTCTTCACAAAAAGGCTTTTATAGCGGATATCGACATTGCCCTTTCCATACTTCAAAAAGGCCTTCTCCTGGCCATCGACCTGCGGAGCGCTGGGACTTTTTTTGATGAACGATTTCTGTTCCGACAGTATGATCAGCTTTTTCATTGATTCCAGATATCCTTGGTGTTCTCATCGAGTTCCACACCATCGTTATACATCGCCACTAAATAGGTATCTTCATGGTATTCGAAAGAGTGAAAGACATATTCCGGAATGATGAACATATCATCCTTTTTGATCTCATACTCTTCTTTGACATCATCCTTCCAGACGATCAGCTTAAAACTGCCCTTCAGGATGAAGAAACACTCTTTGTTGTATTTGTGATAATGACCGCCCCTTATGGAATCCTTTGCCGAAAAGATCGCATTGACCTGCTTCCAATCCTCATGGACCAGCTGGTTCAATTGGCCTGCCTCGTTTTCGAATACAAAATCCGGTCTTACAAATTCGATCAGCATTATCTTGTTAAGAACTTTCCTTTCTGGACTCTCAGTCTCCAGTAATCGAGAAGATCCTTCATCGTCTTCTCATAAGGGATCTCAGGCTCCCAACCTGTATGGGCCTTGAACTTGGAACAGTCCGGTATCTGCAAGTCTGCATCGATCGGACGCAGTCTCTCCGGATCGGTGACCACTTTGATCTGATCCTTCATCGTTGAATAGGAGATCAGAGTATTTAGTGTATCTTTGACTAAGCAGGTATAGGAACCGCCGATATTGTAGTATTCGCCCGGGATCGGATCGCAAGTCACTAACATGTAATACGCTCTGACCGCATCACGCACATCGGCATAGGTCCTTAAAGACTCCAGGTTGCCGACCTTGACGATCGGTTCGATCAAACCTGCTTCGATCATCGCGATCTGCTTGGCGAACGTCGATTCATGGAAGACGTCACCTCTTCTTGGCCCGGTGTGGGTGAACATCCTGGTCGTCATGACGGTCATTCCAAACGCTTCGGCATAGTATCTGCCCAATAAGTCCGTACCGACCTTGGAGATCGCATATGGGGAAGCCGGATGGAAGCGGCACTCTTCGTTGATGCCGTTCTCCGGTTTCTGATCGGCCGGTATGCGTCCGAAGACTTCCGAAGAAGCACAGACATGGATGATCGGATGGTAGCCTTCATTTTCTTCCATCACCAGATGGATGGCTTCTAACAGACGGCAGGTACCTAAGATGTTGGTATTCAAGGTATCGATCGGTGCACTGAAGGAAGTCAATGGATAGGATTGGGCTGCCAGATGGAAGACGTAGTCCGGTCTTACTTTCTTGATGACCGTGATCAAAGACATCTCATCATTGAGATCAGCATAATCGAAAAAGACCCGATCCTTGTTGTTGACCCTGTCCAAAAGATGTTCGACATTGTCCAAAGGGCTTCTCCAGCGGCAGACGCCATAGACGTCCCAGTCTGTATTTTCCAGTAAGAAATCACAAAGATGGGATCCCACCATGCCGGTGATTCCCGTGATCAAAGCTCTAGTCATTCTCGGTTTCCTCCATCTCAAAATGCTCAGGTACATAGTATATAACGCTTGTCCCCTCTTCTTCAAATCGGAATGGCACAGCAGCAATTCTTTTAATTCTTTGCGTACGGCTTCCTGTTCCTCTTTTGGCACATACAGTAATACGAAACCGCCGCCGCCGGCACCCAATAATTTGCCACCTAATGCACCGGCCTTCAATGCCCGCTCATAGATCTGATCGATCTGCCCTGTCGAAACTTTGGAGCCCGTGCTTCTTTTTAACATCCAGGATTCATGAAGCAGTCTTCCGAAATCATCGAGGTCCTTTTCCTCATCTACCAGGATCTCTTCGGCCGCATCGACCATCGCTTTCATCTTCAAAAGACGCTCCGTATTATTTCCGATATTCTTCTTCGTATCGGACTGGATATCGGCGGAAAACCTTGAGAAGCCTGTAAAAAACAACATCAGATTGCCGTTTAATTCTTCTTTTCTTTTCTCCGAGATCTCGATCGGCTTTACCGTATAGCCGTTTTCATTAAAATCGATCCTGTTGAGACCGCCGTAAGACGCCGCGATCTGGTCCTGCAGTCCGCCGGCTTCTTCACACATAACGCGTTCGACATAGATCGCCTCATCTGCCAGTGTCCTTTTATCTTTCTGTTTTCCCTTCAGGGAATGAAAGGCATTCAAAAGACCGACCGCAAAGGAAGAACTCGTCCCTAAGCCCGTCCTGGCCGGCAGGTCGGCATCGTAATTGATGATCAGCTCATGCATATCGAGAAGCTTCATCGCATTACGGACCATCGGATGTTCCATCTCATCGATCTCTTTGACCCGTTCGATCTTCGAATAGGTCAATTGGTTCTTATAATCAAAAAATCGCGGCAGATGTCTCACCGTGACATAAACATATTTATCGAATGTTGAGGAAAGGACGGCCCCGCCGTGTTCCTCGTAGAATTCCTTCAAGTCAGTCCCGCCGCCGAAGAAAGACATGCGGAATGGTGTTTTTGTGATGATCATAATCTAGTTCCCATAATAATTGCTTTCAAGCATCAGACACAAGGCATGATAGACCGGAAGATGGAGCTCCTGTATCTTGTAGGTCTCCGTTTCCGGGACCTGGATGCAGATATCGGCATAGTCTGAAAGCTTGCTTGGCTTTTCGCCGGTCAGACCGATGATCTTGATATTCAATGCCTTGGCCACGACGCAGGCCGAAATGATGTTTTCCGAATTGCCGGAAGTGGAGATCGCCAAAAAGACATCCCCCGCATCGCCAAAGCCTAACAGCTGTTGAGCAAAAACGCCGGTCGCATCGGCATCGTTCATATAGGCCGTCGTGATCGCGATGTGCGAAGTCAAAGGAACGGCACGCAAAGACATCTCGAGATTTCTTACAAGCCGTTCTCCTCTTTGCGGATCGATCGCCATCAGCTTCTTGGACAGTTCCTCGCTGATCGGTCTTGTGATCTTGAAGCGCTTCATCAGCTCGCCGGCGATATGCTCGGAATCGGCAGCCGAACCGCCATTGCCCGCGATCAAAAGCTTATGATCCTCATCATAGGTCTTCTGTAAGAGAAGATAGGCCTTTTCGATGTCATTCTTGCAGACATCTAACTGCGGATATCTTCTGATCAGTTCATCAAGTTCCTTTTTTACTGTTTCCTTCATCGATCCAATGCCTGTTTCACGGCTCTTAAAAGATCGCCGTCTCTATCTATTCTAATACATTTGCAAGCAGCGGCGCTACCTGCCGCCATATCGCTGTCGCTGTCGCCGATCATAAAAGAACTTTGCAGATCGATATTGTGATCTTTCGCAGCCCTTAATAACATGCCCGGTTTCGGTTTGCGGCAGTCGCAGTCGATCTTGAGCTCCTTGATCTCCCCTTCAAATCCCGAATCGGGATGATGCGGACAGAAATAAAGGCCATCGATATACGCACCTTTCATTCCTAAAAGGGTCTCCATCTTGAAATGGATCTGATCGAGCAGTTCATAGCTCACTTCCCCTCTGGCAATGACCGGCTGATTGGTCACGACGATCGCAAGATATTCCGAATCGTTGATCGCTTTGATCGCTTCCGCTGCGCTATCTGTCAGTTCGAACTGATCGATGTCCCTTAAAAAACCGACATATTTGTTGATCGTGCCGTCACGGTCCAAAAAGATGGCCTTCTGTTTATTTGACAGGCTCTTTCGTGCCACCTTGCCGCTTAATAGATCCTTGCAGACCTGCTTATAGCGCTCCGGTGTACCCATATCCTTGACATATTCACTTGAATCATAGGCATACATGCAAGCCTTATCACATAAAGGCTTGAGCACATCTCTGTCCAGATCGATCTTTTCTTTGTCCGGCCTTTCCTTTAAAACTTCCGGGGAAAGGATGTGGATGCCGGCATTGACCCGGTTCTTATAATACGCCGGCCGCTCTTCTTCCTTATTCAGCCATTTATAAACGCAATGGTCGCCGTCCGCAAAGATCAGACCGCTGTCATAAGGATGGGAGTTGGGATGCGTGAACAACGTGACCAGTCCGCCTTTTTCTTTGTGGTAGTTCACAAAACGCTTCGCATCGAATTCAAATAAGACATCGCCATTGATCAATAAGAAATCATCGGTCAGCTTATCCTTTAATTCGTATAAAGCCCCGGCATTGCCTAAAGGCTTTTCTTCGTTATAGTATTCGATGTTTACACCGAAGTCTTTGCCATCTTTGAAATACTCTTCTATGACATAGCCTAAATGCGAGATCGTGATGATGAAATCATCAAAGCCCTGTCTCTTCAGCGATTCGATCTCTAACTGTAAGATCGGCTTGTCATTGATGCGGATCATCGGTTTGGGGATATCGGAAGCGATCGAAGAGATCCTGGTCCCCTTGCCTCCGGCCATGATCACCGTCTTCATTTGAGCCTGGGCCTTTCAAAGATATCGACATAGTCCAAGCCGAGTATCTGTTTCAATAAAGAATTATCCATCAGGGTGCTGGTCGCCCGTTTCGTGATGAAACCCTCCACGATGATCTCACCCATCTTCACCGGAACGATCAGGTCTTTGTTCAAACCTTCTCTTTCGGCGACCAGCAGGCCGACATCGTACTTGGAAAGATCCTCATCTCCGCAGACATTGACGATCGGATGATCGTCTCCTTTTTCCATCAACATGATCAGCAGTCTTGCCGCATTCTCAAAACTTAAGGAAGAACGGTAAGAATCATCGTACATCTCAAAAGGCTCATCATTTCTTAAGGATCCGACGATGCGGTCATAGAAGTGCGGCTTGCCTGCCAGACTCGGTGAGATCAGGAATGGAAAACGTACGACATTTCTTCCTTTGTGGACGAACAATGCTTCCGCGGCACACTTGTTGTGCCCGTAATAGTTGACCGGCTTTAAAGGATCGTCTTCTTTGAAATGATAGAAGTCGATACTTTCACCATAGACGCTGTCCGTCGATGCGTAATAGATCGAGCTGGCAAATTCTGCTTCATTCAGAAAATACGACAGGGAAGTCACATTGATGTCCCAGGCAAGCTTTCTATTCTGTTCGACAAGATCCGGATTATGATAGGCAGCCAGATAGACGATCTTCAGATCTTCTTCCTTTTTCAGTTCATCGATCAGCTTATCAGTCTGTACCCGATCGGAGATATCACAGCTGATCCAGCGGACCCTCTTATCCTTTTCTTCGGGAACATTGCGGCAGACGCAGATAAGATCCTCGCTTGTCTCTTCGAGGATCACTTTCCTGATATACGAACCTAAATAGCCGTTTGCGCCGATGATCGAATACATCAGAACCTCGTATCTCCGTTGTGCGTCAGGATGGACAGAGAATCGACATAAGCCTTGGAAGATAAGAGTCTGGAGAGTTCATCGGTCTTATCGCTTCGGAATTCGATCGTATAGTCTGTCGTCTCCTTCGTCATGTTTTTCGCCTTGACTTCAAAATGACGGCAATACTCTTTCAAGAGCCGGAAAAACTCTTCTTCATCATTGAAATGATTGGTATTGACGACCATGATCATCGGTGTCTTGATGACCGGCAGTTTTATGAAGACAAAGACGACGATCGTCAGCACGGTCGAAAGGATCAGCGCATATAAGGCAACACCGGTACCGCACATGATGCCGGCAGCGATCGACCAGAACAGGAACATCATATCTAATGAGCTCTTGATCGCCGTTCGGAAACGTATGATGGACAAAGCACCGCCGACGGAAAGTGATACCAGCAGAGAGAACTGTATCGTGATGACCAAGACCGTCGTGATCAGACACACACCGACCAGAGTGATCGCATATTCCTTGGAATAGAAGGAGCGTTTGACCACCAGAGAATAGACACAGAAAATATAAACCGCGACCAGCACGGAAAAACAAAGAGCCAGTAAGACTTCCAAGGGTCCCACATTGGATCCCCAGGCGCCGGATAAGGCACTCTTCAACAGCTCCAGCAGTTCACTCATAAGATCGATCCTCCCATTACATTATACTTTCGGCACAGATAATATTTGGAAAAACTTATCTGCTCCAATCTCATATCATTTAAAAAATCATAGATGAATCCGGGCAGGAATTCATCGTATTTCACTTCCAGCAATTGTATCCCTTCCGGCAAGATCGGCCGGCGGAACCTGGCTTCTTCAAAGAAATGATCAACATCGGTCGAAGAAGAGATGTTGGTATCCAAAGTGATACGGACATTTCCCGCATCATAGACATAAGGGATGCGCTCATATTCCACGATGATGCAGGGATGATAGAGTTCACTTTGTATCTTATACAGCAGTTCGTTCATCACCGGATCATTGTTCCGGATATTGCGAAGGCCCTTACCGGACATCAGGATCTTCGCTTCTTCAAGATGAAGAGGACAGCTTTTCTTATATGCCAGGGCATTTTTCTTCTGCTTGGCCTCCAGCCGGATAAAATCTGTCGAATGATCATAGATGCGTATCCTGTACTTCTTCTTGAGATCGATGCCGTCATCGACATCGTAATAATTTTCATCAAACAGATCATCAAAATACAGACTGCTTATGGTATAGCGGCCCTCTTTGGCATTCGCATCGATACGCATAAAAGCCCCTAATTGTTTTTCAAGGACCTTTACTTCGTTATCGGAGATCAGATATTTCAACTCGTTTCTGTATTTCATAGTCTATCTTTCAATGATCTTGGCGATGCCAAGGATCAAAAACAGGAACCCAAACAGTGCCAGGAACGCCATATTCAAAAGGCCCAGTCCGCCGACATCGGAGCTTTGTTCTTCCGCGATATCGAATGTTTCATTCACCAGGATCTGGTCTTCATAGACCGGCGCATCCAGATCGACAGGATCCAGAGTATCGGCATAATGATACTCGCTTTGTTTCAATAAGGACAGATCGATATCGTAAGCCTTGGCGATGCTGCTTCCTTTTTCGGTGATGTAGGTCAGATAGAAGAAATCTTTCTGTACCAGGATCTTGCAGAAGTTCTCTTTATGATCCCAGTATTCCTCCATGAACTCCGCTTTGTTTTTCAGATACTCCTTGAAAAGCATCACGGAACTTTGCGAGAAATGATGATCCCAGCGTGCGCCATCCATCGCTCTTGCCGCATCGATGGAAACCGAGATCGCATCGATCTTTTCGGTCACGAAGGAAATGATCAAAGGACGATATTCTTCTTCATAGATCTCCCGCACTCTTGTTAAGAACTCCTCACGTTTATTAAGAAGATAGTAATAATCATTGACCGAATACGGTTCTCTCTGGTAGGTATCGGCGATCATCGATCTTGCAGGATCCCACATCAGAGTATCATAGTCCCACACCGGTCCCCGATAGAACTTCCCGTCTTCGCCGATGTAGAAATACGCACTGGCGATGCCGGCATCGAGATTGTCGAAGAGCTCATCGATCAGATAGCACCTCGCCCAGGAATCGATATCGATCACCTGTTTCCAGTCATCGCTATTCAGATCGAACAAAGCATCTTCCATCGCCTGCACTTTTCTGACGATCTGCTGCTTACGCAGAGAAGAGACAGCCTTGGGATC
>Ga0256405_10002734_pt1 | contig 38961 bp, 32 predicted proteins | sample RumenRJG_02DNA_FD_189096 | JGI IMG/M metagenome (GOLD analysis project Ga0256405, IMG submission 189096) | Bovine rumen microbial communities from Lethbridge, Alberta, Canada - RJG_02 | ecosystem: Host-associated > Mammals > Digestive system > Stomach > Rumen | place: Canada: Alberta... | reverse complement strand
CTACAGATATTGTTGTCTCGGAAACATGATCTGCTGCACAGCGCTGGATAGCACCTACAACAATTTCCTTGGCTCTCTTATCTGCTTCTTCTTTTGCCTCAGCTTCCATGTTCTTGATCATGATAGCTGACTCATGCTTCACATCATCTTCTACGATCTTTAAAAGATACTCTTTAGCCTGCTCGGAGGTTAAGCCAGAGATTTTTTCAAGTTCCTGTAGCCTCTGTTCATTTAACTTAGCAACCTCTTCAGTCTTCTTATTTAAGTTTTCCTCACGGGCACTTAAACTCTGCTCTCTTCTCTCGATCGCTTCGGATCTCTTCTCGACGTTCTCCTCTTTCTGCTGGATACGTCTCTCTGCACGCTGCATCTCATTTCTGCGATCCTTGACTTCTTTTTCAAGATCATTACGTGTCTTAAGTGACTCTTCCTTAACTTCCAAAAGTTTCTCACGCTTTGTATCTTCAGCAGTCTTGAGTGCCTCGTCAATAATCTTTCTTGCCCTCTCCTCAGCACTACCGATCTTACCATCAGCCACCTTCTTGTGGTAGTTTGATGCTAAAACCCAGGTAATGAGAGCTGTGATGACAAGAGTTGCTACTACTGCAATAATAACAGTGGTCATTACAGGAGCACCTCCTTATTCAATTTTCATTGTACAATATTTTGTATAGTTAGCTTGAAATAAGCGCACTAATATACAAGATTACAACATATAAATTTTACCTTTTATAATAAATTGTGTCAATGGCAATTGTACTTCACCACTGACACATTTATCGGTTTTCTCTTGAAATATTAGATTTATTCTTCATCAAAATAGTTCATGGTCTTTCTGATGGTAGACATCTGAAAACCTCTCCTCAATAGAAAAGCCATTATCTTCTGTTTTTCCTTAAAATCAGTTGTATCCGGATCATAATGTTTCTTGACAAGAAGAGCCTTCACCTGTTCAATCTCCACATCACTGCTCTCTCCATCATAAAGCTCCTCAATGATGGGCATGAGCATATCCTTACTAATGCCTTTTGTTATAAGATCCTGCACTATTCGGTTCTTTGATCTTGTAGATATATGATAAGCAATATAATCTCTGGCATATCTCTCATCATCCAGGTACTTGTAAGATTTCACATACTCTATAGCTTCATCAACTAGTTCCTTGGGATATAGCCCTTCCTCAAGCTTATCCCGAAGCTGTCTGGTAGTGTAATCTTTCTTTTGTAGCAGATTCATAGCTCTTAATTTACATCTTTTCGAAAGCACTACAGAAATAATCTCTTCATATACAGTCTCGCTTATCTCAGCTCCAGTCTTTATGCCATATTCCTTTAGTTCGCCCCTATATAGTACAAAGGCAAATTCTGCATCAATGAAAACCTTACATCTCTTTTTGTCAAATTCCACAATATCAGTTATGGTCACTATAAGTCTCCTTAACAATGTTTTAAATAACCCCCGTAAGGCACTGCCTTACGGGGGTATTAGCCGAGTACTGAATTATTCTGCCTTAGAAGCCTTAGTCTTTTTAGCTGTTTCCTTGGGCTCTTCTGCTGTAGCTACTGCTCCATCAGTCTGAAGTCCGAAGTGTGCTCTAACCTTGTTGTTGATCTCAGCAAAGACTTCAGGATTGTTTTCAAGATAAAGCTTGGCGTTCTCACGTCCCTGGCCGATCTTGTCGCCTTCATACTGGTACCATGCACCACTCTTGTTGACGATATCAACACTTGCAGCAAGGTCAAGTACATCACCAGTCATGGAGATACCCTTACCAAACATGATATCGAACTCAGCCTCCTTGAATGGAGGTGCGATCTTGTTCTTAACAACCTTAACTCTTGTTCTGTTACCAATGTTCTCTCCGTTCTGCTTGATAGCCTCGATACGGCGAACATCCATACGAACTGATGAATAGAACTTAAGAGCACGTCCACCGGTTGTAGTCTCAGGGTTACCAAACATAACGCCAACCTTCTCACGGAGCTGGTTGATAAATACTACAGTACAGTTGGACTTGCTGATAACTGCTGTAAGCTTACGAAGTGCCTGTGACATAAGTCTTGCCTGAAGGCCCACATGGGAATCACCCATGTCGCCATCGATCTCTGCCTTAGGAACAAGGGCTGCTACAGAGTCTACTACTACGATATCAATGGCTCCGGAACGAACCATGGTCTCTGTTATCTCAAGTGCCTGCTCTCCTGAATCAGGCTGTGAGATATAAAGATTATCAATATCAACACCAATATTCTTGGCATAAACAGGATCAAGGGCGTGCTCAGCGTCGATGAATCCTGCAATTCCGCCTCTCTTCTGAACTTCAGCGATCATATGAAGTGTAACTGTTGTCTTACCGCTGGACTCAGGTCCATAAATCTCAACGATCCTTCCCTTAGGGATTCCACCAAGGCCAAGCGCAATATCAAGGCTTAATGAACCTGTTGGGATTGTCTCGATGTTCATAGTATCAGATGAATCTCCAAGCTTCATGACAGCACCCTTACCGAACTGCTTCTCAATCTGACCAAGTGCTGCTTCTAATGCTTTCTGTTTATCTTCTCTTTCCATACATTTTCTCCTTTTTAGAACATCCGTTCGTTGATAATATTAATATAAAACAGATGTTCGATTGTGTCAACTTATTATTTTAAAAAATTTAAATGTGAAATTCCGGCAGAAACGCCAGATGCATGTATTCCCCTATAAACACACACAAGTCACCACTTAGACTAAGTGGCGACTTGGCTATAATAGCATAGTTTATTTTTGATGTCAAAACATCAGGCCTTCATGCCAACATCATATTGCCTGCACAGTGAGCTGTATTCCTGGTTGATCAGCTGTACCATGTAAGCATCCCCGCTGACATTATCGGGATGGAACATCTTCATAAGGTCTTTATATCTCTTTTTCAGAGTAAGAGCACTGTTGACACCTCTAAATAGCATATCCAAAGCGTCATACTCATCCTCTCTCTGGAAAGACTTCTCTCTTTCGAGTCTGATAAACTCAGTCTCAAGCTGCTTCTTGTCTGCATTGAGCTGCTCAAAGCCATTGTTGAGGATCTGAAGTCTCTGATCAAAGAGCGCCTTGTCATTGTTGAGCTTTTTGACTGCGTTCTCGATCTTTTTGTCATATGCATCAGACTTCTCTTTGAAGGCTATCTCATCCTTCTCGAGCCTGGCATATCTCTCTGATAAAGCGCTCTCCTGGTTTTCTAAGCGAACGCTCTCCTTAAACAGCCATATTCTGAGTTCATTGAGGTCGTCCTCAGTGCCATTTAAGATTATTTCTTCTAAATTTTTTCTTTCTTCCATAAGGGTCCCCTCACCTTCTGGATACGATCTTACTTCTCCCCACTTCCTTCAGGAAAAGCAACATCAACCGCTACATCATCATCCATCATATCTTCTTTTTTGCTAGAGAAACGATTCATGATGTCGGGAACCAAATCAAGTACTTTAGTTACTGCATCCTGATTTTTGATGTTTACAAGCTTAGTTGAACCGTTTTTAATAACAAGGACTGCACTTGGAGACATTTTTGCTCCAAATCCACCAGCCCCTCCATTCTTTTTATCGGCAAGAGTTGATCCTGCCCCAACCCCAAATGAAACATCCACAAGGGGAAGAATGATCGTGTCACCTATTTTAGTTGGCTCGCCAACTACTGTTTTTGCGGACATAACTGAATTCATTCCGCTAAGAAGTGATTCTACAACCCCGTTAAAATTATTATCTGCCATAACTCCCTCCCATATATAGAAACAAATTAAGAATTAATAATCTTTTTAAACCTGCGGATAGTCTTCTTGACATCCCTGTTAAAGTAGCAGGTAGCAGCAATATATAGCGCTGTAAAAATAGTTATATGCCCCTTCATATGCGTATCGGTATATACTACCTTCCTGTCAAAATCAGGGCCAATGAAAATCCTGAGTTTTTTAGGAAGAAAAGGTCTTACTGCAGCATAAGTAGCATAAACCTCAGCTGTAAGTGCCGGATCCCCAAGGCCAAACATGGCATCTATCCTGCACTTATCTGGAAGGATCATCCTTATCAGTCTTATCAGCTTGCGTTTAACAAGCGCAAATGCCCTCTGAAAAATCTCATTTTCCAGAGGGGATTTGATCATATCTATCTTATCACAAACTCTAGATATTGTATATGCGATTTTTTCAAACACATTTAGTGGTATTTTCAGAATATTTGAGACCCCTTCTATGATGTCCCACAAAACATCGATGAAGTCTTTGGGTTCTTTCGGATCATCTGATGAAGTTTCATCTTCTATTTTTTCTTCTTCATCTTTTGAGCCATCACCTGATGCATTTTCTTCTAAGCTTTCAGACTCAATCTTGTTTTCATGTGTTTTAGAGTTATCAGGCTTATCTTCAGTTTTCTTCTCTTCCTTGTCATCGTCTTCTTTCGAAGTTTTGCTTTCTTCTTTTTCTGGTTTTTCCTTCTTGGGAAGGACCTTAAAGCCGAAGACTCTTACAGTAAACTCCTTCTCCTTCGGAAAAGAGATACCACCTCGTATAGCAAATAAAAGCCAGGAAAACTTAATTGCCGCATCTACCTTTTGGACATCAAACCCTTCATCAAGGTCCGTCTCAGGAACATGTGCATCAAGTCTGTAAAAGATAGGCACAAACAGAACAAGCAAAAGTATTACAAGCAAAACTGCCAGTATGATCAGCAAAGTGATCCCTATTATTTTAAGTACAGTCAAAACTCCTGCAAGCATAAATATTCTCCAGTAACAGTTATTTTTTAAAATCCGGACTCAAGATAGTCTACTATCCGTCCCTCAAAACCGGCTTCATTAGCCTTAGTAGTCATATCTACCACCATATCAAGGGCTTCATTATAGCTACCAGCAATTCCGTATATATATGCAGGATTTTTCATGTAATATGGTTGTTTTAAAAACGCACAATGGATAATATCCAGCTGGTCTGTTGGGCTCTGGGCCTTCATGATGCAAAAAATCGAAAGCTGTCCTCTTCCATGATTCAAGCGCCATTTGACCAATTGATGATTTTTAACCGACTCCCCAAATCGAACATCTTTATAAAAATGACAAAAGCCTTTTTTCTTCATCCCAAATCCCCCAAAATATCAACAAAACTGCATAAAAACAAATTGAATGTCGCAGTGTAACACGATATACTAATATTATCATATTGGCTCGCATTTTTAAATCTGATGCCTGCCATACCTGGGAGGAAGTACACACACATGAAATCAGTAGCCCGCATGGAGCTCAAACCTGGAATGATCACTGCCGAGGATGTTCTCAACTACAAAAATGAGATCATCGTCACAGCCAACACCAGGATCAACGACACCATCATCGAGAAACTTGCAAGACAGTCCATCATGGTGGTTCCGATCAAGGAAGATATCGATTTTGCTACTACGCACTTTGAAAAAGTCAGACTTTCAGAAGGCTTTAAGAATTTTGAGAGCACCTACAAGATTTATTTCCCTGTATTTAAGCATGTTGTTATGAATGCTGTAAACAACAGACTTCCCATCAACATGGATCAGCTCATGGATGTCTATCGCAACATAATTGTATGTGCAAAGAGCGGTGAACTTCTTTTAGACTATCTCTACAACATGCTTCCTGGCGAAGATGATATGACTCACGCTCACTGCCTGAACTCAGCACTTATAGCAGGTGTTTTTGGCACTTGGCTTGGACTTTCTAACGAAGACACGAATCTCTTTATCCAGTCAGCATTCCTGTATGATATTGGTAAATTATCAATTCCTTATCAGATCCTTTGGAAACCAGAAAGGCTCACTTCTGAAGAATACAGACTTGTAATGAGACACACCACTATTGGCTATGACTTCTTAAAGAGCTATGGTGATTACAACGAGCACATCTTAAATGCAACCCTGCAGCACCACGAAAGATGCGATGGTTCAGGCTATCCCAAGGCCCTTTCTGATACTGAGATAGACAGATTTGCCAAGTATATCGCCATCGTTGACACCTATGAAGCAATGACATCTCCAAGAAGCTATCGTCAGAAGCTCAATCCATTCCAGATAATTGCCAACTATGAGAATGAGGGCTTTGTTAAATATGACTATGCAGCCATTAAGTCCATCCTCTCTCACATTGCCAATGCCCAGCTTGGTTTCAACGTTCAGCTAAACAGTGGTCAGATTGGCGAAGTTATCCTTATAAACGAAAAGGCCCTTTCAAGGCCTCTCGTAAAAATGCAGGATAATTCACTGCTTGATATGTCCACCAATAAACAGCTATCTATCGTAGCTGTATTCTGATATCACTCTACTCCAAAATATGCATCAAAGATTCTTTTTGCAATAGGAACTGCAAAGCTTCCGCCACTACCAGCATTTTCAACTATGATGGTTACGCAGATCTCAGGATCGTCAGCTGGAGCAAAACCAGTAAACCATGCATGGGAATCAGATGTAGAATCAGTAAATTCAGCAGAGCCGGTCTTTCCTGCCGCAGTGTAGGAAAGGCCTTTTAATTTGCTGGCAGTTCCCTCTTCAACTACTTGTTTCATCATAGCCTTTAAAACATCTGCCTGATAAGCTGTCATGAGACGTTTATAGTTTTCAGGAGAATAACTCTTAACATTCTTGCCATCTTCACTCTTAATACCGCTAATGATATATGGCTTCATGAGCTGACCTTCATTTCCAATTGCACAGGTTATCATATTAAGGTGCATTGGAGACATTGCAGTTGCTCCCTGTCCAATGGAAAGTTGCATAACGTCAGCAGTACTTGTGCTGTCATCCACTGATGCAGAGCTCTTTGAATACAAAAGATCTATGGGAAGCTCCTCATTAAACATAAGCTCATCCAGCGTATCAGCAAAGGTATCCCTTGAAACAGAAAGACCTATATTTGCGTAAGATGAATTACAGGACTCCGCGAAGGATTTGATAAAATCAACACTGCCATGGTTTTCACCGTGATAGCAGGAAATGCTCTCGCCATCGTAGCTAAACCTTCCTGAGCAGGTAAATCTGTAGTTGTTATAGTCCTGAGGATGTTCCTTGATATATGCAAGGGAAGTTACGATCTTAAAGGTTGAACCTGGTGGGTAAAGTCCTTGTGTTACCCTGTTAAGGAGCTTGGCATCTGGTGACTTGTCCGCAATAAGGCTGTCCCACTCCTCCTGGATCGTACCAGGATCAAAGTCTGGTTTTGACACCATGGCAAGAATCTCGCCAGTTTTAGGGTTAGTAACAACTATGGCACCCTTTCTTGCCGAAAGCGCATTATAAGCCACTTCCTGAAGGTCCACATCAAGAGTGGTCACGCATAAGTCTCCAGGATATTTGCTCCCCTTGGTATCAAGGGCAACTTTTTCAGAAAGATCTATACTTGTATTTATGAGGTAGTAATTGGCAAGGGCCTCTATTCCAGCCTTACCGTTGGTTGAATAGCCCACCACATGGGCAAACTCTTTCCCGTAAGGATAGACTCTTTTTTCCTTGCCATCAGACAAAACCTCTGAATATGCAAGTACGTCTCCGCTTCTTGACAGGATCCTGCCTCTGGAATTCTGATTTAGTAGTATCTGCTGTCTTGTGTTATAACTGTTGTCCATAAGCACCTGCCTGTTGTTGTAGGAATAGGCGCTTATGTAAATAAGCATCACAGCAAATATGGCAGCATAAAATCCACTAAGAATGAGTATTGGATATGATCTTATCTTCTTTTTCTTTTTAATCTTCTCTTCTGCCATAATCTCTCTCGTAGTCATCGTTTCTATTTCTTGCCTGTCTTTCAGCTTTTTTGGCTTCAAGCTGGGCTCTTCTTCTCTGCATTGCTTCAAATCTCTCATCAGTCCTTATAAGGCAGACACCCTCCACCACCATGATCATCACAATGGTGACAAGCACCGAAGTTCCACCGTAGCTCACAAGAGGAAGTGTGACACCGGTAAGGGGTATGAACTTGGAGCCGCCTCCAATAGTAAGGAAGCTCTGGAAAATATATGCAACTCCAATGCCACATACTACCAGCCTGTAGTACCTGTCTCTAATAAAGTAGCCCTCGTACATGATCATAAAAAATGAGCTCACTATGATAAGGGCCATGGTAACAGCAAAAATAACACCCAGTTCCTCTGCTATTGCTGAGAAAATAAAATCCTGCTCAACGTATGGAATAGATGTTGGTGAACCTCCGTAAAGTCCCAGACCAAACCAGCCTCCGCTTGATATTCCAAACAGTGACTGTGAAAGCTGATAGCCGGAAGATGCAATGTCCCCAAAGGGATCACGCCACGCATGCACTCTGACTCTGATGTGGGAAAAGAGCCTGTAGGCAACTATACTTGCAAAGCCTCCCATAGCAAGTCCCAGGAGCAGATACCAGACGTTGTCTGTGGAAATATAGATAAGTGCCAGGTAGATCACAAAGAAAATAAGCGCGCTTCCAAGATCTCTTGATAAAACCAGTATCATAACATGGGCAGCAGCGGCCACGGATGCCAAAAACAGCTGCCATATCTCTTTTGCCTCCACCAAAGCTCCTGCCATAAAAAACAAAAATAATACCTTGACCGCTTCTGAAGGCTGGAAAGTAATACCTGCAAGGGTAAAAGTAATCTTGGATCCATTGGTAGCCGCTCCGTAAACCAGTACCGCTCCAATAGCCACAACTCCCAAAGCTGCATAAAGCCAGGTGAATTTCTTAAGAAAATCAAACCTGAAGATGATCTCAGGTATAAAGAACCCAATTATAAAAGACGCAGTTATTATAAAGAACTGCTTAACTGCCTTATCATAAGAGATCCTGGTGATAATGATAAGGCCTATCATCAAAAGAAGGCAGGCATTATTAATAATGAGTCTGTTGCCTTCCGGATAGATGACATAAAAAAGCATAAGGACTGAGGCAAAGATCACTATCTGAAAGGCAAAGAAAAACAGATAAACAGGTTTTCCCGTCCTTGCGATAATCTGTATAAAGCAGGATATCTGCACCACAAACATGCATATTATCTGCCTTATATAAATACCGCGCCTCTTCTTTTCTGTTTTGAAACGAAAAGTCATAAAAGCCTCAATGCAATAGATAAGCATAAAAGCATCTATGAAATATTTAGATATCTCAGTTACATATAGTTCCATTTATATATCACTCAACTCCGCGTTTAAAATGTCCTGTGGTAAAGCTGCCGTTTTCAAAAATATCAGCAGGATTTCCACCACTCATTCTGCCTGTATAGTAGTCAAGGATTTCCCTACATCTTTTGCCGTTTTCAATAGTGAAATCAATCCTGAGGTCATCAAACAGATCTCTTCCCATGATCTTATCAAGGTTTCCATGGAGAGATGTTGGAAATACATTCCAGATCACATTGTAGCAGTGCCTGCAGTTACAGGTTACTGTTATCTTGTTATTCTTCCTGTCCACAATGCTTACGTTTTCGCTATAAAGTTCATGCATCCTGCCACTGCAGGAGTCACATGTCTTTTTTATACAACCGGCACTTACCATCATTGGGATATGTCCATAGATATTGTAAGCTACCGGGATCTGTGCGATTTTCTTTAAATCAGTAACAAGCTCAGCTGCTTCCACAAAATTAAGCTCATAGGGGACTGATATCTCATCAACAAAAATACCGCTCTTAAAAGAGACTGCCTTACTATCAGCCATTGCAATATCAAGGAGCTCCAGTACAGAATCCTTGTTCCAATTGTAAACTCCATAGTCAAAAGAAATATTACCCTTAAATCCAATTTCTTTTAACACGCCCAGCTGTTCAAGGTTTCTGACCAGTATTCCATCAAAGCCTGCTTCTATTATCTTATTAGCTACATTCTTAACTTCAAGGCTTCCATCCCAGGATTCTTCCCTTGTTATGTAGGGAAGGGCCACATAAAACGAAGGACTATCAGGCCCTTTCCTGGAGGACTTTATAACCGCCTTAGTTTTATCATCCAGTGATAAAAAGAGATTGCTGTCAACAAAAATTCTGCGAAAAGTACCATGAGACAGATCCAGATCAAGAACTGTCTGCAGCTGATCCAGGGTAGAAACAAGTATCTGAAGCTTACCCTTTTTGGAAGCAGAAAAACTGTCATATTCCGTATAGCCTGGCAAAGAAGGAGCATCTAAAGTCTTAAAAGTATTCTCCGAAGTAAGAGCTTCATCCATCTTAAGACAAAGCTGCCTTCTAAGCTCGTTCAAGGCACTTACAGCAATAAATATGCCTGATCCTTTCCCGCCATCATCTATTGTGATATCAATAGAGCCTGCTTCGTAAGAGGTTTCTCCAAGCTTACTTAGCTGTTTTCTTATGGACTCCTCATCCATCGGGCGCTTACTTGCGCACTGAACCTCAGCTCCATAAGCTTCCTGGTAAAAGAAATCGTCGCCCCTTTGAAGTGACATTGTAAGCTTGGCATTTTGACCAGCAATAAGCTCGCAGTACATATCACAGTTATACTTAAGGGTAGATGTAAGGTACTTTTCATGAACTTTAGACAGTATATCATCTGAAGTTGCATTATAAGCGGGAGAAACTACCGTTACCATGGACCTGTCATTATGTCTGTGATAATAGCCTTCGCTTATACCAGTCCTCTGATAAAGATTCTTTAATGTATCAATATCTTCTTTTGAAACCCTGAAATCTCCATGAGGTTCATCGTAGTATTTATCAATATACTTTCTGTAAAGAGCTGTAACACCGGCGCTATACTCAGGCTTTTTCATCCTTCCCTCAATTTTAAAGGAATCAATGCCCGCATTTATTAGCTCAGGAATAATGGAAATAGTGCTCATATCCTTAAGACTTAGCGGGTACTGCTCACCAGTGCTACCATTTACGCTGTAAGGAAGCCTGCAGGGCTGAGCGCATCTGCCTCTGTTTCCACTTCTTCCACCAACCACGCTGCTAAAAAGGCATGCTCCGGAGTAGCAATAACACATAGCCCCATGGATAAACGCCTCAACTTCGATATCAGCCTCATCCCTTATGGCCTTCATCTCAGACAGGCTAAGTTCCCTTGCGGGAACAACCCTTGTGTAGCCTCTTTGTTTAAGAAGTTTTGCGCCATAAACACCTGTTATGGTCTGCTGGGTACTGGCATGAAGCTCAATTCCAGGAAATTCCTGCCTGATGAGCCTTGCAACTCCCAGGTCCTGTACAATAACTCCGTCCAGATTTTTTTCTGCATAGGGAACCATGAAGTCATAAACTTCAGAAAACTCACCCTCTTTAACAAGGGTGTTAACAGTCATATAGATTTTCTTACCGTGGAGATGTGCATAGACAATAGCATCAAGAACCTGATCCCTGTCAAAATTATCAGCGTAGGCCCTTGCGCCAAACTTAGATCCCCCAAGATAAACTGCGTCAGCGCCAGCATTAAAAGCACCGACCATTGTTTCATAGCCACCAGCAGGTGACAAAAGTTCTACTTTCTTCATATCGTTCCCAATAAGTCCCGAAAGGACTATTAACAAATAAAAAGGCTGTCAAAAGACAGCCTTAAATTATCACTTCTTGTTCTTGACCTGGGTCTCAAGCTGAATTATCTTCTTGGATGACTCATCGAGCTTGGTCTGAAGGCCCTTGCTGTTTTTCTCTGTGTTTTCAAGCTTGATCTGAGTAGCTATCAGCTCATGCTTAAGATCATAGAGTTCCTTCTCCTTCTCAGAGAGCTGTTCCTCCATCATCTCGATCTGTTTCTTACTCTTGAAGTAATCATCAGCAATATTGAGCTGCAACAGAACATTCTGTGTATCGATGGGCTGTCTCTTGAAGCCATCGATCTTGTTGTACTCAGAAATCTTATTGTTGATATATGAAGCTACCTTCTGAAGGTATTCTTCACTTTCATATCCGCTCAAGGTAAAGACCTTGCCGCCAATTATAACCTCGGTATCTGTCTTGGATGCCATGATAATCTCCCCACTCAATCGTTATATAAAAAGATTATATACCGCTATCAGTGGGCATTTCAAGCCCTAAATGGTGATATGCAGCATCAGTAACTACGCGGCCTCTTGGGGTTCTGTTTATGAAACCGTTCTTGATAAGGTACGGCTCATAAACGTCCTCTATCGTGCCTGCATCTTCTCCTATGGCAGCTGCTAAAGTATCAAGTCCCACAGGTCCTCCAGAAAACTTACCTATCATGGTCATAAGAAGATTCCTGTCTGTGTGGTCAAGACCCATTTTATCTACATCCATAAGGTCAAGGGCTGTTACAGCCACATCTTCAGTGATCCTGCCATCAAATCTTACCTGGGCAAAGTCCCTTACCCTCTTAAGTATCCTGTTGGCAAGACGAGGTGTTCCACGGCTCCTTCTTGCCATTTCTATAGCGCCTTTTTTATCAACTTCTACGTTTAGAACCTTAGCTGACTGCATAATGATGCTGCACAGCTCATCGATCTCGTAAAACTCCATCCTGTGGATCATTCCAAATCTGTCACGAAGAGGCGCTGACAGCATGCCAGCTCTTGTGGTAGCACCAATAAGGGTAAATTTTGGAAGATCAAGTCTTATTGACCTCGCTGTAGGTCCCTTACCTATCATGATATCTATGGCAAAGTCCTCCATTGCAGGGTACAAAACCTCTTCTACCTGGCGGTTAAGTCTGTGGATCTCATCCACAAACAAAACATCGCCTTCCTTAAGGTTATTGAGGATTGCAGCCATGTCACCAGGCTTCTCAATTGCCGGTCCTGAGGTGATCTTGATGTTGACTCCCATCTCAGAAGCTATGATGGAAGCAAGAGTTGTCTTACCAAGTCCGGGAGGTCCGTAAAAAAGCAGGTGATCCAGGCTCTCTCCCCTCTTCTTGGCAGCCTCTATATAAATCTCAAGACTCTCCTTGATCTTCTTTTGACCTATGTAATTACTGAGGGTCTTGGGACGAAGTGACCCTTCAATCTTGACGTCCTCTGCGCCGTACTCAGCGTCTAATCCCCTTGCAGTGGTCTTAATTGTCCTTTTTTCCATTAGTACATCTCCTTAAGCGCAAGTTTAAGAAGTACTTCTGTATCAGATGCCGCACTTTCATCAGCCTTAAGAACCTTCCTCACAGCCTTCATGGCATCTGTTGAATTGTAGCCCAGTGCCACAAGTGCAGCCACAGCCTCATCTCTGGCAGAAAAAGCATCTCCTGAAAGATCATCCATGGTTACTGCAGCACTATTTCCAAGCATATCGTCCTCAGATACCTTGATCTTGTCTCGAAGCTCAAGAGTGATCCTCTCTGCGGTCTTTTTCCCGATGCCAGGAGCCGCAGAAATAGACTTGGAATCTCCAGCCATTATGGCAAATCTAAGGTCATCCGGAGTCATAACAGACAGGATTGAAAGTCCACCCTTGGGGCCAATTCCATTTACGGTGATGAGCATCTTGAAAAGAGAAAGCTCATCCCTTGAAAGAAATCCATAGAGTGTGAAGGAATCCTCCTTGACACTTGTATATGTATAAAGCTTGACCGCTTCACCTATACCAGGCATCCTGTCCATGGTTGATCCGGAAATAAACACATTCATGCCTACTCCTCCAACATCAACCACACACAGTCCTTCCTCTATATATTCAATAATTCCATTTACATACGCTATCAAATTACTATCCCCCAATGAAAAGATCGTTTTATATATTGTAGAACATTTGTTTGCATATGTCTATCAATCTTATTCTTTTATCTTAAATTATTTTATATCATCGGGTCCCACAACATAAGCCGTCGCATAATCTCTCATATCAAAAGTGTATGAGCCTCGCATCTCTTCCATGTTATCATTAAAAGCATCTGCGTCTTTCTTTGCCTCTTCATAGGTATCATATGATCCAATGAGCTGATCATAGGCATAGGAATATGAAGAAGATCTATAAACTCTATATTGCTTTTTCTCGTTATTTTGATTTGGCAAAGTCTTATCAATTTCTTTTTCCATTTTTATATCCTCCAGAATATTCATGATGAATAATACAGAAATCATCTGTCTTTGCACACATTATAGACTTTCAAGGTATGAACGTACACTGAGCCTATGGTTTAGTATGTACAATTTAGTGTAAAAAAGTCTCGTGTATAAAATCAACGATCATATAAAATGGAATCACCAGTACTATTCCCATGAAAACGCTAAAGATATTGGCTACGATACCATAGAAAAAACACCTGGGCCCAGGTTCTCCTTTATCTGTAACCAGTGCAAAGCTGTAGACAATGGCCTCAAAGATCATTATTATGATCTCCAAAAATCCTGCGATAAAAAGTCCCGGCCAGCCAGCGCGGCTTAAGAAGTACACTTTAAATATGTTGTATGGAATATTGGTGATTGCATTGACAACAAGAAAGCTGATGATATTTCTTTTGTTCCTTGGAAGCTTAAAGAGCAGGAAAACTATCCATTCAAATACCAACGTCAAAAGATAATAACCTAGCACCTGAGCTATTCTAGACAGTGACTTTCCCACGTAGTGCTCAGTTATGGTATTTGCAGCATAGTCATATGTAATAGATGCATTAAACTCCCTTCTGTCAAAGACTTCGCTTACCTGTACGGGTCCAGCCTCATCTATAACAAGTATCCTGAAGGGATCCGGAACATCATAATCAAAAGTTACTTCGTTTTTTTCATTGGGCTTATAGTAATTGTTCACCCAGAAAGATGCAAAATACGTCCATCTCTCATAAGAGAAGTTTTCAAGATACTCATCTATAGTTTCTTTTTCAGGATCAAAATCCCTTAATTCTGTATTATATGGCGCATCTTCATTATTCCAGTCATCAAGCAGTGCCACATAACAATTCTCCGGAGCATTGACGAGTTTTATGTAAATTGAAGGCTTCGCACCAATGTCAGCTGAAGCCTTAATAGGAAATATGCATATGGAAAAAAGAAGCAGGAACATGCTTCCAAGAATTCTAAAAACTGTACTTTTCTTTTTCACTTAAAACCCCCAACAAATATTTTATCTCTTGAACTTGTCTATATGCACTCCTGTAAAAGATACAGTAGCAATATCTACTCCCAGGTCATCATATACTCTTATCTGATAAAAACAATTCTGTCTGCCATCCTTGATAAGCTCAGACTCCCCATACAAAACAGATCCTCTGGACATGGAAAGAAATGTAGCCTGGCCTACAAGACTTGCTGTCAACCTCTCTTTCTCAAAATTGGAAGCTACTGCAAATGTAAAGTCAGCAAGCGTGTATATAGCTCCTCCCATCACACCGCCAAATGCGTTTCTGTGAATATCTGTAAGTTTCATGCTGCACTTTGCGTAGTCTTTCCCTACTTCCTCTATGACAATCCCACTGGCCTGTGTCGCATACTTATCTTCAGCAAATATGCGTCTTGCCTCCTCTACGTTCCCCATTAGTTTCTCTCCCCTATTTTCAGAGCATTTCGCCCATTTCTTTTATTGAGTCAAAAATCACATCTGGCTTAACTTCAGAATCAGGAACTTCTGATAGCTTGGTTTCGCCAGTAAGAACCAGTACTCCCATTGCTCCATTGTTAACGCCTGTAGCTACATCTGTGTATATACGGTCTCCAACGAATGCAATCTTGTCCTTGTCCACTCCTGTAACATCAACCACCATGTCCACGGTCTCTTTAAAGGGCTTACCAACAAACTTTGGTTTCACCTTGGTGGACAGTTCTATAGCTGCGCACATCGCACCACAGTCTGGGATAAATCCCCCAGGAACCGGGCAATTGATATCAAGGTGAGTTGCAAGGAATTCTGCCCCTTTCATGATATAGACGCAGGCATTAGATAGTGTAGTATAATCAAGGCTCTTATCAAATCCCACAACCACAATATCAGGAATTTTCTCGCAGTTGGCGCTACTCTTGGCATCCTGAACATCTCTTTCCGATTCAAAAAGAGTGATCCCCGCCTCCTCAAAGCTCTTTCGAAGCTCTGGTGTTCCGAGAAGATAAACGCTCTTTCCTGGATACTCAGACTTAAGGTATCTGATCATAACATCTCCGCTGGTCATGATCATATCCCTTGTAATGTGACAGTTCATCTTTCTTAGCTTCTCAATATAATTCTCAGAAGACACTGATGAATTATTAGTAAAAAAGATATACCTCTTGCCCGCTCTTTTAACCGCCTCTAAAAAATCAAGGGAGCCATCTAAGATCTGATCTCCAAGATAAAACGTTCCATCCATATCAAGGACAAAAAGTTCTGTATTATCAAGTATTTGCTTCTTTAATTGTTTACTCTGTAAAAATACACACATAACTTTATATGTACAAAAAATCCTTTCAAAAAAATCTACCATAACATCATATCACATATAAACTTGATCTTTTTTATCTACATAAAATCTTAAGAAATTTCGATGGTAATTCTTAAGAATTATATATTACTCTTATATTTATGCTTATCTGAAGCACGTTCATAATTATATTCTAATAGACTATCAGACACATCTGCCAAAAATTCCATGATAGTAACAAAACCAATAGAAATGAGGAAACCAAATTTGCAAAAAAAATATCATTACCTGAATGCAACAGGAGCGTTGCATTACAACATGACCAACGACTATATGTTCCGTATGGTACTCCAGCGGGATAAAAAAACTCTAATCAAACTGATCAGTTCAATTCTTGGCATTTCGCTTAGTGAGATCAAAGACGTCAAAATAGAAAATCCAATTGAAGTAGGCAAAACAATCAGTGACAAAGAATATCAGCTTGATATCCTTGTACTGCTCAACGACAACACCTACATCAACATTGAAATGCAGGTTGAAAACTACAACAACTGGCCAATGCGATCATTATCGTACCTGTGTAGGCGTTTTGATAATGCAACTCGGGGACAGGATTACAACTTGATAAAGCCTGTCTATCATATTGGTTTTATAGATTTTACTTTATTTGATGATCATCCTGAGTTCTTTGCTAAATATCAAGTAAGAAATGCCAAAGATTCCTATTTGTATACTAACAATTTCAACCTCTACGTGATAGAATTGAATCATACAAGCATGGCTACTACAGAGGATAAAACCAATCATGTTGATACTTGGGCAAAGCTTTTTAAAGCAACTACATGGGAGGAAATCAAGATGATAACAAAAGATAATCCATCAATGAATTCCGCTGCTGAATCTATATATATGTCTAACGCAGACATCAGCATTCTTGAGCAATGTCGTGCCAGAGAAGATGCCATTGCTCATGAAAAATATCAAAAAGAGCTTATCGATAGCCTTAATGAAACCATCGCTAATGACAAAGCCATCATTGCAGATAAAGACGCAATCATAGCAGATTTAAAGGCCAAGCTAAGGACATATGAAAACAAAAAGCAATAAACCATTTCTTTCAAAATATTATAACCAATAATATACAACGCTCACGATTAGATTTTCGTGAGCGTTTTTAGTTATTTAGATATTCTCATTCTTAAGGTGCCTCTCATAAAGTAGCACCACATCTCCAGCCTGAAGAATAAGGCTTCCTCTTGGGACAATGGCCTTTCCTTTTCTCCTAATCATAAAGATAAAGCTCTGCCTTGAAATATCAAGGTGCTTGATGGCAACGCCATTCCAGGAATGGCCAGCTCCAATCGTGATCTCTTTAAGCTCTATTGGCTGAACATCTTTAACCTTTTCAGCGCACATCACAAGGACATCACCGTTTTGAAGGATGGCATCCCCTCTTGGAATGATGGTCTCTTTGTTTCTCTGAACAGCAACAATGATAACATCCTTGGGAATTCCAAGTTCTGAGATCTTTTTACCGCACCAGTCATCCTTTTCTGAGAGCTTGGCCCTGATAAAGTGGAGATTCTCCTCTTCTGCGTAATGGCCGATGGTCTTAAGGCGCTGATACTGTTCAACAAATCCAGCACTTATGATACCTGTCGGAATTGCAACCATTCCAACTCCAAGAAAGCTAATTATGATTCCAAGGATCTTACCTGTAATGGTTATAGGATAAATATCGCCATATCCAACTGTTAAAAGCGTTGATACCGACCACCAGATACCTGAAAAGGCGTTCTGGAAAACTTCCGGCTGAGCGTCGTGCTCTACAGAGTACATACAAAGGCTGCTGGCCATCATCAGAATAAGTATGATAAATACTGATGCCATGAGCTGCTGTTTCTTGGAAGTAATGACCTCTGTTATGACATTTAGCTGATCATAATAGGAATTGATCCTAAAGAGCCTTAAGATCCTTGCAACCCTGAAGAGTCTGAATACTGCCCCCCCTGCCGGGAAAAAGAATGGCAGATAATAGGGAAGGAAGGACAAAAGATCTATGATTCCTGTAAAGGAAAAGATATATTTTAAAGCTGCCTGACCTTCAGGAAGCTTTGGGTACAGTTCATTGGATGAAAAAAGACGCAGTGCATAGTCCACTGCGAAGAAAAATGTGGTAACTGCTTCAATAGTAAGGAGGAGCCCTTTGTAGTGCTCCTCCATGTAATCAAATGTTATTGCAAAAGCCGCAAAAAGATTCAGCACCAGTGCTATGATGCTGATGATGTCATAAAACCTGTTAATGGGCTCGTCAATTACGCCCACACTGACCATGTTAAAGATCTTGGCTCTGAGGCGATGAAAATCTCTAATGTGTCTTCTTACAGGTTTCTGATCCCCCATCATTTATTCTCCCTGTTTTTGCGTTTGCCAAAGCTCTCCATCACAAGGTCGCTCATATCCTGGAGATAATCAAGGCTTCTTTTCTTGTTCTGAGCTTTGACATTCTTTTTCTCTTTTTTTGTAAGATTCATGGTGTCGATGTCTTTATCCTGACCAACATACCATGCTTTTGTAGAACCTTCGCCCTTTATGTTTATGCGTCCGACATTTTCAAAAGAATCAGAGGACTTCTTTTTGTAGGATCTCTCAGGCTTATTTGCTGGAGCCTCCTTAGATGACTTCTTGTAAAGAGCCTTAAGCTCATCAAGATCTCCTATATCTGATCTTCTGCTATCAGCCTTTTTTACATCAGCTTTTCTTGAATCCGCTTTTCTTTTATCAACTCTTCTATTCTCAGATCTTACGTTGTCAGACTTCTTTCTTCCTGACTTCCTATCGTCATCACGATTTCTGCCAGGTCTTCTGTCATCCTCGCGCTTCCTTCTAGGCTTCCTGTCATCCTCACGACCTCTGCCCTCTTCACGCCTTCTTTTTTCAAGCCTCTCGCCAGTTCTTCTGTATCTGTCGCGCTTTGATTCTTTCTTTTCGAAAAGAACAAGATCCTCTATGTCAGATCCCATCTTGAGCTTCATGAATCCGGCAGCCAGCTGCTCTGCAGTGTACTCGCCCTCTTCAACCTTCTGACCGATGTATTCAAGAACTGATGAAATATCGCCGTTTTCGATGATATCGATAACTTCTGCAAATACCTTCTGTGACTTTACTCTTGTGATCTCCTTGGCATTTGGAACTCGTCTTTCCTCGATCTTCGTATGGCAGATCTTTTCGATCTCGCGAAGCTTGTACATCTCTCTTCCGCCAACAAGAGTAAAGGATTTGCCGCTCTTACCAGCACGTCCTGTACGTCCGATTCTGTGAACGTAGTACTCGATATCCTCTGGTATATCGTAGTTGAATACAGCTTCAACGCCGCTTACATCAATACCTCTTGCAGCAACGTCAGTTGCAATAAGGATGTTGATCCTTCCGCTTCTAAAGAGATTCATTACAGTGTCTCGCTGATTCTGAGACAGGTCTCCGTGAAGTCCATCGCAGAGATACCCCTTGCCCTTAAGAGACTCAGCAAGCTGATCCACCATTCTCTTGGTGTTACAAAAGATAAGGCTCCTTGCTGGATTGTAGTAATCCATAAGGCGGGTAAGTACCTCTTCCTTCATCTTCTGTGGGACTCTGTAATATGCCTGTTCGATGGCAGCCACTGTGATCTCCCGGGGTGTCATCTTGATAAACTCGGCATCATTCTGATACTTCTTGGTAATATCCAAAATGGGCTTTGGCATAGTTGCAGAGAAAAGAGCTGTCTGCCTCTCTTCTGGCATTCCCTGAAGGATAGTCTCAATATCCTCCCTAAAGCCCATATCCAGCATTTCATCTGCTTCATCAAGGACCAGCACCTTTACACTTTTAAGCTTCATGGTGTGTCTTCTCATGTGGTCCATAACTCTTCCAGGAGTTCCCACAACTATCTGCACTCCATTTGAAAGAGCTTTTATCTGTCTTGAAATATCCTGCCCACCATATACAGCAAGAACCTTGATCCCTGACATATACTTGGCAAAATCTCTTATATCATCAGCTGCCTGCATTGCAAGCTCTCTTGTGGGGCAAAGAACTACTGCCTGGAGATGCTTGTTATCTGGATCCACCCTCTGAAGAAGTGGGATTCCAAAAGCTGCTGTTTTGCCCGTTCCGGTCTGGGCCTGACCAATGATGTCTTTTCCCTCCATCATTACAGGGATTGCAGCCTCCTGAATTGGGGACATATTTTCAAATCCCATATCAGTAACTGCTCGGATGATTCTTTCATCAAGACCTGAATCTTCGTATCTAATACTCATAAAACCTATATCTTTCTAAAAACAAAAACGCCAATTACATTGATGCGCCGGCCATTACATCCTTGTTCTTAATGAGATAATCAATAAGAGAAATGATTGTAAGTGCCAGTGCTATCCACATGATCACCTGTGTGACAATGTCGATCCATGGAAGGACATCTCCAAGGTTGGCAATCATAAGGATTACCATGATCATCTGGAATGTTGTCTTAAACTTGCCCCAGTAGCTGGCTGCAATGACCTTTCCATTGTCAGCAGCAATAAGCCTGAAGCCACTAATAGTAAACTCTCTCGCAATGATGATAACTACGATCCATGAAGGGATCCTTTGAAGTTCGATAAGGCAGATCATAGCGCTGCAAACAAGAAGCTTGTCTGCAAGAGGGTCCATAAACTTGCCAAAATCAGTAATAAGGTTATACTTTCTGGCGATCTTACCATCAAGCATGTCGGTTAAGCTGGCTACAACAAAGATAACCAGGGCTGTCCACTTAAACGCATCATTACCTGGACTTAAAAGAAGAAATGCTACAAAAAAAGGAATCAGAATAACTCTTAGTACTGTAAGTTTGTTAGGTAAATTCATGATATTTCCTCCCCTATAAGATCATATTCATTTGAACCTGTTATAAGAACCCTGACGTAATCGCCAGTCATAAGTTCCCTTTGCATTCCTGTTATGAACAGATACCCGTCTATATCCGGAGCATCCTTGTAGGTCCTTGCAACATAAGTAAGGCCGTCATCATCATCTGCGTCTGTAACTCTGCCTTCTATCACAGCATCCACAGTCTTTCCGATCATATCTTTAGCCGCTTCAAAGGCTATTTCCTGCTGAAGCTTCATAAGCTGATTCCTGCGCATGGTCTTGGTCCTTTCGGAAACCTGCCCATCCATTGTAGCAGCCGGTGTATCCTCTTCCTGGGAATAAGTAAATACTCCAAGTCTGTCAAAACGAAGATCTCTTACAAGCTCCATAGTCTGTTTGTGGTCAGAAGCTGTCTCTCCCGGGAAACCGCTTATCAGCGTAGTCCTAAGGCAGATATCAGGAATTTCTTCCCTTAGGTGCTTAACAAGCTGCCTTATCTCAGCGTTGTTAGTCCTTCTTCCCATTCTCTTAAGTACATCATCAGATCCTGACTGGATTGGGAGATCTAAGTAATTGCATATCTTAGGCTCTGACTTCATGCACTCTATGAGCTCATCATTTATTTCTTCCGGATAACAATACAGCACTCTTATCCATTTAAAGCCTTCAATCTCGCACAATTTGTGAAGTAGCTCTGGAAGAGACTTTTTTCCATAAAGATCTGTTCCGTAAAGTGTTGTCTCCTGAGCCACAACCAAAAGCTCCGACACTCCGTTTTCAGCAAGAGCCCTTGCTTCTGTTAGAAGTTCCTCCATAGGAATACTTCTGTATTTGCCCCTTACCTTGGGAATAATGCAGTAGGTGCAGTGCTTATCACATCCTTCAGCAATCTTGAGGTAATTGAATAGACCACCTGTGGTCATGACTCTCTTTAGGCCACCATGAACTTCTTTATCAACATCATCGAAATAGTTCTTGTGGTGAAAAGATCTATTACCAGCAACAGTTTGCTCAATAGCCTCCACAATCTTGTCTGTGGAAGTAACTCCAAGAATCTGATCCACCTCTGGAATTTCTTTTTCAACCTGTTCCTGGTAGCGCTGGCCTAGGCATCCTGTGATTATAAGAGCTTTGAGCTGGCCGGATGCACGACGCTCAGCCAGTTCCAGAATGGTGTTTATACTCTCCTGTGCCGCATCACCAATAAAGCAGCAGGTGTTTACAACTGCTGCTTCTGCTAAGTCCTCATCATCTGTAAAGCTGTGACCGTGCTGGGCAAGGAGCCCTAACATAACCTCGGTATCAACTCTGTTTTTGTCACATCCAAGTGACACAAATAATATCTTCATAAATTAGTTCTCTTGTGTTTCTGCCTCTGCGTTCTCAGCCTTCTCAGCCTGGGCCTGTGCAGCAAGAGCTTCTTTTTCCTCATCAGTAAGGATACGAAGCTGAGCCTGATTCATCTCATCAACAGCGATTGAGAGAGGCTTCTGCTTGTCCTTAACTCTTACCATTGGCTCGTCGCCTGCGATGAGCTGTCTTGCTCTCTTAGCAGTAGCCATAACTACTGAATATCTGGAGTTGATAACTGGCTGCTCGCCCTCCTCAACTTCCTTGTTTACTACATTCATAAGGTCTACATAAGAAGGATGTATCATTTATTTATTTCCTTTCCTGCGATAATACGCAATTCAAGCTCAAAAGCGATTATAACTCATTAAGCTCATTTCTGATAGTGTTTATAAAATCAAGATTTCTTGAAGGCGCCATATGGGCAGCTGATATTATATCGTGCACCTCTTCTACGCACTCATCAAGATCATCATTGACAACAATGTAGTCGTATTTTTCAATACCTACTGACTCTTCCTTGGCTCTTTGAAGCCTCTGGGCTATTACCTCTTCTGTCTCTGTACCTCTTCCAGTAAGTCTCTTTTTAAGCTCCGCTGCAGAGGGTGGCATTATGAAAAGAAGTACTGCCTCAGGATACTGCTCTTTTATCTGAAGAGCTCCCTGTATCTCTATCTCAAGGATGACGTCCTTGCCAGCATCAAGCTGCTGTTCAACAAACTTCCTGGGAGTGCCGTAGTAATGATCAACGTATCCTGCATGTTCTATAAGGCCATTTTCTTTTATGAGTTTTTCAAACTCTTCATTACTTACGAAGAAATACTCTCTTCCGTTTTCCTCACCAGGTCTTGGATTTCTTGTTGTTGCTGAAATTGAAAGGGCATATTTATCATATTTTGCTGTGAGGGCCTTCATTACTGTTCCCTTACCAGCTCCGGAAAATCCTGATACTACTATGATAATACCTTTTTGGTTTAACTGTTTACTCAATGTTCTGTATCTGCTCCCTAACCTTTTCGATGTCAGTCTTAAGGGCAATTCCTCTGTCAGATATCTTAAGATCTGTTGACTTACTAAGGATAGTGTTGGCCTCTCTGTTCATTTCCTGAGCAAGGAAATCAAGCTTTCTGCCAATTCCGTCCTTGTCATCTCCAACCTTAAGAGCATCTCTGGTTGCCTCTATATGGCTGCGAAGTCTTGTAAGCTCCTCGTCAACACATACCTTGTCTGCATAGAGAGTAACTTCCATTGCAAGGCGGTTTTCATCGATCTGCTTGTCCTCCAAAAGATCCTGGATCTTCTCTCTGAGCTTGCCCTTGTACTCCTCAATTATCTGTGGAGATCTCTCGGTAATAAACTCAACGTTTTCAAGCATTCCTGAGAGCTTTTCTGTAAGGTCCTTGGAAAGGAACTCTCCCTCTCTCTTTCTGGATTCCAAGAACTGTGCTCCAGCAAGATCAAGAGCCTTCTTAATTCCGCTCCAAACCTCTTCCTCATCAAGCTCTTCCTCTTCCATAGTGAAGACTTCTGGAAATCTTGATAAAACTGATATCCTCACATCATTATCAAGGCCAAAATCATCAGACATCTCTTTGAGGAAGTTATAGTATTCCTGCGCGATTGCCTTATTATATTTTACCTTGGATTCCGACTGAGAAAAATCCTCGTAGCTGATATATACATCAACCTTGCCACGCTTCATGTAGGATTTAAGTTCTGAACGTATAGCAGATTCAAATGCGTTGAACTTCTTGGGCATCTTGATGTTGATGTCCAGATACCTGTTGTTGACTGACTTGAGCTCAACTATATACTTGCGCTCACCTTCTGTAATCTCACTTCTGCCAAAACCAGTCATACTGCAGACCATAAGTAGGATTCCCCCTTGTATTTGGGATTAAAAATTTACACAAGTTATTATAATATAACGCTTATTTATGGTCAATGTCAATGAATTTTGTACCCACCTGGTGAATGGCATTTTCAAAAATAAAGCACCGCTTCCTAAGTAAGGAAAGCGGTGCTGTTTTTCTTAATTAAAGGCAGCTTGCGTAAGCCTTCTCTGCACCCTCTGTGCGGATCATCTTAAGGCCTTCTACTACCTTATCTGTAAGACCTGCGATCTTGTTAAGATCCTGATCCCACATCTTCTCATTTCCAAGAACAGCCTTTACAAGGTCCTCTTCTGAATCAGCTCTGTGATCATAGAAGAACTCAAGTGCCCATCTGTCATCACTTACTGTGTAAGTGTTGCCCTTAGGTCTCTTGCATACAAGACCTGCATCAGTAAGCTCCTGGATATCATTTGAATAGAAAGCAATATATGCAGAAAGTGACATTGTAAGGCAAACTGGGAGCTTGCCATTCTTGTCGATGTACTGAAGGAATGATGGCATATTTCTTGCCTTCCACTTACTTGTTGAGTTAAGTGAAATAGACATAAGCTCGTGGTTTACGAAAGGATTGTTGAAACGGTCCTTAACTGCTGCTGCGAACTGATTAAGATCGTTCTCATCAAGGTGGTCAACCAGTGTAGGAATAACCTCCTCGTTGAGCATCTTGTTCATGAAGCCTGAAATTGTTGCGTTCTGCATGCAGTCACGAACGATATCCTGGCCTGAAAGGTAAGCGCCAAGAACAAATCCTGTATGAGCTCCGTTAAGGATACGAACCTTGCGGTGCTTGTATGGCATTACATCTGGAACAACGTGAACGTTAACTCCAGCCTTCTTGAATGGAAGTCTGTCCTCAAGCCCCTCAGGTCCCTCGATGATCCATACACCAAAGATCTCGCCTACATCTATAAGCTCGTCGTGATAGCCGTTCTCAGCCTCGAGCTTTTCTACTTCCTTAGGATCACGGATCCTTCCTGGAACAATCCTGTCTACCAGAGTTGAGCAGAAAATGTTGTCATTATTTACCCAGTTCTTAAAGCCATCCTCAAGCTTCCACTGGTCAATGTACTGATTGACACACTTAAGGAGCTCTTTTCCGTTGTTATCAATAAGCTCGCAGGAAAGAACTACAATGCCCTTCTTGCCAGCCTTGTATCTTCTGTAAAGAACCTGTGTGAGCTTGCCAGGGAAGCTGGCTGCTGGCTGATCATCAAAATTGCAGGATGGATCATAAGCGATACCAGCCTCAGTTGTGTTAGAAGCGATAATATCAAGATCGTCGCTCTCAGCGATCTCCATGATCTTGTCGAATCCAGCCTTATCATATGGATTGAGGCAGCAGTCACAGGCTGAGATAACGCGCTTTGCGTCAACCTTTTGTCCGTTCTCGCTTCCTCTAAGATACAGTGTGTAAAGACCTTCCTGCTTGTTAACAAGGTCTGTAAGTCCCATTGAGATTGGCTGAACAAGAGCAACTTTGCCGTTAAACCCAGCCTTCTCGTTGGCAATATCAAAGAAGTAATCTACAAACGCACGCATGAAGTTTCCTTCACCAAACTGAAGGACTCTTATAGGTGCATCCTTAAGTACATATCCCTTGTACCCTGACTTCTCAAGAACATCATAGTTTAATAATTCCATCTGTGATCACCCTCCAAATATCTCTTCTCTTATGGAAGCAGAAATGTAACCGCTTACATTTCATCTTCCTAACATGTTTTCCTAATATTTGTTATACCAAATTATGTAAGCGTTTACAAGTGGATTTTTTAAACATTTTTCAGGATAAAAAAAGACGCCCGAAATCATCTGATTTCAAGCGTCCTATAGCTCTTTTTATTAAAAACATATCAAAGCTGATAAAAACCAACCTTCTTGTAAACCTTGCGAAGGGTCTTGTTTGCAATGTAAGAAGCCTTCTCTGCTCCCTCCTTGTAGACATTCTCAAGATATGCCTTGTCACCGATAAGGCGCTTTGCCTCTTCTCTGATAGGAGTAAGAGCCTCAACAACTGCCTCTCCTACTGCTGGCTTGAACACGCCGTAGCCCTGTCCTGCAAACTCTTTTTCAATCTCCTCAAAGCTCTTGCCTGTGATGGTTGAATAGATGTTCATAAGGTTTGCTACGCCTGGCTTGTTCTCCTTGTCGTAGCGTACACAGTTCTCCATGTCTGAATCTGTTACTGCTCTCTTGAACTTCTTGCGAATAACATCAGGCTCATCCATAAGGAATACGCAGCCGTTAGGATCGGACTTACTCATCTTGTCACCAGGAGTTGTAAGGCCATAGATCCTTGCTCCGGTCTTGGCAATGTATGGCTCAGGGATACGGAACACATCACCGTAGATGTTGTTGAAACGTTCTGCAATGTTTCTTGTAAGCTCAACGTGCTGCTTCTGATCCTCTCCTACTGGTACGTAGTGTGGTTGATACAGAAGTATATCTGCAGCCATAAGAGATGGATATGTGAAAAGACCTGCATTTATGTTGTCCTTGTGCTTCTCAGACTTATCCTTGAACTGAGTCATGCGAGAAAGCTCACCAAACATTGTGTAGCAGTCAAGAACCCATCCAAGCTGGGCATGTGCAGGAACATGAGACTGAAGGAAAAGAGTGTTCTTCTCAGGATCAAGTCCACATGCAATATAAAGAGCAAGCATCTCAAGGGAACGTCTTCTAAGTTCCTTGGGGTCCTGTCTTACTGTTATCGTGTGAAGGTCAGCCATAAAGTAGTAGCACTCGAATTCATTGACACGATCCGCCCAGTTCTTGATGGCTCCCAGATAATTACCTAAATGTAAATCTCCACTTGGCTGAATGCCAGAGAGCATTATCTTCTTTTCTGATTCCATACCAAAAAACCTCCGAAAAACCAAATAAATACTAGGTCTAACTATATCAGTATTTGTCGCTTTAATCAAGTAACTTGTGGTATACTGTTCTTTGTTAACTTTTATAAAAGAGGCTTTATTATGGCATTTGATGGAATTACAGTTGCAAATTTAAAAAGAGATTTTGAAAATCTCCTTGTAGGAGGTCGTATATACAAGATTGCCCAGACAGAGAGCGATGAACTTTTTATCACAGTCAAGCTCTCCTATGAGGTTGCAGAACAATATGGCATCAAGCAGACAAGGCTGGTGCTGTCATCTGATGCATCCCTTCCTCTCGTGTACCTTACTGATGAGACAAAAGCATCTCCCATGACTGCGCCAAACTTCTGCATGCTCCTTAGGAAGCATATCCAGAATGGCCGCATCACATCTGTATCTCAGCCTGGAGGACTCGAGAGGATAATCCGCTTTGAGATTGAGCACCTTGATGAAATGGGTGATCTTCGTCATAAAGTTCTTTTGATCGAGATCATGGGCAAATATAGCAATATCATCTTTACAGATGAGCAGGATGTTATCATTGACTCTATCAAGCATATCCCTGCATCTGTAAGCTCAGTCAGAGAGGTTCTTCCAGGCCGCACCTACTTTATCCCAAGTCAGGACAAGGCTAATCCTCTTGAAACTACAGCAGATGAGTTTTCATCTCTTGTACTGGGTAAGCCCATGCCTGTGTTTAAGGCAATCTATTCAAGCTACACCGGACTTTCTCCTATTATTGCGCAGGAGATCTGCTACAGGGCTTTAGTTGATGCAGATAAGCCCGCCAATGCTCTTTCTACCTCAGAGTCCATATCTGTGTACAGGGCCTTTGACGTCATTATGGAGCATGTAAGAGAAGGCTCTTTTGTCCCTGCCATCTACTACGACGGGGATGCTCCAAAAGAGTACTCTTCCATTCCCCTTAGCATCTATGGCTTTGACCTTAAAAATGCAAACGCCCCTTCCGTAGAGTCTTCTGTTCCAGGTATCAGGGTCATTTCAGATATTTCAGCGCTTATATCCCAGTACTACGCTGAAAAGAACGTGGTAACAAGGATCAAGCAAAAGTCTGTGGACCTTAGAAAGATCGTTCAGACCACTCTTGAGAGGAACGTAAGAAAGTACGACCTGCAAAGAAAGCAGATGGCTGACTGTGACAAAAAGGACAAATACAGGGTTTACGGAGAACTTCTTAACACCTACGGCTATAGCGTTAATGAGGGCGATAAGTCCATTACCGTCAATGATTACAATACAGGAAAAGACATAACGATTCCCTTAGATCCCACCCTGTCAGCCAGAGAAAACGCTAATAAATACTTTGATAAGTACACCAAATTAAAGCGCACTGCTCAGGCCCTTGAGGAGCAGATGAAGGAAGTTTCTGAGACCATTGAGCAGCTTGAGTCCATTGCTACTTCCCTTGATATAGCAAAAAAAGAAGCTGACCTTGCCCAGATCAGGCAGGAACTCTCTGAAAGCGGATATATCAAGTCCCACGTTACCGGCAAAAACGGCCGCAAGGAAAAAATCACCAGCAGGCCCTTCCACTACCTAAGTAGCGACGGCTTTGATATCTACGTTGGAAAGAACAATATACAGAACGATGAACTCACCTTCAAGACTGCAAACGGCGGCGACTGGTGGTTCCACGCTAAAAAAATCCCCGGCTCACATGTAGTTCTTTTAACCGGGGGAAAGGAAGTTCCAGACAGAGCCTTTGAGGAAGCTGCAGCCCTTGCTGCCTACTATTCAAAGGGCAAAGTTCAGGAGAAGGTTGAGATTGACTATCTAAAGAGAAAAGACGTCAAAAAACCAAATGGCGCAAAGCCAGGTTTTGTGGTCTATTACACCAACTACTCCATGGCCATTGCGCCAGATATTTCATCTCTTAAGCTTATTAGTGACTGATACTTATTTCGTGATAAGAATAGCTGTAGTTCTAGGACCAAGGTCTATTTTGCCCTGGTCCTTTATTTTATACTCTTTTCCAGTGTCTGTAGAAATGTCTAAAGACCTGAAAGCCAGGTACCATTTCTTTTCCTTGGGGATAACGGGAAGTTCAAAAGTATGACTCTCCCAATGGGCATTTACTGCCACATATATAAATGCATCCTTCCTTGTACCATACTTCTTGTGGTCCTCTGCGAACATGTAGGCAAATGCCAAATCATGAGCGTTTTCATCAAACTCCCAGGGCTTTAGTGAATGGAAAGAAAGCTCAGGATAGCCTGTGCCATTTTCACCAAAGTTAAACTTGCTGCCCATAAGAACAGGGTGCGATCTCCTAAAGGCTATAAGTCTCCTTACATAGTCAAACAGATCTTTGTTCCTGTCCTTATCAAGAAGCGACCAGTCAAGGTAAGAGATCTCATTGTCCTGACAATAGGCGTTATTGTTGCCATACTGGGTATTTGCAAACTCATCTCCTGAAAGGAGCATTGGTATCCCTCTGCTGGTAAGTAGGATGGTCATCATATTCTTCATCTGCCGAAATCTCAGGTCCAGGATTTCAGTATCAGAAGTATCTCCCTCTACTCCGCAGTTCCAGCTATCATTGCAGTCAGTACCGTCTCTATTGTCCTCACCGTTGGCCTCGTTGTGCTTGTCATTGTAGGAAACCAGGTCATACATGGTAAAGCCGTCGTGACAGGTGACAAAGTTGATGGATGCAGCAGCGCTTCTTGTGCCGTACATGTCATTAGAGCCCCTTATTCGCCAGATAAGCTCAGGCATGTTCTCAGCTCCGCCCTTTATAAAGCGCCTAAGGCAATCCCTGTATTTTCCGTTCCAGTCAGACCATCTGCCCCAGGACGGGAATGTTCCAACCTGATACAAACCTCCAGCGTCCCAGGCTTCTGCTATCAATATGCATTTTCCAAGTACTGCATCGTGAGCTATGGCATCAAGAAGTGGTGGATCCATCATTGGAGAGCCGTCTCTATTTCTTGAAAGAATGGATGCAAGATCGAACCTGAAGCCGTCCACATGATACTCTGAAACCCAGTACCTTAGGCAATCCAAAACCACATTCCTTACAACAGGATTGTTGCAGTTCATGGTATTTCCACACCCGCTGAAATTGTAGTAATGGCCCTCAGGTGTAAGAAGGTAATAGGTCCTGTTATCAACTCCCTTATAGGAGATATATGGACCATCTTCATTACCCTCAGCTGTATGATTAAACACCACATCAAGTACCACTTCTATTCCGCTTTTGTGAAGCCTTTTAATAAGGCCCTTAAGTTCATCAGCTTCCATTCCAAAGGGGGCTGACGCAGCATATCCAGCCTTTGGCGCAAAAAAGTCTACGGTAGAATATCCCCAGTAGTTGTAGAGCCTTTTTCCGTCGACCACTCTGCTGTTTTCGAACTCGTCAAACTCAAAGATTGGCATCAGCTCTATGCAGTTTACCCCAAGTTCTTTAAGATATGGGAGCTTTTCGACAATTCCAGCGAAGGTTCCATTTCTTTTAACCCCGCTGCTATCATGCTGGGTAAAGCTTCTTACATGCATCTCGTAGATCACAAGGTCGCACTGCCTTTTCTCAAGGGGCTTGTCACCCTCCCAGAGATAGTCCTGTCTTATGATCTGACCTCTATATTTAAACTGCGAATTTGGATTTGGTTTTATGCCCCAGATTGATCTGCCAGATACAGACTTGGCGTAGGGGTCCAAAAGAACTTTTGATTTATCAAATAGCTGCCCTTTCGAAGGGTTGTATGGCCCATCAAAACGATAGCCGTACTCTGTGGTCTCAATATCGATCCCATAGATCAGCATGGTATATACATTTCCAATCCTGAATTCATCAGGAAATGGAATCTCAACAAAGGGCTTCTCCTGCCCATGATGGTACAAAACAAGAGTGCAGCTTGTAGCCTCTTTTGAAAAGATACTGAAATTAACTGCGCCGTCTTCACAGAGGCTTGCTCCAAAGGGAAATACTCTGCCAACACGGTAGGCAAGGCCCTTTATGGTATTAGTGGGAAAAGTATCTATCAGCTTCATAAGCCCTTATCCCTCATGTTGTAGTTGGTATCCTCATCTATCATCTTCAGCATGATCTCAGCAAATATGGGATCAAACTGGGTACCTCTTCCCTTTTCTATCTCAGCTCTTACAACTTCCTGAGGAAGGCTCCTTCTGTAGCTTCTGTTGCTGGTCATGGCATCATAGGCATCTGCTATGGCGATGATCCTTGCCATCTCCGGGATATCTTCTCCCATGAGCCCTTCAGGATATCCCTTACCATCAAATCTCTCGTGGTGCCATCTGGCGCCAATTGAAAGCTCTGGCATATCCTGTATATTGGAAAGAATTGCTGCTCCCTTCTCAGGGTGGGTCTTAATAATGGCATATTCATCGTCATCTAGCTTACCATTCTTATTGATGATAGCATCAGGAATTCCAATCTTACCAACATCGTGCAAAAGGCCGGTGATATAAATTCTCTGAAGAGCTGATACGTCGTATCCGGCTCGTCTTGCTATCTCAGCAGAATAGTCTGCAACTCTCACTGAATGGCCATTGGTATAGGTATCCTTGGCGTCAATGGCAGCTGCAAGGCTCTTAACGATACCAAGAAACAGCTCTTCATTCTGCCTGCTCTTTTTCTCAACTTCGCTATAAAGGTCCTTTTGAAGCCTGTTAAGTTCTATGCAGTGAGTTACTCTGAGAACAAGTATCTTAGGAGCAAAAGGCTTTCTGATAAAGTCCTTGGCTCCAAGCTCAAGGGCTTTTTCCTCGATATCTCCGTTCTCATTGCCAGTAAGGAAAATAACAGGGATCTCTTCTTTTCCAAGCTCTCTTTCAATATCCCTAAGTGCCATATAGGTCTCAATTCCGTCCATATCAGGCATCATAACATCTAAAAGAATTATGTCAGGAGTCTGAACCTTTATATAGTCAAGAAGCGCCTTACCCGAAGTTAAGGGCGCAACAGACATGCCTTCTTTTCCAAGAATGCCTCTGACAAGTGTTATGATAGAAACATCATCATCTACGATGGCTATCTTATACTCCATTCATTATCCCTTTATATATGAGACAATACCTTCGCAACCTATATAATTAATTTTATCTTGTAAATAAAAATGTCGCAATACCATTAAAACAATGATATTGCGAACCAAAATCCTACAAGTACTATAAGGAATAATATATTTGCCAGTGTGAACATTCCAAAGTATTTGCCTGTATTATCAGGAAATTCCTTGGTGTAGGCCTTAAAAGAGATAAGACTCGCCATAGATGCAATGAGCGTTCCAAGTCCTCCAACGTTAACTCCCACAAGAAGGGATGTGTAGTTAGTTGTAAACCCAGAAAGCATAAGGGTTGCTGGAACGTTACTGATAAACTGGCTAAGTACAACTCCTATGGCGAACTCCCTGTCAGTTAACACTGTTCCAAGGAAATCACTTATATAGTCTATCCTGCCCATATTACCGGTAAAAATGAAAAAGCCAATAAAAGTAAGGAGCAAAATGTAATCAGCACGTAAAAGGATCTTAAAATCCATTCCACCAACTATCACAAGAACTATGATAGCAAACACATACCATGGGATAACTCTTACCACAGTTAAAAGAGCTACTGCAAAAAGCACTGCGTAGATTATTATCTGGGTCCTGCTTCCAAATCTGCTGGTAATGGAGTTTTCTTTTGTGTTTGAAAGCTTCTCTTTTCTTCCTGGCAATGTAAAAAGACAGGCAAAGAGTAAAACTGCTGATATCAGGCTATATGGAAGCATTGTCAGTATAAAGGATGAAAGTTTCATGCCTGTAAGCCCGTACAGATATAGATTCTGTGGATTACCAATGGGCGTAAGCATACTTCCAAGGTTAGCTGCAATAGTCTGAAACACAACTACAGGGATCATCAGATCTTCCCTCTTGCAGCTACTAAGGATCATGATAGCCAGTGGAACAAAGGTTATAAGTGCCACGTCATTGGTGATAAGCATGCTTCCTATAAAACACATGAACACCAAAACCACTGCCAGTTCAAATCCATTTTTAACCTTTGATAAAAGAGCTATGGCGATCCTCTCAAACACCGAGTTCTCTTTAAGTCCCTGGATTATTACCATTAGTCCCCACAGGATTCCTAGGGACCTGAAATCAATATATGAAATGTATGTCCTGTCAGGACGAATGAAAAAAGCTGAAATGATAGCAAGTATCCATGCTATGCACAGCACTTTATCAAGTCTTTTTATCTTACTTTTAATACCACTCACAATTACTAACTTCCTTAAACCAAATTCTTATTTAAAGCACTCAGGGATCTCTTTTACTCCTCTTGCCCTGCAGATTGCTGATGTTGGTCCCTTGAAGCTAATAGGGTTTCCATCTATATCAGTCACCTTGCATCCAGCTTCCATGGCAATGAGAGCCGCTGCAGCATAGTCCCACAGCTGTATCTTAAGCTCAAAGTAAAGACCAACTCTTCCCATTGCTACGCAGCACATATCCCAGGCAGCTGTTCCTGACCTTCTAAGATCAACACACAGAGGGAGCAGCTTTTTTCCAATGTCAAAAGACCTATCTCGAAGTTCCTCATAATATGGCGCTGTTCCAAAAACGGAAAGCTGATCAGATAAAGGAGCGTCTGAAGACATTATTCTTTCGCCATTAAGGAACGCTCCCTGCCCTTTAGTTGCATTAAACATCATATCGTCGTATGGATTGTAAACTACTGCCATATAAGGCTTACCATCCTTTAAAAGACCTACTGAAATAACTGAAGGTCTGTACTCATATATAAAATTAGATGTTCCGTCAATTGGATCAATGACAAAGCAGTATCCGCTTTCCATCTTGGAAGTAAACACATCCTGTCCATCTTCCTCACCAAGAAACTCCGCTTCTGGAAGGACGTTCTTTAGTTTCCCCATCAAAAAAGCCTGGATCTTCTCATCCATCTCAGTACAGAAATTTGCGTGTCCCGCTTTTTCCATGATCTTAGGACGCTTTGCAGATAGGAGTATATCTCCCGCTTCTTTTACAACTTTAATAATCTCTTCTATGTTCATTTCAAATTCACCTCGAGAACTTATTATAGTTTTTAGGTAATTTCTTATCAAGTCCAAAAAACCCGGCCACTTAATGTGGTCGGGTCTTTAGTCAAACTATATTATTTCTCTTCTTTTTTCTTTCTCTTGATAAATACCATTGAGAAAGCAATTGCAGCTGCTACGATGATTGTAATTACGCTTCCAAGAATGCTTGTATCAGATGTACCAGCTCTTCTTGCACCGAGAACTGCAGGAGCATCGCCTGCAACAGGTCCTCTTACTGCGCCAAGTACTGCTGCTGCAGGAGCTGCAGATACAGGAGTATCTACTGTTGTAGGTGTATCTGGTGTATCATCATCGTCGTCATCGTCTCCACCACCAGTAGTACCAATTGTAAGTACTCCCTTTGCAAAATCTGGTGTGTAGTTCATGAATACGCTTCTCATAACTTCATCGGTTGAGAATATTACTGGTTGAACTCTCTCTTCAAGCTGTACCCCATCAAGCCTGAGGTTCTTTGGCTCTATCTGAGGTCTTACATTAGACTCTGGAAGAGTTACACTGATAGCATACTTTCCACCAGCAGCCTCTCCTTTTTCACGATCAAATATATAATATTCCTCAAAGAAGGCTGCTATAGCATCTTTATTTGGTATATCTTTTCCTACAAGGCCTGAAATAGTAGCAGTAAACTTAGGATCTGATGCTCCATATGGCTTGTACTTGTCATCAGCAGTAAACAAGATGACAGCAGGAGTGATTGTAAGTCCACCGATTTCAACACTGTCCTCAGGCTGTGAAGTTGTTTCTATTGCTTCACGCAGAGCACTCTCATCACCTTGTGTTACGGTACGAACATTATCTACTACTTCAATCTTCACCTGATCAGCAAGATCATATTCCTCACCATCAATAGTAGTTTTAACTGTCATATTCTTTTTATTGAGGAATACTGCATAATAATCACAATCTGTACCTTTTCCACCGGTAATATACAAATTATCGATTACTACATTCATTCCATCAATAGTATCTGGAACTGCATCAAGCTTTGTCCACTCATCACCTAAAGGAGTCTCGCTTCCTTCCTCAGCATTAACAATGAGGACTCCTGCGTTGATCAATGTTGTAAGTATTTTTTCACCAGCTTCTGCTGCTTTCTCAAGTATTGTCTTTTCTGCATAAACAGCAACATTAAGATTAGCTGCCTGTTCTACACCTGTATACTGACGAGTTACTTGAGCGCCCTCGCCATCTGCACTAAGCTTTACATAGATCACATATTTGTTTTCTGGAGAACGCTTAGTAACGATGATATCGCCATATTCCTTGGTTATGATATAGTTCTCAGGCTTCGTATTTGAATTTAATGCTGTAAATTTTGTATCGTCTTTATCATTATCATCAAATACGTTTTCTTTCAGACCTTCACCGCCATCACGAGTTCTTGATCCTTTAAATACAATCTTGTCTGAATCAATACCCTCACCAGCAACGAAGCCTTCGTGCTTATCGCCTGAGTCAACAGTCACAGAAGCTGTAATTGTTTTAGCATCTGTCTGCTTGGAATTATCTGCTGTAAGAGCTTTACCATCAAATTCCTTTGAAATGGTAGATGAAGTAAGCGTAACAGTTCTAGGTGTAATTGAAAGTTTTCCAAAGATTGCTGTAATCTTTGTTGCTTTTCCATTTGTAGTTACAACTGTTCCATCTTCATTAACTAAATATTTATAAGTAGCTTCTGTAGATTTGTCTTTTACAAAAATCTCAGTGAACTTATTGTTATAGTCAACGGTATCAGTAACATTTTTTACATTTCCTGAAAGCGTTATTCCAGTAACAACAAGATTTTGATTTCCTTTATTGTCATAAGTAAATGCTACATTTTCAGCATTATAGTTATGAGTGTTACCATCATATGCCCAGGACTGGTTCTTAGAAGTAACTATTATGTCAAGATTAATATCATCTCTGCTGAAGTAAACAAGGAGATTGATCTTCTCACCATTTGGTCTTACCAGTCCATTCCAGTTCTGACGGTAGTTACCTTCAGCAACTGTATATCTAACGCCGTCTTTCATGAACTTGTTCGAGAACTTAGTCTCTGTCTTAGTAACATTAGTCTCATACTGAAGATCATTATCTTGGCTAAATTTAGCACTGTTCACTACAGATACGTTAGCAGTTTCATTTGCCTTGAGCTGAAGTGTATAATCTACTTTCTTGTAATAATTTGCTTCAGATGTTCCATCCTCATTCATATGGAAGAAAGATCCGTCTTCGCCCTGAATAATGTAATGAACAGAATATTCAACATTCTTAGCCCATTGTGCATAGAGAGTCAAGTGCTCTTTAAGCGCAATCTTTTCATGGCTATTTGCAGGATAAACAACTTCACCTGCAGGAGTTGTGCTCCAACCAAGGAATGTATAGCCTTCACGCGAAGTACCAAATGCACTCTCAAAGCTTCTTACATCATAGGTTTTTGAGTCCTTATTTAATCTAATCTTCTGATCTACTTTGTCTTCAAGCCCACTATCAGTATAGTTTGCAACATAAGTAACAGATCCTGTAGGATAGCCATCAATATGGTATCCATCACTCTGCTTCTTGTAAACATACCAGGTAATATCTTCCTCGTTTATGCTGCTTGAGTATATTTTATGAAGATATTCTTCAATCAGATCTTTTGGTCGGGAAATTATTTCTTTATTTACTCTGTTGGAATTTCTATCATCAGATCTGTCATAAACATTTCCATTACCATCTTTGTTAGCTACAAACTTAAGTGGAGTAGCGGTTCCTTCCCAGCTATAATACTCACTATCTGAAATTGGATAATAATCTCCCTTAGGCTGGCCAGATGAATCGCCAGGAATTCCCTTACTATCTGTAAGAAGATAGAAATGTACAGTCTGTGAAGTAATCTTATCCCATACAGCATATAGATTAACTACACCATTTATTTCTTTTGTCAGATTCGAAACATTCTGCTTATCTGTGTAAGCTACTACTTTTGATCCTCTAGATGTAGCCCATCCCTTGAATTCATAGGAATCGCACTCATATGAATTCTTTGTCAAATTCTTTGACTCATCATACTTAAGAGTCATATCACCCATAGTTCCAGTTACTTTTTCATTTGCTGGAGCATTCTTATGGAACTTAATAGTGTACTGAATAGGATCATATGTAGCAATATACTTTACGTTACCCTCATTATCTGTAACTGGATCACTCCACTCTTTAAATTCATATCCCTCACGAGTTGGAGTTTCTCCCTCGTAATCATCAGTACTGTACTCATATGAAGCATATATTTTCTTGCTATCCAGAATTGTCTTTTCATCCCAATCCAAGAAGACTAAGTTTACTTGCTTCTCATCTTCCCAGATTGCATAAAGATCAGTAGGATTTGTCTTAGATACAGTAATGGTGCTTCCTTCTATTTCTACTACTTCACCTTGTTCATTCTTCATTCCCCAGCCTTTGAATGTTGCATAAGGCTTTGCATCCTTGTCAGTAGGATATGTTGTCTTATATGTATAAGTTGTTGTTGTCTCAGTTTCTGAATGAGCTGTCCATGGAACATTAACAGTATCTACTATCTTTTCAGGATCGCTACCAAAGTTGCTGTGGTAATATACGGTAGCATTATTCAGGAAATCCTGAGTAAAGTTGCTTACATAGTCAAAACCAAACTCAGCCTGTGTAGCCCAATGTGCATCAATGCAACGGTAAAGAGCATCAATGTTCTTGGTATCCTTTGTAGGATCGCACACCATAGTATATGGGTTTGGATTTCCAGTAAGTTCAACCTTAAATGTAATCTTCTCATCAACTTCGAAAGCTCTGTCTCTTGAATATCTGAACTCATAATAGTCCTGACCTTCGTAGAAGTCCTTTTTAACAGATTCTTCTACTTTCATTTCATGGAAATCTGGTTCAATTCCAATCTTTACAGAAACTGTCGCATGTTTCTCATAGTTATCAAAATCTTCTTTTTCAAATCCAAGGTCAATATGATGAGATGTTGTCTTGGTTCTATCATTTTTCTTGAATACAGCATAGATAGAATTTTTAACATCTGAAGCTTTAATTCTTCCAGTTTTTCCGTTTTTGTCCTTATAATGCAAGTAAGGATATTTGTTTATTACACTAGTTTCAACGGCAATTTTTGTAATTTCATAATATTTATCATCATATTTAAAAGAGAACCCTAAAAAAGCGTATCCATCTGGTGCAGTCACACGCCTTCTTATCTGTTCAAGGGATGTATCATCACCAGAAACAGATACTTTTATTTCTTCCCTTCCTGGAATAGCATTTCTATTCTCATCGACCAAAGAAATATTAAAAGATCCATAGCCGCTTCTAACACCTGAATTTGATGACACAGTTACAGCATAGATTGAAAAGTGATCTGTTTTGATGGTAATGTCTGTCTCATCACCTGAAAGAACATCAGAAACCAGCGCTGCATTCTCAATGTCATCTGTCACATGATAAACAGACAGAGATGTATCCTCTGCCTCAGCTGCATCAACTGATTCAAATGTAACTTCAACATCGCCATCAGGCTGAACATAATAATTATTATCAGGATCACCTTCAGATTCTGAATAAATATTGATATCAAAAGAGATTGTCTCCTCGACATTTACATTGTCGCCGGTCTCTTCATCTAGAAGTTCCTT
>Ga0256405_10002733_pt1 | contig 38986 bp, 36 predicted proteins | sample RumenRJG_02DNA_FD_189096 | JGI IMG/M metagenome (GOLD analysis project Ga0256405, IMG submission 189096) | Bovine rumen microbial communities from Lethbridge, Alberta, Canada - RJG_02 | ecosystem: Host-associated > Mammals > Digestive system > Stomach > Rumen | place: Canada: Alberta... | reverse complement strand
CTATAAATGCTACGGTAGCTGGAGTCCCAGCTAAAGTGTTGCATTATAACCGGCCAGGCCATTTTGTTGGTAGTCGTTGGCCGTTATCGTGGAAAGAGAACGAAGGATGAAGAAACGTATCTTTATTTCCATGCATTATCTTGAATTAGGTGGAGCTGAGGCTGCACTTATTGGGATGCTGCAATCAATGGATTACCATCGTTATGATGTGGATTTATTCTTGCATAGTCATCAAGGTGAGATGATGCAGTTTATTCCTAAAGGAGTTAATCTCCTACCTGAGATCAAGGAATACGCCATGATAGAGAAACCGATGGCAATAGCTTTAAAGGCAGGCTGCTTTCGCGTTGTGCTGGCAAGACTCAAAGCAAAAAGCCTGTTCAACCGATATCTGAAAAGGAAGGGGTTGAAAGAAAGTACGGCGGCATTTCAATATGTTGGTAATGCTGTGACGCCAGTCCTTCCATCTTTGGAGTATTTAGGCGAGTATGACTTGGCTGTTAGTTTTTTGAATCCTCATAATATTGTACGTGACAAGGTAAAGGCGAAGAAAAAGATTTGTTGGATTCATACCGATTATACTCGTATTGACATAAATACAGAATTGGAATTGCCAGTCTGGGCAAGTTATGATCACGTGATCTCTATCTCACCTGATGTAACAAGGACCTTTTTGCAAGTGTTTCCATCATTAAGAGATAAAATTGTGGAAATGGAGAATATTCTTCCCGCAGATTTTATTAGGAAACGGTCCGACGAATTTGATGCAAGTACGGAAATGGTAGGAGATGGCGTGAAAATATTGTCTGTCGGTCGTTTCTGTGAGGCAAAGAACTATGATAATGTTCCAGATATTTGCCGGCGTATCCGTGAACAGGGTATTAACTTGTACTGGTTCCTAATCGGTTATGGTGATGATTCGCAGATTCGCCAACGTATTTATGAGGCAGGCATGGAGGATTATGTCATAATCTTAGGGAAACGTACTAATCCTTATCCGTATATTAAAGCCTGTGATATTTATGCCCAGCCATCTCGTTATGAGGGGAAATCTGTAACTGTACGTGAAGCTCAGATACTTTACAAACCTGTGGTTGTAACTGATTATCCTACAGCAAAGAGTCAGATCAACAATAATATAGATGGTGTCATTGTGCCTATGGATAATGTTGGCTGTGCTAGAGGTATGGTAGATTTTATTCGAAATATTGATTTACAGCAGAAGATTGTGAATTATCTGCACAATTATGATTTTGGTAACAAGGGTGAACTAGATATATTATATAAGTTATTGGATGAATAATAAGCGAATAGTATATTTGGATGTTGTTAGAGTTGTGGCATGTTTAATGGTCATTATTCAACATTCTCCTATGCCAAGTTTTGGAGATGTTAATTCTTCTTTGTATTCAGCGACTTATTTTCTTTCATATCCTTGTGTCCCGTTGTTCTTTATGGTAAGTGGGGCTTTGCTGTTGCCAGTGGAGAATTCTTCTTCAGGTTCCTTGTTGTTTATTCGGAAGAAATTGTCAAAAATCCTTTTTCCTACTTTATTTTGGACATTCTTCTATTTTTTAATTAGAATCGTAAAAGACCAACCAATAGAGTGGATAAATATACTCTCTATTCCTTTTTCTCCACAGGGCCATGGGGTTTTGTGGTTTATGTATGTATTAGCTGGGCTTTACCTTATTGCCCCCATTATCTCCCACTGGTTGAGACAATCCTCAAAAAAAGAGTTGGAATTTTATTTGGTATTATGGTTTATAACACTATCATTCACTCATCTTGACAGTGTACTTCAGATTTCTGAGGGTTATTATAATGCGTTGTGTTATTTGGGTGGCTATATCGGATATTTTGTGTTGGGTTATTATCTTCACACATATAAAAAGGATCTTGGGGGGGGTAAATTCCTGTTTACTATTATATTACTAATTGTTCCTATAATAATATATGGGACATGTAAGTATATAGGGATGGAGGTGGCTTTCTCTGCATACCTCTCTTTGTTTACGGCATCAATGTCTATTTCATGGTTTATTGGTATTGAGATGTTAATGTCTAAATATCTTTTAGTGGATGATATGGCTCATGTTGTTGAAATTATTTCAAACTTAAGTTTTGGGATATATTTGATGCATATTTATTTCCTGACAGAGATTTCTTGGAAGTTATGTGATTATCTGCAGTTAATTGGAGTCTTGCAGATATTATTGACGGTAATGGTTACATTTGCTTTGAGTTTTCTTGTTTCATGGATGATTAGTAAATTGCCATATTCACAATTTTTAATTGGTTACAAACAAAAGAAATGATTCCTAAGATTATACATTATTGTTGGTTTGGACGTGGCGAGAAACCAGAATTGGCTGTAAAATGCATTGATTCTTGGAAAAGATACCTTCTTGATTATGAACTGAAAGAGTGGAATGAAGATAACTTTGATATTACTCAGAATCAATATGTGTGTGAAGCATACGAAAATCGGAAGTTTGCTTTTGTGACAGATTATGTAAGACTCTATGCCATTTATACAGAAGGTGGCATATATATGGATACGGATGTCGAAGTAGTTGGTAGTTATAATCAGTTCCTACATCACCATGCCTTCTCTGGCTTTGAGACGGATGGCAATGTACCCACAGGTATGATGGCGGCAGAAAAAGGCTCTGTGTGGGCAAAAGAGTTGTTGGATCAATATCAAGAAAGAGTTTTTGTGCAGTCGGATGGCAGTTTTGATATGACTACTAATACAACGGTAATCACTAATTATATGTTGAGGAAAGGTTTGATGTTAAATAATCAGTACCAAGATTTCCCCGGGTTGTGTACAATGTATCCTGCAGACTTTTTTTGTCCCAAAGATCATCGCACTGGAAAGATTAGATGTACTAAGAATACAGTTTGTATCCATCATTTTGCAGGTTCATGGCTAAATCATAGCTTTTGGGCCGATCTCCGCCATAATATTAAAACGATATTGGTAAAAATATGCGGAGAAAAGCCCATTGTTTTTTTATCAGATATAATAACCTTGAGAATATTTAAATAAAATGGAATTCCTAAAACCATTTGCAGAATATTATTTTTATGTTTATTTGTTGATAGTCGTTATTATGACTGTCAACCAATTCCATATTTTGAAAGAAACGAAAGGATATGCGATTATTTCAAGACAGTATGACTATAGACCGATGGTTGTTTTTACTATCTTCTATATCATTTTTTATGGATTTCGTCCTCTTTCAGAATTTTTTGGTGATACTGTCAATTATAAAAGAGGCTATGAGCTCCTTCAAGATTTTGGTGTTTTTAATATGCGTGGAGATGAAGAAGCTTCCAATGATGTGCTTTTTCGTGCTTTTGAAAAACTATGTGCAAAAACGGTTGATATACATGTCTGGTTTGCAATTATTATGTTTTTCTACATGATGATGATGTTGGCTGGATGCAAAAAGATCGACTATCGGCATGGTGCTTTACTTATGCTGTTTTGTATTGGCTCATTTCAATTTTATACTTATTCTATTAATGGAATTAGAAATGGGGTGGCATGTAGTTTTGTAATTATGGCTATAGCCTGCCTCTGTAAAGAAAAAAAAATATGGGCCTTGGTCTTATCAATCATTGCGATAGGTTGCCATAAATCTGCAGCATTACCAGTCTTTGCAATGTTTTTTACTTATTATGTGAGTAAACCAAAGTATATGTATATAGCATGGCTTTGGGCTATTGTAGTGAGTTTGGCTATTGGAGGTTATATTGATAATTTATTGTCTACAATGAATTATGATGATCGGATGGCAAATAATCTCCAGAAAAATGTTGCAGATGGAGTTGTGCTTGAACATCGTTTCCGATGGGATTTTTTGCTTTATAGTTCTATGCCAATCTTATTAGGATGGTATACCGTATTTAAGCGTAAATTTTTCAATAAAACTTATATAATCCTTTTGGGAACCTATATTTATGCAAATGCCTTTTGGGTATTGGCAATCAGAGCTATCTTCTCAAACAGAATTGCTTATCTTTCATGGTTTATCTATCCAATTGTTTTGGCTTATCCTTTGTTGAACTTTCCTGTATTTAAAAAAAATCATAGTAAAAAAACGGCATGGATTTTATTGGGACATTTTGGTTTTACGATGATTCTATGGTTGTTAGGTAAATAGATCCTTTAATTATTATGTCTGAAAAGAAGATCTTTTATGGAATTGATTATTGCAAATTGTTATGTGCAATCTTGATTGTATTTATGCATACAGTTAGGGGACATTCCGAACTAGTATATTGGATTCGAGATGTTATAACTACAATTGCCGTTCCATATTTTTTTATCGTTTCTGGCTTTTTCTTTGGAAGAAATATTTCATTGACGGAGGGGACAGATTCCTTAAAATATACAAAGAAGTATTTTAAGCGGTTATTTGTCCTATATACAGCGTGGAGTGTACTCGTTATCCCCGTTTCGTTATTATGCATAAATGTGAGATATCCCGAAAGTTCTGTGTTTTTCCGGATCATATATTTAATTCGAATGTACTTTCTAAGTGGTAGCTGTGGAATATATTGGTATATTCTTGCACTTCTTATTAATTGTTGGGCGTTATATTTTGTGTATATAAAGAAAATACCAATGTTATGGCTTTTGGGGGGGGGCAATATTATTTTTTGTAATAGGCGTCTTGTATGATAGTTACTATTTTAAAGATATGTTGTTTTTTGAACTTATCCATGTTATTTTTAGTTCTACAAATAATTTCCTTAATACGGGACTTATTTATATGCTTATAGGATTTTTCTTTGCTTCCCATCGAATATTGATTAAGAAGCTCATTCTCATACCTGTTTTCATTATTTTTATTTTATTACGATCATGGGAATGTGGCCATTCAATCTTTCAGTTTATGCAATTGTTTTTGGCTGTATTACTTTTCTTGATTACAGTTCAGATTGGATGGGGTGATATTTTGTCATCAAAATGGTCGCGCAGACTTAGTATGGCCCTTTATCTGGAACATTTCCCAATATTAATTATTTTGGATTATTATTATCGAATTAATTCTTTTTTGATTGTGTTTTTTATGATGCTCACTATTTGTGTGGTATTGTATTTCTTAATGCGTAAATTCTTACCTAACGCAATCTTTAAAATGTTCTATGCAGAAAGTAAATAATTTAAATAAAACACTTACAGTTTTTACGCCAGCATATAATAGAGCCCATACGATTTGGCGGACATATGAAAGTCTATGTCGTCAGACGTGTAAAGATTTTGAATGGCTTGTTGTTGATGACGGTTCTACTGATAATACTCGCCAACTTATAGAAGGGTGGAAGGCTGAGAATAAATTATCCATTCATTACATTTACCAAGAAAACCAAGGTATGCATGGGGCGCATAATACTGCCTACAAGAATATCCATACAGAATTGAATACCTGCATAGACTCGGATGACTGGATGCCTGATGATGCCGTAGAGAAGATTGTATCTTTCTGGAAAAAGTTTGGATCTGAGGATGTTGCTGGAATTGTTGGTCTTGATGCAACAGAAGATGGCAAATTGATTGGGAATAGATTTCCTGAAGACCTGAAGAAAACAACATTGCGCGGCTATTATGAGGATCTAAATGGATCAGGAGATAAGAAGTTGGTTTATCGTACATCTGTTATCTGTAGCGTACCTGATTATCCAGTATTTGAGGGTGAACGTTATGTAGGATTGGCATATAAATATAATCTGGTAGATGAACAAATGCCCCTTCTAGTGACTAACGATGTTCTTGTTGTAGTGGATTATCAGGATGATGGTTCCAGTAGAGGTATGTGGCGACAATATTGGAATAATCCCAAAGGTTTCGCTTTCTTAAGAAAAATTGATATGCTGCAAACGCATTCATGGAAACGGAAACTTATGGATAATATTCATTATGTGTCGCATTCCATACGTGGTAGGAATGTGAAATTTTTAATAGAATCCCCAATGAAATGGCTTACCTGTGTAGCTATTGCTCCCGGGGTAGTTCTTTATTTTATTAATTCCTATAAAGTGAAACTTGGTAAATTATATAAATAATTTAGATGGATGATTTGTTGAGAAAAGACTTGTGGCGTTATGAAGGGTCAAATTGTCACCGCTTATTGGTGAGACTAAAGTACATCTTTTTTGTTCCAGGATATACATATACGTATTTCTTTAGGAAATGCCAGATAAGCTCTTTTCGCTGGTTGTATATAGTTCTACTGCGGTTGACATCTTATATTACGCATATCCAGATACCTCCATCAACAAAGATTGGTGAGGGGCTATATATAGGGCATTTTGGTTCTATTATAGTTAATCCTGAAGCAGTGATTGGAAAGAATTTCTGTATAGCTGCGGGTACTTTGATTGGCAATGCTCAAGGAAAGAAAAAAGGAGTGCCTGTAATAGGGGATAATGTGTTCATGGGGCGTAATTCAATTATAATAGGTAATGTGAAAATAGGGAATAATGTTCTGATAGCTCCGGGGGCATTTGTGAATTTTGATGTTCCTGATAATAGTATAGTGATTGGTAATCCCGGTCATATTATCATTCGAGATAGTTCTCCAACTGATAAATATATTGTCTTTTCTGTGGATGATTATTCTTGATTACTAGTCATGAAGATTCTACAAGTGATAACATCTCTTCAAACGGGTGGGGCAGAGAAACTGATTGTTGACATTGTTCCAAGATTTCGGCAGAAAGGGCTGGAGGTGGATGTGTGTTTGTTTAATGGTAAAGATACGCCATTTAAACGGCAATTGCATTCATGCGGATGTAAAATCTATGATTTGTCGTATGATGAGCGATATTATAGCCCGATAAAGATTTTCAAATTGTGGCGAATCATGCGGCATTATGATATAGTTCATACACATAATACGGCTCCCCAATTATTTGCAGCCATAGCAAATTTATTATGCAAGAGAAAAATAGTAACAACCGAACATAGTACCAATAGTAGGCGGCGTGATTATCCTATCTTGAGATCTGGTGACAAATGGATGTATGGTAGGTACGATTCTGTAATTTGTATTTCTGAGATTGCAGAGAAGGTATTAAAAGAATATTTGGAAGTTAGTCCCAATTCATCATGTAATATCTGTACTATCAATAACGGGATTGATGTTGCTCGTTTTTATCATGCTCTGCCTCTAGGCAGGAAAAGTGTTGGTAGTGATGAAAAGCGGTTCGTGATTGTGATGGTTGCTGGTTTTCGGGAAGCCAAAGATCAGGAGACAGTTATTCGGGCTATTGCCAAACTGAAAGATTCAAAATATGAACTGTGGTTGGTTGGTGATGGTGAAAGACGACAGGATATAGAAAAATGTATTAGGGACGAACATATAGAAGATCAAGTCAAACTACTTGGTGTGCGTATGGATGTTCCGTCGATATTGAAAGCTGCTGATGTTGTAGTGATGTCATCTCATTGGGAAGGCTTGTCTCTGTCGAATATTGAAGGTATGTCAGTTGGGAAACCTTTTATCGCAAGTAATGTGAATGGGCTTCGAGAAGTAACAGATGGTTATGGTATCCTTTTCCCTCATGAAAATGATAAAGCATTGGCAGATGAAATCAAACATTTGGCAGAGGATCATATCTATTATAATCGAATAGCGGCTCAATGTTATGAACGAGCAAAGCAGTTTGATATTAATATTATGGTTAATGCATATGCAAATATGTATGAGCAATTATGAGATTATTTCCTTTTATTTTATGTAATAGTTATGCAGAATCAATTAGTTAGTGTTATAATTCCTGTTTATAATGCAGATGATAAGTTGAATCGACTTGTTAAGTCTATTCTGAATCAAACATATCAGCCAGTGGAAGTCATCATTGCTGATGATAATTCGACAGATAGTCATACGCTTGATATAGAATTATCATGGACTCAAAAAGATAGTAGAGTAAAAGTCTTTAAAAATGAAGTTAATGGTGAACGGTATCCAAGGCTATTTGGAGTGCGTCATTCAAAAGGGGCATATGTGACTTTTTCTGATCAAGATGATTGGTTACCTAAAGATAGTTTGCAGAAAATGATGGATGCCTTACAAAAGTATGATGCGGATGTTGTTGTTGGACAAATCTCAAAAACTGTCAAAATCGGACCTGTTCAAATGTCATTCCCGCAAAGGTGTAATTTGGACCTTGTTGGGACTGTGATTCAGAAAGAAGAATTGATGGATCAATATTATATCTCTTATTTTGGATTGAATAAGTTGCCAGTTTCTGCTTGGGGGAAATTGTATAAACGCTCACTTTTTGAGCGCGCAATATCTGATCTGGAGGAGGCATTAATGGTTGAAAGCGAGGCCAAAGATTTGTTGATGTCTTTGGCTCTTCATCCTTATATCGATAAGCTTTGTGTAATTAAGGATGTCGCTTATTCTTATTATATTGGTGTCCCAGGTGTTTCGCCGAAATATTTAAAGGTAACGTTGCCTCTTTCTTGCAATCTGTTTTCGTATAAATGGAAAATGATAGAGAAATATAATTATCATAAGGCAGAGTTTTATCTTGCAGTAGAGATGATGAACTATGTAAAAGCTTTTATAAGACTGAGTTCAATTTATGACAGGAAAAATAGGGAATCTTATATTGCCTTACTTGGCGAAGTCCTTCAAAATACAATCTGGGAGAAAGTAGAAGTATTACTTAATTCTAACTATAAGGATAAAATACTCGTGGAATGGGTTTTGGCAAAAGATGCGAAAAATATATTTCAAAAAGAGGAAAGCTTAGTGAATAATGCTTCATTAACAGAAAAGATAAAATATTTCTTATTGCGGAATACTTTGCGATTTAAATCATAAACAACTTTAAGTGAGAAAGATAAAGATTATCCGTGCATGTACAGTCCCGATGTCAGTGATATTCGTGACGGGGATGCTACCTGAGCTGCAAAAGCGGTATGAGGTAGTATTATTGTCATCGCCCGGGCATGAATTGGATGAGACAGAGGAGAAATATGGAGTACGAGGTATTCGTGTTCCGATGGAACGCCATATTTCTTTTGGGCATGACTTGATCTCGCTGTGCCGATTGATCTATGTATTTATGAGGGAAAAACCTGCGATGATACATTCTATGACCCCCAAGGCTGGGTTGTTGTGTATGATTGCTGCTTGGTTGACGAGAGTACCTGTAAGGGTACATACTTTTACGGGGCTTGTTTTTCCGACTGCGACAGGGCTTAAACGGAAAATTCTGATGCTGACAGATAGACTTACCTGTGCTTGTGCAACTCATGTGATTCCCGAGGGAGAAGGCGTGAAAAACGATCTTTTAAGGAATGGGATTACAAAGAAACCGATGAAAGTGCTAGGATTCGGAAATGTCCGCGGCATTGATATGGTACGGTATGATCGGCGGCCTGAGGTGATGACATTGGCACAAGAAATCAGGAAAGATGAAGTCTTTACGTTTGTTTTCGTAGGTCGAATTGTGAAGGATAAAGGCATTAACGAATTGTGCCAGGCAATGGAAATGTTGTCTGGTATTGCGCCTGTCAGGTTGTTGCTGGTTGGCCCCTATGAAAACGATTTGGATCCGATATCGCAGTCATCTAAGGATATCATTGAGAATAACCCGTCTGTCGAATATCTTGGGTCCAAATATGGAGATGAGATGTTGGCCTGTTATGCTGCCGCTGATTGTTTTGTGTTCCCCAGTTATCGTGAAGGATTCCCTAATACAGTGATAGAGGCTGGAGCTATGGGATTGCCTAGTATTGTGACGGATATTAATGGCTCGCGTGAGATTATCGTTCAGGGAGAGAATGGTGTTATCGTACCTCCAAAGGATGCGGATGCTTTATATAAAGCCATGTTGGACATGATTCGAAATAAGCCTGCACGTGATCGTATGGCAGCAAACGCCAGGAAGATGATTGCTTCCCGTTTTGAGCAAAGCTTTGTCAGAAAGTGCTTGATGGATTATTATGATGAAGTCCTGTTTTGATTATATTCTTAATGAAGGTAAATTTATGAAATCAAAACCACTATATATTAATGATGGTAAATGTATAGAGCCACAATTACCATTAAGAATGCAAGCATTAGGAGCATTTAAAAGTGCTTTAGAAGATGGCACATTAAAGCTTATTGAAAATAAATGTCTATGTCATAATGAGCATCCAGAAAATGATATAATTATATCTGAGAAAGATAGATATGGTATTGCTATACCTCAAGTTATATGCTCAAAATGTGGGTTGATAAGGAGTGGAAAGGTTTTGGACGAGACATCCAATCGTATATTCTACGAAAAATATTATAGAAAAATATATCTGTCCTCAGGGGAAATACCTGCTAAAACACTCTTTGAAAATGAAAGTAAAAGAGGAAAAACTGTTCTAAATCTGATAATGAAATATATATCACCGAATGAGATATGTAGTGTAGCAGAAGTTGGATGTGGGGCTGGAGGATGTTTACTTCCATTTAAAGAAGCTGGTATGGTGGTTTCTGGATATGATTATGATCATGATTATCTGGAATATGGAAAAAACATGGGATTATCATTATATTATGGGGATTTCTATCAACTTTCAGAGGATAATCATTATGATTTGATATTATTAAATCATGTGTTAGAACACTTCCTAGATCCTATAAAGGAAATTAAGAATTTATTCCCAAAAGTGAAAACTGGGAAGTATGTATATGTTGAGGTTCCTGGAATATTTAATATTCATAACGATTATTATAATCCACTTCGTTATTTTCAAAATGCGCATGTTTATTATTTTTATAAAGATTATCTTATTACCTTTTTTGAGCAGAATGGATTCGACATTATATATGGAGATGAAAGATGTAGATTTATTGTTCGGAAAAGTACGCCATATAGTAAAGATGTAGAATGTATTAATTCTACAAACTTGTCTGATTATCCTTTTCTCATAAACAACTACCTACGCAGAGTGGATAAGTTCCAGAATTATTATATGCTGAAATCAGAAATCAGAGGGATTCTAAAAAGGATTATTTTTAACGTCTTGAATATAAGGCGTTTTTAATCAGATGAAGGAAGTAATAGACAATAAACGAATAGCAAGAAATACATTATTGTTGTATTTCCGACTATTTATTATGGTCGTCATTCAGTTGTATACTGTTCCTGTCTTGTTAGGACAATTGGGCGTAGAAGATTATGGGCTATATAATGTGATTGGCAGTATCATGGCTCTTGTGGCTTTGGTCGGGTTTCTTACTTCTGGTTGCCAGCGTTTCTTTTCTTTTGCTATTGGGGAGAATAATCAAGAGAAGTTAAAAAACTTATTTATAACAACAAGAACCATCAATGTGATTCTTACAATTGTTGTATTGCTGTTTTTGGAAGTGGTAGGTATATGGTTTATAAATAATGAAATGAAAATTCCCGAAGGAAGATATGAAGCGGCTATCTGGGTTTTTGAATTTTCGACTATTGCTTTCTGCATAAACCTTTTATCAACACCATATAAGGCTCTTGTTATTGCCCATGAAAAGATGGATTATTACGCATGTATAAGTATTGGATCATCGCTATTTAAACTATTGGCTGCAATAATACTACAATTTATTAGTTATGATCTTCTTATTTTTTATGCCTTCACGATATTAATAATTCAGGTTGTCGAAAGACTGGCAGATCAGTACTTTTGCTATATCCATTTTCCCGAAAGTCGGTCTGCTCGATTATATTTAGATAGACATGAGGGAGCGGAACTGTTAATATATTCGGGATACAATATTATGGGGGGAATCGCTTTGACTCTTAGGAGTCAGGGTATGAATGTCTTGATAAATGTGTTTTTTGGAACTATATTGAATACAGCTCATGCCATATCTGTACAGATAAACTCTGTTGTGTCACAATTAGTGGGTAATTTGTATCAGGCGTCTCGTCCACAGATTACAAAGGCTTTCGCATGTGGCGATTCTGATGGCATGTGGCGACTTGTATTTAGAACTAGTTTACTGGCATATTATTTAGTGATGACAATGTCTGTTATTGCTATTTTCGAATTGCCAACTATACTTCATTTGTGGCTACATAAAGTGCCTGTATATACAGTCGATATAACTAGAGTTGTACTCATATGTCTTATTTTGGAAACGATAACCAATCAATTAATATCTGTGCTTCAAGCAATGAATAAGATCAAGGAGTGTCAACTAACAAGCTGCGTAATACTTTTATTGAATCTACCATTGGCTTATTTGGTATTAAAGTACAATTCGTCTGAGGTTATGTATCCTTATTATATACAGCTATTTTTGTCAGTTTTATATGTGACTTCTATTGTTATAGTTACTAATAGAGTTGCTCAACTAAAGATATATGATTTCTTTAAGAAGATTTTATTAAGAGAGATAATAATAACTCTTATTACAATAGGTACGGTTTCATGCCTGTCTTATTTTTTTAATCCATCTATTTGTCGTTTATTATTAGTGATGGTATGTACAATAGTTGTGATGCTAATATCAGTTTTGTTATTCGGGTTTGAAAAGTCAGACTTGTGTATGATAAGACTTCAGATGAAGAAAACTCTTAAAAATTTAATATAAAAGCTATGCTGGCTCCTAAAATTATAGCAGAAATAGGATGCAATCACAAAGGTGATATGCAGATTGCGAGAGAAATGATTGAAACCGCAGCTAACTATTGTAAGGTGGATGTAGTTAAGTTCCAGAAACGATGCATAAAAGAGTTGCTTACTCCTGAAGAGTATAACGCTCCACATCCTCATCCTGAGTATTCATATGGGAGGACATATGGGGAACATAGGGAGTTCCTTGAATTTACACTTGGACAACATCAACAGTTGCAGGCTTGGTGCAAAGAATATGGTGTTGAATATTCAACTTCTGTATGGGATGTAACATCTGCTAAAGAGATTGTGACACTTTTGCCTCGAATGATAAAGGTACCATCTGCCTGTAATCTCAACAGGCCGCTATTGGAATATTTATGTGAGCATTTTGATGGAGAGATACATCTTTCATTTGGTATGACTTCTAAAGATGAAGAAGAAAGAATTGTGTCTTTCTTTGAGGAACAAGGTCGAGCGAAAGATTTGGTGATATATAGTTGTACTTCAGGATATCCTGTTCCTTTCGAGGATATCTGCTTGCTTGAAATTTCTCGATTGAAGGAACAATATGGAAATAGAGTGAAAGCTATTGGTTTCTCTGGACATCATCTCGGTATCGCTGTTGATTCTGCAGCAGTAGCCTTAGGGGCCGAATGGATCGAACGCCATTTCACTTTGGATCGAACATGGAAAGGTACAGACCATGCTGCATCTCTTGAACCAGATGGAGTTAGAAAACTGGCTCGTGATTGTAGAGCTGTAGCAAAAGCAATGACATATAAGAGTAAAGATATTCTTGATATAGAAGAAATTCAGCGCAATAAATTGAAGAAGAACCAAGTAAAATTCTAATTTCCAAGAATAATATAATAATTATGATTTTATCGATTATTAAAGTTTTTTTAAGACAATTACGTAGATTGAAGACATTATATTATACTCAACGTACTAAATTTCAAGTTACCTCATACGGTAAGGGATTAAAGGTGAATGGTAAAAGTTCTTTTGATAGAAATGTAATTATTGGAAACTACTCTAATTTTAATGGTATGATTGCATCTGGGGGGGGCAAGATAAAAATAGGTGATTATTTCCACTCAGGTGTCGACTGCATGATTATATCTGGGAATCATAATTATGAAGGGACTGAGATCCCATATGATAGTACTACAATCTACAAGACTATAGAGATTGGTGATTTTGTTTGGTTTGGTAACAGGGTAATTGTGGTTGGTAATGTGAAGATTGGTAAAGGCGCTATTATTGCGGCTGGTAGTGTAGTATGTAATGATGTGCCAGAATATGCTATTGTTGGTGGGAATCCTGCCAAAATTCTAAAATATCGAAATATAGAACATTTTAAAGAGTTAGAAAAACGTAAATCTTTTCATTAGATATAGTTATGAGAGTGATTGCATTTATTCCTGTCCGGGGCGGATCCAAATCTATCCCTCTAAAGAATATAAAGCTATTGTGTGGAAAACCGTTAGTTTGTTGGAATATAGAGGCATTAGAAGTTTGCAGTCTTGTGGATGAAATTATTGTGGCTACTGATTCTAATGAAATATGGAAGGTTCTTGAGGCCAAGTCATATCATAAAACAAAATTATATCGTCGACTTAAAGAAAATGCCAGTGATACAGCAAGCACGGAAAGTGTGATGCTGGAATATATAAATTCCGCTCATTTGTCTATTGATACGGTCTTTATGCTAGTCCAGGCAACTTCTCCTCTTACACAGACAACACACTTCAATGAGGCTATACAGACTTACTTAGATGGGACGTATGACAGTATGCTTTCATGTGTAAGAAATCATCGTTTTTATTGGAATGGGGATGGAAGTAGTTTGAATTATGACTTTATGAATCGTCCTCGTCGCCAAGACTTCAAGGGGATGTTGATGGAGAATGGCGCATTTTATATCAATAAGGTGGGAAATATCATAGAGAGTGGGAATCGACTTTCGGGAAAGATTGGTTTTTATGAGATGCCGGAATACACAGCTACAGAGATTGATGAGCCTGATGACTGGTTTATTATTGAGGAGTTAATGCGAAGACATGTCTTGTCTGAGAAACCAATTAAAAAGGTAAAGTTATTCTTGTCTGATGTGGATGGAACGCTGACAGATGGCGGTATGTATTACTCTGAATCTGGTAATGAATTGAAGAAATTCAATACGCGTGATGGTATGGGCTTCCAACTGTTAAGGGAGGCTGGTATCAAAACTGGTATTATTACTTCAGAAGATACGAAAATTGTAGCGAATAGGGCAAAGAAATTAAAAGTAGATTATCTTTGCCAAAGCAAAAGAGATGGAGGTAAGGTTGCTGCCGTACAGGAAATCTGTGATGATTTGGGAATCTCTTTTGATGAAGTAGCATATATCGGTGATGATATCAATTGCTATGATTTGTTGTTAAGAGTGGGGTGGGCTGCCTGTCCTTCTGATGCTTGTGATAAAGTGAAGAAGATATCAAATATTAAAGTCATGCAAGAAAAAGGGGGGCATGGCTGCGTGAGAGAGTTTATTAATGCTTTAATAGAATAAGAGCAAAAGAGATTATGTCGGATCCTTTTGAATTGCATACACCTTCTGTTTTTGTAGTAGGTTCTCCTTTTCAGGCACTCTGTGCTATTGCTGCTATAAAAAATCTGGAAATAACGGATTATTATTTCATTGCTGTTTTGTCAGGAAATACTAGAGATGCTCAATTGTTGATGTGCCTAAAAAAAAAGAGGATAAACTATTGTATATTTGAATTGAACAAAATAAATCTCCTGTTAAATGTTTTTAGAAATCTGTTACCACTACAGGGTAAATATGAACGTGCATTTATTGGGGAGTTTAGTGCAAGTTTTATGTTAGGTGTAGCCTTGCCATATTTAAAGAAACATGCATGTGCGGTTTATGTGGATGATGGAAATGCGATGGTCTCTTTCTTAAACGACACATTCAGAAGTTGGGATAAAAAGAGTACACAATGGGTTTATGATACTCTATCAGAGGGTAAGGGTATTATTCCGCGAAAACATTTTTATACGATTTATTCTGATATTCAAAATGATAAGTATCTAATTGGACATAATGATATTTCTATTTTGCTGGAAAATACTCATTATGATAAAGAAGAAAAAAATATTGTTTTTATTGGAACAGCCGTTCGTAGCTACTGTTCTCAATTAGAGATATCAGAAGATTCTTTTTATCAACAGATTAATAAAGTATTTGATTTAATACGTAGAAGATATCCTGATGATCATATTGTCTATGTTCCACATAGTAATGAAGCGAACAACTATATAAAGTTATTATGTGATAACTATAAAGCTGAAATTATATTTGTAGATACTATGGTGGAGGAATATGTTATGGAATCCCCATGGAGACCAAAAGCAATTGTGGGACTCTGTTCTACTGCTCTATTTAATTTGAAACAAATTATACCAATATTACCTACAATAAATGTGCTATTTTATGAAAGGGAAGATTGCCCCCGCCTTAAAAAGTATAAATCAATCTGTACTTATTATCAGAATAATCAGATAGAATGTATAGAATGGAAAATCAATAGTAATGGATGTAAGTATTAATGGATATGAAATTAGATCTCTGAAACATGTTTAAGATATTATTATGGTCTATTTGGCGTGAGCCAATATTCTTTTTGATGGTATTATTGTTAATATTGCCAAGAACGTTGGCATTTCCTTTCATTAAACCTTCTTTTTGGTTTGAAGATTGGTCTCAATTTCCGACCTTTAGATTTATATCTATTGGGGTCCTATTCTCTTACCTTCTTACAACATTGGTAGCAAAAACAAATTCTTTTATATTAAAGATGTTGATATATTTAATTTTATATGTTTTGTTCATTTTAAATATCTTCCTGGCTTTTAACTTTAATGCGACGATTTCCCCTAATACATTACTTCTTGTTTTTGAAACAACACCAACAGAATCTTACGATTTCCTTAGTACCTATTCCTTATCTCTTCCTAGTATTCTTGCTTATTTGATTACGATTTCTATGATAGTGATAAACATATTATTGGAAAGATATTCAGAAAACATTATAAATTGGGTGAGTGTTAGTAAATATGTACATAAATTTAAATCTTGTTTTAAAATAGTACTTCTTTTACTTTTAATATGTGGTTTGTTTTCTTTTAGATTATATCCTCAACTCTTGTTCATTGATACAGTAGAGAAGATGGATAAATGGAATCCAAGGGGATTGTCGTCAATGGACTTTATTACTGGCTTTGTATATAGTTGTTATGACCTGAATCTAACGAGTAAAGTCTTAGCACGGGCGGTAGAGGTTACTATACAAGCAACTAAAGAGAAACAGGAACTCCTGAACCCAGATGATTCGTGCTCTATTATATTAGTTATAGGGGAATCGTATATAAAGAATCATAGTAGTCTTTATGGCTATCGTTTAAAAACGAACCCCAGATTAGAGAGAGAAAAGAATGCTAAGCGTCTGTTTGTATTTAAAGATGTTGTCTCTCCGTCGGCAAGTACATCAGCCTCAATACGAAACATCTTGAGTTGTAATAGTGTTGGGGAGGGAGAACAGTGGTATGATTATCCTTACTTTCCAACGATTCTAAAAAATGCAGGATATGATGTCTATTTTTGGGATAATCAATATCATCCAACGTCAAATGCAGGTTTTGACTTCTCATTGAACTCATACTTGCATAATTCTCAAATATCTTCAATCACCTATAATTCATGGCATGAACAGATTTCCAGACTGGATGGAGATATTGTAAATGATTACAAGAAGTACAGAAAAGAACATCCAATAGGGAAGAAGAATTTTATAATGTTTCATCTACAAGGTATGCATTTTAAACAAGAGGCTCGTTATCCTCAGTCAATAGAATTTCTTAAATTCAAGTCAGCCGATATAGATAGGAAGGAAACTTGGATGACGGAGGAAAAGAAAATAGCAATTGCTCATTATGATAATTGTACATTTTACAATGATTCTATCATTAGTTCTATTATTTCCATTTTCCGGAATGAGCTAGCTGTTCTTGTCTACTTCTCTGATCATGGAGAGCACATCTATGATATAGGCGATTATTATGGTCGTGGATTAGATATAGAGACTCATGGTAATGAATATGCTCGTTATTTATTTGAGATTCCTTTTGTTATATGGTGCTCTGAGAAGTATATTCATAGATATCCAGAGATTTATAGAAAACTAGAGAACGCATCCGGGAAACCGATGATGACAGATAATATATGTAATTTCCTTATAACAATGGGGGGGGTGAGAACTCGTTATTATAAAGAGTCACGTGATATACTATCTGATAAGTATAAATGTCCTCCTAGAATTATTAATAACTCAATTGATTACGATAAAGATTTGAAATGATAACAGTCTTTACTTCTACATATAATAGGGCATGTCTGTTACCAAGGTTGTATGAGAGCCTTAAAAAAGTGGTTTTTAAGGATTTTGAGTGGTTAATTGTGGATGATGGCTCTATTGATGGGACACGTGGTTTGGTAGATGGGTGGATAAAAGAAAAAATAATAGATATTCGTTATTACTATCAGGAGAACGGCGGGAAGCATCGAGCTATCAATAAGGGAGCACAGTTAGCGAAGGGAGAGTTCTTCTTCATTGTGGATAGTGATGATACGTTGCCTGTGGATTCGTTGGAGATTGTCAATAAATGGATTGATACTGTAAGAGATGACGAGGCTTTTGCCGGTGTGTGTGGGGTGAAACGAGATATAACAGGCCAGACTCATTCAGAATTTGGTTTTGAAGTTATGGATTTAACCCCATTTGAAATTGGCGAAATAACGAGAGAAGATAAAGCAGAAATTATTAAGACACAAATTCTTCGAGATTATCCCTTCCCAGATATTGAAGGGGAAAAATTTTGTGCAGAAGGATTAGTCTGGAATCGGATTGGCAGAAAGTACAAACTTAGGTATTTTAATGAGGTGATATATAATTATGAATATTTAAATGATGGGTTGACGCTCAATTCTATGATAAACAGAAGAAAATCCCCGACTTATGCCACCATGGTGTATAGGGAGCAGTTGCCATATCTTTGTTCAATGAAAAAGAAACTGAAAGTTTCCTGCAATTATTGGCGTTTCTTTTGGTTAGCAAAGAAAGTAAACTGGCGTGAGAAGCTACCTACCTATACATATCTTTTGTTACCATTTGGGCTTCTGATGATGATTTTTGACTCTATAAAAATAAGGATGAAAGAATGAGAAAAATCTTAGAAGTTTTTTCTTTGACAGTTAGAGGCGGTGCAGAGACCTTGATGATCAACCATCTAAAGGAGATGGATAAGCAAGAGTTTCATGTGGATTTCGTGAATCATACGCAGAAGAAGTGTGATTACGATGATGAGATTCTTTCCTTGGGTTCACATCTCTATCACATGCCAAAATTTAGGATATTCAATGTAGTCTCCTATATCAGAGCATGGTTTAAGTTCTTCAAAGATCATCCAAATTATGATGTTGTGCATGTACATTATTTTACGTTGGCTCCCATTATTATCCCAATAGCTAAAAGATGTGGAGTGAGAACGAGAATTACGCATTCGCATATCAATAGGAAATCATCATTTTACAAAAGATTTCTATTGAACTTATTTCGATGGCTGATGGTGAAAAATTCTACTCTCTTGCTGGCATGTAGTAAAGAGGCCGGGGATAATATATTTAAAGTGCCCAATTATGTGGTTTTTAAGAATGCCATACCTTCGAATAAATTTGCTTACAATCCATTAATTAGAGAAAGGATAAGAGCAGAACTTAGAGTGAATAAAGATGTAGTAGTTATCGGAAATATTGGTAGTTTTAGAAGTCAACAGAAAAATCATTCTTTCCAGATTGATGTATTCAAAGAGGTTCATCATAGAAATCCGAATTTTGTTTTGTTATTAGTCGGTGATGGAGTACTTAGACCTACGACTGAACAAAAGGTCAAGGATCTTCATTTAGAAGAATCTGTTATTTTTGCAGGGCTTAAGGATCATACAGAAGACTATTATCAAGCGATGGATGTATTCTTGTTCCCTTCTTTATATGAAGGTCTGGGTATCGTGGCTATAGAAGCTCAGGTGTCTGGGCTTCCTGTTGTCATGTCCAATCAAGTTCCAAATGAGGCATGCATTTCAGATTTGGTGACAGTCTGTAATCTCAATTCTGGAATAGATACTTGGGCAGAAACATTAATGAATATTGCTAAAAAACCTCGTAATAGAGGTTCGTATGCTAACAGTGCAAAACTGGCTGGTTATGATGTTAGTGAGAATGTCAAGATATTGGAATCCATTTATTTAAATTGAGGTATAATGGACTATAAGCGTATTATAGGAAGTCAAACTCTGAGATTTAGGATACTTAAGGCATTGGCGTGGGTTCCCGATAGTTGGATGATTCGGATGCAGTATCGAATAAAGACTGGGAGATGGCCAAACTTGAAACATCCTCAACGATTCACAGAGAAACTTCAAGTATATAAGATGAAATATCGTAATCCGATTATCCAACAGTGCGTTGATAAGTTTGAAGTGAGGAAATATGTGGAGAGTAAAGGGCTTGGGGATATACTGAATGAGTTGTATGGTGTATATAATACGCCAAACGATATTGATTATGTAAAACTCCCAAACCAGTTTGTTGTAAAATCAACATCAGGGGGAGGGGGCTTAAATGTTATTATAGTTAAGGATATGACATTATGTAGAATTGATGAGATAAAAAAGGCTTGTACTAAATGGTTGTCCTATGATGTTGATCAATCTTCTGCTGGACGTGAGTGGGCTTATTTTGGGATAAAGAAAACAAGGATAATCGTTGAACGGTTGTTGACAGATAAAAAGAATGAAGATGGCTCTATTGAAGACTTCAAGTTTTTCTGTTTTAATGGAGAATTTAAAGCTCTATGCGTAGATAAAGATCGATATTCAAACCATATAAGAGGTTTTTGGGATGAAAATCTTCAATATTTGGATGGCGTAAAAAGTGATCATGATAATCTAAAACATAAATACCAACTACCTCATAATATAAGAGAAATGATTGATGTGGCTGAAAAACTATCTGATGGTTTCCCGTTTGTACGGGTTGATCTCTATAATATTGATGGCAAAGTGTATTTTGGAGAATTAACATTCTACCCATGGAGTGGTTACGTTAATTTCTATCCAGATTCTTTTGATTTTAAATTGGGATCATATTTCACCGCTTATAATTGATGGAGATGAATCAAACTAATCGAATCGTAGAATACGACATAGCCAAGGGTGGCTATTGTCAAAACTCTCAAAAAACATAGAATATTGTTGTACTGAAAATACGTCATCCTTTTTATTGTAGGATTTTATCATGGCAAAAATATTATTTCTTTCGAACCATTTTATTACTCTTTATGCATTCCGTAAGGAAATCATAGAGAATATGTGCAAAGAAGGTCACGAAGTATATTTGTCTTTACCAAAATCTAAAGACAATATATATTTCGAGAAATTAGGTTGCCATATAATAATCACTCCCATTCAACGAAAGGGACTTAATCCTATTAAGGATACATTATTGCTTGGATCATACATTCGTATAATGCGATCAATAAGACCTGACATCATATTTTCCTTCACAATTAAACCTAATATTTATGGTAGTATTGCCAGTCGTTTGATGGGGCTACGGCAGATTTGCAATGTGACAGGAACGGGTTCCACATTTATAAAGAAGAATGTTTTGGGATGGATATGTAAGTTGCTGTATAAAGGATCCATGAAATATTGCTATAAAGTCTTTTTCCAGAATATGGGGGACATGATGTTTTTCAAAGAGAATCATCTCGTAAAAGATCGTATTGAACTTCTTCCGGGGTCTGGCGTCAATTTAGATGAGCATCCCTATATACCTCTTCCTTCATCAGTTAATCTCAATTTCATCTTTATTGGGAGAGTGATGAAGCTTAAAGGTATCGATGAATATTTGGATTGTGCTCGGATTATATGCAGAAAGTATAGAAATGTATCTTTTTACATAGCAGGGTGGAACGAAGAAACCAACTGCATGGAAAAGGTTAGACAGGCTCAGGATGAGGGGATTGTGAAATATCTGGGATTCGTAAAGGATATTAATAATTGGATAGAAAGATGCCATTGTATAATACATCCTGCACATGGTGGGGAAGGTATTTCCAATGTCTTGCTTGAGTGTGCTGCCATGGGAAGAGTTTGCATAGCATCTGATATATTTGGTTGTCGAGAAATTATAACTGACAATATTTCTGGTTATTTGTTTGAGAAAGGGAATGTTTATGATCTGGTCTCAAAAGTAGAAAGATTTATTTCTCTTCCTGATAAAGAAAAAAAAGAGATGGCCCTTGCTGGTCGTAGAAAAGTGGAAAAAGAGTTTGATCGGAATATTGTCGTATGTAAGTATATGAATGAAATTAGTGATCTGCGGAATGAACAATAGTGTTTGGATGTATTTGATGATAGGCCTTATTCTACTTGTAATAGAGGTGGTATATATGAAAATGGCCGTAAGACTTAAGATTTTTGATATACCTCATCATCAGAGTTCACATTTGGGAGTAGTGGTCAGAGGTGGAGGAATCATTTTTTATATAGCATTTCTGCTGTGGTCGGTTGTTAATGGATTTCCTTTCTTGTGGGGATTGTTAGGCCTGACGGTGTTAGCAACTGTCAGTTTTATAGATGATATCCATAGTGTGAGTCCGATTATCAGACTAGTCTGTCAGTTTTTCGCTATCTTACTGATGTTTTATCACTCAGGACTAATTCAAACGCCGCTGTATGCTATCTTCATTCTGTCTGTTGCCTGCGTGGGCATGATGAATATCTGTAATTTTATGGATGGCATCAATGGTATGACGGGTGGCTATTCGCTGGTGGTAATGTTGGCTTTGCTCTACGTGAATGTGAATGTCTTTTATTTTACGCAGACCAGTTTCCTGCTGTATGTTATCATGGCGATCCTGGTTTTTAATGTCTTTAATTTCAGGAGCCATGCCAAGTGCTTTGCAGGCGATGTCGGTTCGCTTTCAATGGGTTTTATATTGGTCTATCTGGTGTTGAGAATGGCTTTGAGAGGACAATCTATGGCATGGATGATTTTTCTGGTGGTTTATGGCGTGGACGGCGGACTGACAATTTTGCATCGTATTCTGCTGAGGGAGAATCTGATGAAGCCACATAAAAAACATGCCTATCAGATTATGGCGAACGAGTTGAAAATGCCGCATCTGCAGGTATCGTTGATTTACATGGGAATCCAGGCGGTGTGCTGTGCGTGGTTTATCGCCAGCCCTAACTATTATACTTTCTTTGCCCAGATTATCATCCTGTCAGCGGCTTATCTGCTCTTTATGAAGAAATATTATCATCTGCATAAAATGTGCAATAATAGTACAAAATAATAAAATATTATTAGGTCGTATGAAATCTATTTTAAAGATGTTTTTAAATCCAATTAAAAATGAATTTCCATTTTTAATCTGTATTTATTTCCTTTTAATACCCAGAACACTTTTCTTTTTTATTTGCAATCCTCAACGTTGGTTTGATAATTTTGAACAATTTCCAACTCTAAGATTTTTGGCCTTATCTCTGTTATATAGTTATTTTTTAACAATATTGGCATACAAGATAAAATGGATAAAATTCTTTGTCTATATCGTCTTGTACTTGTTGTTTTTTGCAAATATATACTTGGCAATTAATTTTAATGCAGCTATTTCTCCTAATTCTTTACTCTTGTTATTTGAAACAACAACGGCAGAGATTCAAGATTTCCTTTATACTTATGCTTTTTCTGTTCTTAGTTATATTGCTTATGCATCATTATTATTAATAATCAGTTTAAATATCTATTTTGATAGCAAAAGGGATCAAATTTCAGTATGGATAACGACGAAACTTCCATCGATATACAAAAAGTCTCTTATAATATTATTCTTTTTATTCTTTTTGGGTGGTGTTTACGAACTGCGTTTATTTCCACAACTCTTTAGTTGTAAATCAATAGAGGAAGTAGACAAGTGGAATCCTGTTGGTAAAGCTTCGATGGATATTATAACCAATTTTATAATGAGTCTATATGATTTACATCTAATGGGGGAGGTTCTTTCAAAAGCTATTGAAGCTACCAATCAAATAAATAAAGGACAATCATCATATAATTGGGGTGATGATTCATGTAATGTTATTTTGGTGATCGGTGAATCATTCATAAAAAATCATAGTAGTCTATATGGTTACTACCTTAAAACAAATCCAAGACTTGAGAAGGAAAAGGATAGTGGACGTTTATTTGTTTTTACAAATGTGATTACATCAATAGCCAACACCTCAACTTCTGTGCGAAATATGTTGAGTTGTAATTCTATAGGAAATGGAGAAAAATGGTATGAATATCCCTATTTCCCTGCTATATTCAAACAAACAGGATATAAGGTGTATTTTTGGGATAATCAATTTAAACCGACTTCAAATGCTTCGTACGATTTTTCACTCAATGCATACATACATGGAAATAAGATTGTTGAGTTGTCTTATGATGCAGAACAAGGTCAAGTCTCAATGTTGGATGAGGAATTAGTTGATCATTTCGTTGAACATTGTAAAACAAATCCTTTAAAAAAACTAAATTTCGCTATTTTTCATCTTCAAGGACAACACTTCGCACCGAAGAATCGCTATCCGCACAATGGTGAGTTTGATTTATTTAAGTCTTCTGATATAAAGCGAAAGGAAACATGGTTGACTGAAAGAAAAAAACAGAAAATTGCAGAATATGACAATTGTACGTTATATAATGACTCTGTTATATATAAGATATTAGAATTATATAAGTGCGAAAATACAATAGTTGTTTACTTGTCTGATCATAGTGAAACAGTTTATGACGTGGGTGATTATACAGGTAGAAGGCTTGACTTAACATCTAAAGATCCTCAGTTGATACATCAATTTAATGATATCCCATTTGTCGTGTGGTGCTCTGATTTGTATATGAAGAAGCATCCAGATATAGTTTATGCGCTTCAGCAGTCAACAAGTAAGCCGATGATGGCAGACAATCTTTGTCATATGTTGATGAGATTGGGTGGAATAAAATCTAACTATTATAATAAAGATAGGGATATTTTATCAGAAACCTATAGCTGTCCCCCACGTATAGTATATGATAGTATTTTTTACGATAAGTTGGGTGAATGATACATGTGAAGAATCTTTAATGGAACAGGTGTTGAGAGTTTATGGCGGGACAGTGGCTTCGGGCGTTCCGATGGAGATCTATTGGGGACTGTTGGGGCTGTTTATTGTCGGGTTGCCGGTGCTGATTTGGTGGAAAGGATTCAAGCGAGGATTGCGATATGGGGGTATGCTCTTGTTGGCAGAATGGGTATTCTTGGTGCTGTGTGCTATTGTGATTTTTCGAGAGACTAGTGCAGAGAGAGGATATAATCTGATGCCATTCTGGAGTTATTGGGACTATGGAGGGCATGACTATCTCATGGAGATGTTGGGGGAGAATATCCTGAATGTGTTGTTGTTTGTGCCTATTGGCTTTCTGGCTGGTTGTGGTGTGCAGAGGGTGACATGGAAGAAGGTGCTGTTTCTTGGTGGAGGGCTCTCGATCTTTATTGAACTGCTTCAGTTTATCTTTAAGAAAGGCTTTTGTGAGTCGGATGATGTCATTCACAATGTGTTAGGGTGTTTGATTGGATTTGGTTTGTGGCGCGTATGTTGTATCAGATTGCACACATCGTAAGAGATAGGTTGGGATGGCTATGGCAGCTTATTGAGCGACTGAATGCCTGGTTGTTCTCAATAAGATATGGGAAGAGATTGCGGTCTTTTTCCTTTAGAGAGATTCCTGAGGGGTATGAGTTAGTGCCTTTGAAGGATGTCCCTACTGAGAAGATGGTCGCTTTTTTTGAGCATCAGCTTGAAGAGGCATTCACCTATTTCCGACCGCATGCGTTTGATGCGAGGAGCATCCAGCGGTTACAGAAGAATCGGGCTTTTCTGGCTTATGTGCTGATGGATCCCTCGAATGAGAAGATCGCCGGGTATTGTTTTAATCGCTGTTTCTTCCATGGACAGGGCTTTCGTGGCAGGATGGTGGATATCGACTATCGTGGCATGGGCTTGGGGACTGCTATGAACAAACTGCTGAATGAGGTCGGGTTTGGTATCGGTCTTCGTCTGTTTGAAACAGTATCGAAGGATAATGTGGCGTCTTATCGCTCTGCCCTCTCTGCCAGTAATGTGAAGGTGGTGAAGGAGATGCCGAATAACGAGTTATATCTGGAAATCATCCATGATTAAGAAGTGGTTGTTTGACAGGATGATGGCGGCGATCGGTCTGCTGGTGCTGTGGCCTGTGTTCGCGATTGTGGCGATATTGATTAAGGTAAAGATGCCTGGCGGACCTGTGCTGTTTGTGCAGAAGCGTGTGGGGAAGGGGGGCAGGTTGTTTGACTGCCATAAGTTCCGTACGATGACGGTGAAGCACGATGGTTCGACGGTATCTGTGGCTGGGGATCGACGGATTACGCCTCTTGGTGCCAAGTTGCGTCATTATAAACTGGATGAGTTGCCTGGGCTGTGGGATGTGTTGATTGGCAACATGAGTTTTGTAGGGCCAAGGCCAGATGTGCCGGGCTATGCGGATCTGTTGCAAGGGGATGACAGGGATGTATTGAAGTTGCGGCCTGGTATTACTGGGCCTGCTACGCTCAAGTATCGTTTGGAGGATGAGATGCTGGCGGATGTGAGGAAATACTTCGACAAGCTCAGCAACCGTGAACCCTTCGACAGGCTCAGCAACCGTGAACCCTTCGACTGCTTCGACAAGCTCAGCAACCGTAAGGACCGTGATATTTTAGACCGTGTGGATGAGATGTCGGATCAGGAATTGGCGGAGTGGTATAATGACCATGTGATTTATCCAGATAAAGTGAGATTGAACTGCTATTATTATCGACATTACTCCTTCGCTAAGGATATTCAGATGATTGTTTGTACGGTGCTTGGAAAGAAAATGACGTATGCAGGGGAGGTGATTTGATTTTTTGTATAGTTAAAGTTATGAAGAAAAAGATAATGCTTGTGTTTGGAACTCGACCGGAGGCTATTAAGATGGCGCCGCTGGTGAAGGAGTTTCAGAAGAATCAGGAGGATTTTGAAACGATCGTGTGTGTGACTGGTCAGCATCGGGAAATGCTGGATCAGGTGCTGAAGATATTCGATATCAAACCGGATTATGACCTGAACATCATGAAGCAGGGACAGGATCTCTATGATGTGACGGCAAGGGTGTTGACTGGCATGCGTGATGTGTTTAAGCAGTGTAAACCTGATGTGGTGCTGGTGCATGGTGATACCACGACAAGTACGGCGGCTGCATTGGCTGCGTTTTATCAGCAGATTCCCGTGGGACATGTGGAGGCCGGCTTGCGTACGCATAACATCTATAGTCCGTGGCCTGAGGAGATGAATCGGCAGATTACCGGGCGTATTGCGACGTATCATTTTGCGCCGACGCCGCTGTCTGCGAAGAATCTGAAGGAGGAGAATGCGCATGGGCAGATATTTGTCACGGGTAATACGGTGATTGATGCGTTGCACATGGTGGTGGAAAGACTTCATTCCGATCAGGCGCTGGCTGAGGAGCAGGTGAGGGTGCTGAAGGAGGCGGGGTATCCTTCGGCTACTTCGACAAGCTCAGCAACCGTTGGGACCGTCCTTGCGACTGCTTCGACTGCTTCGGCTGCTTCGGCGGGCTCAGTGCTTCGGCAAGCTCAGCAACCGGGACAGCAACCGAGGCGGGTAGTGCTGATAACGGGGCATCGGCGGGAGAACTTTGGGGATGGTTTTATCTCGATGGTGACTGCGATGAAGGATCTGTCGGAGAAGTATCCTGACGTGGATTTCGTGTATCCGATGCATTTGAATCCGAATGTCCGTAAGCCTATTCATGAGGTGTTCGGAGAGGATCTGACCAAATATAAGAATTTCTTCTTTATCGAGCCGCTGCAGTATCTGGAGTTTGTGTATCTGATGGAGAAGTCGTGTATCGTGCTGACGGATTCTGGTGGTATTCAGGAGGAGGCTCCCGGGCTTGGGAAGCCTGTGCTTGTGATGCGTGATACCACAGAACGCCCTGAGGCATTGGAAAGTGGCACTGTGCATCTGGTGGGAACTAATCATGATTTGATTGTGAACGAGGTGAGTACGTTGCTCGATGATCCTGTAGCATACGAGAAAATGTCAAAGGCTGTGAATCCTTATGGCGATGGTCAGGCCTGTAGAAGGATTGTTGAAGCGTTTACTTCGGCGGGCTCAGCAACTGTGGGCGTGAGACACTGAAAACAACAATTACGGTCCCTGAGCTTGCCGAAGGGAGAAAGAATGTAGCAAAATCATAGCTATTATGCATGATTATTAAACCAATAATCCTGTTCTATATTACGGATTCAAAACGATGATAAGTTTCTGGATTAAATAAGGAGATGGTCTCCTTTATGAACTCTTTGTTTGGGAGAGATGGGCGGAGGAAAAGAAAAACAGCGTAAGTAGCACCTACGCTGTTAATGAAGGGAAGGCACGCGCCTTAGATTCATGACAAATAGATTTAGAGTTCAATTATCTCTTAATCTTGTCTCTTTCAATAACTGTGATGTTTGGATGTTGCTCTGCAAATTTCATAGAAACATACTGACCATTCCTTGCATCTCTTGCATGATACACATACTTTGTTCTCATAATGAAAACAAATTAGGTTAAACAAAAACACTTAACATAGCTGAGCTTTATGGCTCGTACGAGTGTAGTCAGCCCTATTCAGCTAACCCCTGTTTGGGCTGACATTTATACAAATAATAACCAGCTTTATTATCCTGAAGCCAATCAAATGGCTGTTAGCCTGGTTAACTGGGGCAAAGATATAATAATTATGTGAATAAACCAAATATTTATGCAGTTTTCTGTAAACAAGTGATATAACACGTTGATGAGGTTGAGAATAATACAGCCCCTACCTATTTTAAAGGATAACATGGATAATTACGAAGAACTTAAGTATTTTAGCAGTAATCAGTTAATGGCGGATGTAAGGCGATTGGATTATAAGCAGCAATATAAGGTATGCGAAGCCTTCTACAATCTGATGGTTGAGGAGGGATTCGGGGATGATAGTGAAAGATGTCTTCTTTTCCATGATTCCTTTCAAAAAATAAATCCGAGGTCGCTGGAACGTTATCTGAAGCAGATGCATTTTCTGGTTAATGACTTTGATAATGCCATCTATGAGATCGATATATATGATCCATCGATGTTCTTTCATATTGTGAGGGTGTTGGAACCGATAATCAAAAAGATAGTATGACGCAGGACGAAAAGTGGCAAACCCAATATGCTGAGATGGTTGCTTTTATAAATAACAACCATCGTAATCCTTCTAAGTATGTAGATGAAGAAAGAGGACTCGTGAACTGGTGTAAGCATCAGCGAAAGATCATAAATGCAGGAGAAATGAAGCCAGAGAGGGGTGAGTTATTTGAGAAGCTGCAGGAATTGATGGAGAAGTATAAGAGGGTGAATCAGTATCAGTAATGTAACTTAGTAGTCGTGGTTCGAATACCCACTCAGCAATCGGGGAGCGAATTACCCATAATTACGATCCCTGAGTGGTTCCTGAGTTGATCGAAGGACCTGCCGAAGGGGAAAACTATCGATAATATGTCCAAATGAAGGAGTAATCGTAATGACTGCATATACATATATATTGCAATGCTCAAATGGGGAATATTATGTTGGTAGTACAACTAATTTGGAAGCCCGTTTGAATGAACATCAGGCTGGAATGGGTGGTAAATACACAAGTACCCATCTACCGGTGAAGCTTGTATACTTCGAAGAATATTCATCTATCCATCTGGCATTCTCACGTGAACGCCAACTCCATGGTTGGTCAAGAGCCAAGAAAGAGGCTTTGATTAGAGGGGATTACGAAGCATTACGGCCCCTTGCTTCGGCTAGCTCAGCAACCGATAAAGAAACTGGAGTAAAGGAGAAATAAATAGCTCTATTTTAGAATCTATAACTTTAATCGAACGACATAGCCTCAATCACGGTCCCTGAGCCTGCTGAAGGGGAAAAGACTTGATATTTGTGAAATCATCAAGAACTTAGACTTTTTCTAAAAAGGAGATTAAACGCACATGATAGGTGATAAGTAATATAGAAAATGCCATTCTTGGAATGTATTGCTCAAATAAGGGTGAAATGGAATGGATAAGATGTGGTTTTGATTTCAAAAAGGAAGGAGACTGAGGATTAAGGAGTTGTATTATGATGAAAACAATGCATAGGTATATCGTTTTGGCGTTGGTTATACTGCTTTTGGTTATGCTTCATCTTCTTTCCATGAGAAATGATTGTCGTTTCAACGAGGATAGATACATTGATGCTATTGAAAACCAGAAGCGAGATTCTTTGGAACTCGAGCAAATTAACAGATTATCGGAACAGCTAAATGAAGTAACGATTAAATTGGATTCAATAAGTAGTGTTCTGAATAATAGTAACGTAAATGAGATCCAAAATATCAATTCTATTAAGGCATCTCTTAATCAGATAAAAAAGACAGAACAACGTATTATAAATTTGATGAAGTAATTCATGTTTGACTTTGTAAATTATACATATACCGGGGTGTTATCCGTAATATCAACATTATTTGGCCTGTCATATCCATTGATACTAAGCTGTATAGAAAAAATAGATGCAAAGTATCATTCAACAAAATTGTCTTCTCGATTTCTGGAAGAGAGGGCTTTTGTTGCTTTTAAATATATATTGATCCTTAATTTGTTGATATCTGTAGTGTTTCCATTCTTAATGGATGGGAATCTGCATTCTCGCCACCTTATTGCAGTACAGTGTATGGCGGCTGTCGTGATGATTTATTCTGCATTCCGACTTTTCAGTAAGGTTATGGTCTATTATGATGCAGGCAAGTTGCAAGGGCAGATTATATCAGACTATCATGAAGTAGTTAAAAAGAGTGATTCAGAAAAAGAATCGAAATATTTTACTCAGTGGTCGGATTTAACATCCGTGCTGCTGGCTTCTGCCGATGAGAATCTTGTTCAATCGGTATATGAAGAATGGTACGACTATGTGATGAGAAAATATAGTGAATACAAGGATAAACCATTAGTGATGGACGATTACTTTTATGATGCCGTTACACGAATAAATGAGAATCTTTGTAAAGGTGAATGTAAGCCCATCTCCGTTAATAATAGCAATTCTTTGCTTACATCATTAATTGTCCAAGACAGTATTGTTACGGAAAAGACATACAGGTATTTGTGGAAAAATCTTCGATTACAATTGTTCTATAATAGGGAAGAGTGGATTATAGCATATTGGAAGGTCGCCTCTCAAAAATATAACTTCTTTTTGCAAGAAAAGTCAACCTTTGACATTGATGACGAAACAGGAACTAATTATACGGAGAGACAAGTCGAGGAAAGAAAGGAACATCGTGAAAAGTTTGAAGAGTTCCATATTATGTTATGTGCGATGTTGTTGCAACAAGGGAAGTACGAGCTGCTTGAACAGATGATGTTCTACACCCAGTCCCAGCCGCCAACCTATCCGTTGGTGCCGTCCGATTTGGCAGACATACTTAGAGTGTTTGAGCATTTAAACGAGGAGAAACTATGGGACATCACCTACTATGAAGAACGATATCCGATGCCGAAGATGCACGGTATAACAGGTGGTAAGATATTAGGAGCTGCAAATTGCTACATAGCATTATTGGTTTATCGGTTGTATGTGTTGTTTTATCCTTACGGAAAGGAATTCACATTCCGCCCAATGGGATTGCCTAATGATCAAGCCCAATTGGCAAAGTATAAAAGAGATTTGGATATTTTAAGCTATTGGCTTGAAAAGATTAAGGATAACAAAGAAGCACTGATTTCTATACGTGTATTAAATATAGATGAGATAGTTCATCCAGCAAAGAATTCTGCAAGTGATAATGTGAAATCACCAGCAGAGATAATAAATGAAATAAAATTAAATATAGACAAGAAGATAAAAGATCTTAAACAATATCAGCCTATTGACTCAGAAAAAGTCAATCATCTTGAAGAAGAAGTAAATAAACATTTGATGATGGCGATGTCACCATTTGGTGATATGTTGGGTAGGAGATTTGTTCGGGATACATGCTATCATTTAAATTCCTCCGTCAGTCAGATATATCCCAATACTGCTTTTCAGGCTAATCCAGAGGTGGGACATGCAGGTATAGAAGAATGCGTGTTTGATGGATTGTGGCATACTTTTAGCCATCTTTTTGCTAGCTCTTTTTACCAAGAACGTATGCAGCCAGACTATACTGTTGACTCAAGCCTGTTGTTTGATGCAATTGATAAATTAAATGTCAGCGAAAAACAATATGCGTTCATGTTTGGGATATATATTGATTACTATTTAAGCAGAGTAGATGGTCTTGTAAAGGAACAAGACCGTATCTATAGTTATAAAGGAATGAGAATAATGTTGATAGACTGTCCTACACAATTTTACTCAAAACGCATATATATCATGTCAAAGGAGGATCGACCTTATATTGATTTCCATGAACCTACTGTTGAGCAAATAGAAAAAATGGAACTTGTGAAATATAAAGAGTATGGTTTATGGATGGCAGTTCAGAAGGTAGAAGGACATGAGAATGCCTTATCGAAAGAGTATCTGAAGAAATTGGGAAATGAAAAGAATATGTATTCTATGTTCCATGCTATATGGATTCCTAAGCTCTATTTCAAGGAAAAGTATAATAGGATTTGCCTAAAGGTTAACTATAAGACATCGGATGAGGGGACTACTGATCCTGTTGATAAGATTGAACCACTTGATGGGGCATGATAAAAAGCAAGTGGATGAAAAAGATTAAAGATGTTATGCCTGCACATATCGAAATGGTTAATGCCTCAGTAAAAAAGGCTTTAGAGAAGATTTTTGTGGATATGTTGTTGGATGTAACTTTAAATAATTCTTTACCTGAAGTTGGGAAGGAGATTAATGGGGGCGATTCGGGGTATGTAAAGAAGATAATTTCTCTCCATGCAAACATCAGTGATTCTCTGCTTTGTATGTGTGTATTGTTGCTGTGCAACTTTAGAGCATTGGAACCTATTGAGAAGAAATTAATTTTGCGGAGAATTGTTGTAGTATGCCATGAACTCTATAAATATATATATGGATTCACTAAAAAAAAGACAGGCTGGGATAGTGTATCAAAGGATTTAGAGACGCGGTATCCAGACATGTGTGCCTGTTTGATTAAACAGGGTGAAAAATACTTGAAGAAATATGCTCAATCTGAAGATAAGATACTTAGAGACGTTTCAAATCATTATAGTGATAATCCTTTTGTTTTTTACAAATATATATCAAGTATTAATGAAAAAGGGGTAGTAGACAGAGCTTTGATGATGCTCAGTATTGCGTTGCCATTGAGTGACTTATTGCTTAAAGAGTTGAACTTTTTTTCCCCGAAGGTATATATGCAACCATATCCTGATAATGGATATGAGTTTATTCCATGCCGATATAAGGATATATTTAATGATAGGATTTTGAAACAGACGTTGCATAGTATGAAGCATAGGAAGGAAATGGCAAGGAAACAAATACAAGCACTAAAGCGAAATGAAAGTTTCTGTTTGCATTATAACTATGATATAACACACAACAGAAGATGGAAAATGCTGAAGGATGATAATGTGGTTTTGCATGTGATTTTTCTTCAGTTGGATATTATGGTACTTTCCCTTGCTATGGGTCGGGCAGAGACTAGTTTGGAGGAGAAAATAATCATGGCTTACATGATTGCTTCTATGCATGAGAGTTTTAAGAAAATATATGGTTTTAGTGATACTGCCAGGGAAAAGAGCCTCTGGCACAGATATGCTGAAACTAGGCTTGATTATATCACTGATAGCACACTTCTTGCTGATATAAAACTTGTTAGTGGAACGCTGGATGCTTTTGCAAAACAGGAGTATTTACGAAATCCAACAGTAGCTTTATTCCTAAGTCATGTGGGATATGTGAAAGATCTTGGAGGTAACTCTTCGAATGCGATGCTTGATTATCTTTTGAAAGATGACCAACGGATGGATCTTGTAGGAGTTGTGAAAGTTATATCGTTTTTGAATATACTCGTGAATGTATCAGGCAAGTTGCTAAGTTATGAAAATGATGTTATGGATGAAGAAAAAAAGAATAATTTAAAGGAGCAGCTTGAAAAGATTGAAGAAATAGAACGGAAAGCTCTGAGAGGCATAAAGGGTGAAAAGGCTAAGACGGAACTTAGAAAACAAATTGCGGCGATTAAGGATACGGTAAGAATGCTTTATAATTTGGATTAAGGTAAATAAAAATCTTCGATTATTTCGATATTTTTTGATAAAGCCTGAATGCACACTGCATTTGGCCCTTCGGCAGGCTCAGGGACCGTAGGGGGGGGCTTGCTTCGGCGATTAAAAGGTCAACCGTGTGGGTTGGCTTTTTTTGTGTGCTTCGACAGGCTCAGCCCTTCGACAGGCTCAGGGACCGTTGGGAGGGGGCTTCGACAGGTCCTTCGATATAACTCAGGAACCACTCAGGGACCGTGTGGGGGTGGGTGGTGGGGATATAAAATGTAGGGGAAAAGAGAAAAAGTTGAATAAATATTTGGTTGTTTGTGGTTTTTGGTGTACCTTTGCAGCCAAATTACGAATAGGATGCAAAAAAGGATTCATCTGTGCTTGGCTCATATGAGTGAGACGGGTATGGAGCAAAAATATATTCAAGAGGCTTTTGATACGAAGTGGGTGGTACCACTGGGCCCCAATGTGGATGGCTTTGAGGAGGATCTGAAGGGTTATCTGTCTTCCTCTAAAGAGGTCGTGGCATTGGCGTCGGGTACTGCTGCGGTGCATCTCAGTCTGTTGGCTGCAGGTGTAGAAGCAGGTGATGAGGTGCTCGTACAGAGTTTTACGTTCTGTGCCTCGACCAATCCCATTAAGTATGTGGGTGCGACCCCTGTGATGATTGATTCAGAGGCTGATACCTGGAATATGGATCCTGCACTGCTGGAGCAAGCCATCTTGGATCGTATTGCCAAGACTGGCCGTAAGCCCAAGGCTATCATGACGGTCTATCTCTATGGTATGCCTGCCAAAATCGACGAGATCATGACGATTGCCCGGAAGTACGACATCCCCGTGATTGAGGATGCCGCTGAGGCGTTTGGTTCCCGTTACAAAGGGCAGTTGGTCGGCACGTTCGGGCAGTATGGCATTCTGTCGTTCAACGGTAATAAGATGATTACCACCTCTGGGGGTGGTGCGTTGGTCTGCCCTGATCTGGCCGCTAAGAAAAAGGTGATGTGGTGGGCGACACAGGCGCGTGAGGCGTACCCTTATTATCAGCATGAGGCCATCGGCTATAACTACCGCATGAGTAATATCTGTGCGGGTATCGGTCGTGGTCAGATGACGGTCTTGGAGGATCATCTGGCGCATCACCGTCATATCGCTGCTCTGTATGAGGCAGCCTTTAAGGATTTCCCCGGTATCACGTATCACCAAGAAATGCCCGGCATGGCCTCTAACTACTGGCTGAGTACCATCCTGCTGGATGAGGATCTGAAGGTGAAGGGTGAGGAGCAGGCGTATGCCTCGCCTGTGAATGGTGCCGTCGGCGGTGCGGCTGGTGTCGTGCATCCTGGCAAGTCTGTTCATACTGACTGTGAGCCCAACCGGAATGTGGAGGCGTTGCGTATGGCTTTAGACCAGGCTGGCATCGAGTCTCGTCCCTTGTGGAAGCCGATGCACAAGCAGCCTGTGTATCAGGATGCGCCTGCCTATGTGAATGGTGTCAGTGAGTCGCTTTTCAGAAGAGGCCTCTGTCTGCCGTCCGGTCCGATGGTGAGTGACGACGATGTGGACCGTATCATTCGAGTGATCAAAGCGTCTGTATGAGTTTCTTTAGAAAACTTGCCAACTGGTATTTCCGGAAGAATGCGCTCCCTTATTGGAGTATCTTCCTGCTTGATGGGGTCATCCTTTTCCTGTCAGGATTTGTCAGTTATTGGGTCTTTTCCAGTTGGATAGAGGCTACCGAGGACATCGTACCTTTGCTGTGTACCATCGCTGTCTATGTGCTGTTGAGTATCTTCGGTATCCGTATTTTCCATACCTATGCAGGTGTGGTGCGTTTCTCGTCATTTAACGACCTGATGCGTGTGGCGTATGCCAATACCCTCTCATTCTTTATCGGTTATGGGATGCATTTCCTGATGTATGAAGCGCCCAAACCGCCATTCCTGATCTTAAGTGGTCGCCATCTGATGGTGATGTTTGTACTGGCCACGCTGGCGATGTGGGCGGTGCGTATCTTAGTGAAGACCATCTATGACGTGTCGGCGTCGGACAGCCGTGCGATGCGTGTGCTGATCTACGGTGCGTTGGCTGGTGGTGTCGGCTTGGCGAAGAACATCCGCAGTCAGAGTCCCCAGCGTTTCCTGTTGAAGGGCTTTATCTCGCAAGACCGTCGTTATCGTCATAACCTGCTGATGGGTGAGAAGGTGTTTACCTTGGATGATGACCTGAAGGGCGTGATTGAGAAGTTGGACATTGATGCGGTCCTGGTGTCCCCGTTGCGCACGAATGAGTTCCGTGACAACCAGAAGGTACAGGATATCCTGTTGGGTGCCGGCGTGAAGATCTTCATGGCGCAGAATGCGGTGGAGGTGAAGCCCGGCGATGAGAATGAGGCTTTTGAGAATGTGCAGATGCGTGAGGTGTCGCTGGAAGACCTGCTGCCACGTAATGAAATCCGTGTGGATATGGACTCTGTCGGTGAGTTGCTGGCAGGCAAGCGCGTCCTGATTACCGGTGCTGCCGGTAGTATCGGTTCGGAGATGGTCCGCCAGATTGCGGTCTATCATCCTGCCACCTTGATTCTGATCGATCAGGCAGAGACGCCGGAGCATGATGTGCGTCTGTTGATGCGCAAGGAGTTCCCGGATATCAAGGCTGAGACCGTGGTGACGAGTATCTGTAATAAGACGCGCATGGATAAGATTTTCCATGAGTACCAGCCGGAGTTCGTGTTCCATGCTGCCGCCTATAAACATGTGCCGATGATGGAGGATAACCCGAGTGAGGCCGTTTTTAATAATATATATGGTACGAAGGTGATTGCAGACCTCTCCGTGAAGTACGGGGTGAAGAAGTTTGTGATGATCTCTACCGATAAGGCCGTGAACCCCACGAACGTGATGGGTTGTTCGAAGCGTATCTGTGAGATCTACGTGCAGGCATTGGATCATGAGTTGAAGGTCAGAAGACTGATCGATCCGAAGGCGAAGGCAGAGACGCAGTTTGTGACCACGCGTTTCGGAAATGTGCTGGGGTCGAACGGCTCTGTGATTCCGTTGTTCCGAGAACAGATTAAGAACGGCGGTCCTGTGACGGTGACAGATAAGAATATCGTGCGCTACTTCATGCTGATCCCTGAGGCTTGTAAACTCGTGCTGGAGGCTGGAACCAAGGGTAATGGCGGCGAAATATTTGTGTTTGATATGGGTAAACCGATTCGTATCGCGGAACTGGCACAGCGTATGATCAACCTCTCCGGTGCAAAGAATGTGAAGATCGAATATACGGGTCTGAGAGAGGGTGAGAAACTCTATGAGGAGGTGCTAAACGATAAGGAGAAAACCAAACCGACCTTCCATGAGAAGATCCGTATCGCGGAGGTGCAGGAGTACGATTTTGAGAAGATCAGCAAGGAGATCGATGAACTGATGGAGATTTCGAAACGGTATGACAATATGGAGACCGTGAAGAAGATGAAGGAGATCGTGCCAGAGTATAAGAGTAACAACTCGATCTACGAGAAACTTGATAAATAACAAATCATCCCGCCCATCGGCGGGATGATTTGTTTTTCAGTAAGTGATTTCGATGACCGGACGGAGCAAGACATTTTGATAGGTGCTGTTTTCTGCATAAAACACAATCCCACTTTCGGTCTTGGCAGACATGCCCCATTTCAGGGTGGTGTCGTCTAAACAGAAGAAGAATGGCGAATAGCCCGTCTCTTTCTTGAAGCTGGTGACATAGTCCGTGTTTTTGGAGAAGATGGCACATTCTGCCGCTGTCGGCAGGCGCCAGTAATCGGTTGCGGAAGCGAAGGGCGGTTTCTCATAGCTGCTCATGGCGGCATTGAGCACAGGGAGCCAATCGGCCTGGGCGTTGCCTTCAGGGGCGGTGAAGTTGACTCTTCCTTGGGCAAATAAGGTAGCCGTTCTGTTGGTTGGATCATTGGTAACTACGAAATACCCTTGATAGGTCTGGCCAGCGATGGGGTATTCGTCGAAGTCAAAGGTGAAGTCCTGTGGTGTCGTGTCCCATGTTTGAGGTGTCATCGTGGCTGTGAGCACAATTCCTTTTTGTCCCACAAAGGTGCCCTCCAACGTGACGTTGGTATTGGCGTTGATAGCCTGGGCGGCTGTGTATGTGTAGGATTTGGCCGTTTCGCCCTTGGTGAAAGTGATCGTGATCGTCGGTTTCTTCATGCTGGGTAGAATCATCTCGTCGGGTGCTGCCTCCCAGTCGCCCGAGCCCAAATCTGTTAGATTCACGGTATATGTACCCGTTGGATCGTCGAGAGTGCCATCAAGCAGCAGTTTTTGGTACATGGGATAGATAGACACACTGACCAGGTCTACGTCACTGGGTACCTCATGAATGGTCATACTGGTAACGTGGGTGACCTTTCGCGTCAGTTGGATGTCGATATTTTCATGGTCGCCATCTTCGAGGGTGATCTGTTCATGGCCGATGAGTAGGTCACTTCTCTGTTTGCCTGGTGCCACGGTGATCTCTGTAGTGGGTGTTGCGTCTTCAATCGTTGGCAGGGCGAAGTTAGAGAGGTTGTCGCTGCCCATGCCATAGAGGTCGTAGGTGCCGGTGGTGAGACTGGTGGTTACGAATTGCTCGTGGTCGTCGGGAGCCAGTAGTTGGATGCAAAGGCCGGCCTCGTTGAAGATGTAGAGGCGGGTTTGTAAGGGGGTGTCGGTGTCGCCACGGGTTGTGATCCCCACGGTCCCTGAGCCTGTCGAAGGGCCGGTAAAGTTATTCACATCCTCAGTAGAACAGCTGCTGAGGGTTAACATACCGCACATAGCGGTCACAAAAATTGTACTTAAAGTTTTCATAA